>Ga0172371_10009216_pt1 | contig 13621 bp, 12 predicted proteins | sample Lak12m_FD_114543 | JGI IMG/M metagenome (GOLD analysis project Ga0172371, IMG submission 114543) | Freshwater microbial communities from Kabuno Bay, South-Kivu, Congo - kab_022012_12m | ecosystem: Environmental > Aquatic > Freshwater > Lake | place: Democratic Republic of the Congo: South-Kivu... | reverse complement strand
GAGATGTTAGGGGATTCTTTTTTGTGTTTTATCCAGAATGTTTTTAAGTACCAGTTTCCTTCGATTCGGGCTTTCAACCTATGATTATATTTTTAAGGTACTACTTGTTGCACTAGAGTCTTTATAAGAAGAGTAGAAAAATGTAGTGACTTGCTAAATTATGGTATGGGAAGATATCACTGGAGTGATAGACTATGATAAAAATAATCATTATAGGAAATCATGCGGATTCCTTAGTTTTCTTGTAAAGAAACCAGGTTAGATAGAATATTGCCTGGTTTTTTTTTATTTTATATGGGTGGACTTTCATCGAGACAGGATTGGGTTATGCTATTGAATCGAAAAGTCCAATAGCATTCATTGAAAGGAGGCTAATATCAAGAAAAAATTATAGTAAAGAACAAAGAGTTTTTCATTTGTGATATACGATTTATGTTTATCAGGGTCTGTTAAGTAGATAGAGGAGTGATAGAAATGAGAAATAAAAAAATCTTAATGGTAATAACATTACTGCTAGCAATTTCATTTATTTTATCCGCTTGTGGTCAAGTGGGTACGGATATAATTAGGATCGGTATAAATGCCCCACTCACTGGCGATATCCCCAAAGTTGGAGAGGGCACGAAATTCGCGGCTGAAATGTGGTTGGAAGATGTTGAGGCTGCAGGTGGTTTGGATGTCGGTGGAAAGAAATATAAAGTAGAACTTTTCATTGAAGACAATGAAGCGAAAGCAGAATCAGCCACCAAAGCCAATACCAAACTGATTACCCAAGATGAGGTCTTAGTTATTGTTGGACCTCAAGCTTCCAAGCAGGCTGTTCCAGCCGGTGGTGTAGCCAATGATCTTGAAACCCCGATGATTAGCCCCTGGTCAACAAATCCCGACACAACCAAAGACCGACCTTGGGTCTTCCGTACCCCATTCTTGGACCCCTTCCAGGGACCAGTCGTAGCGAATTTTGTAACGGAAGAATTTGGTTTCACAAAGGCTGCTGTGTTGTACGATGTTGCCAGTGACTACCCCAAGGGGTTGGCTGAGTTCTTTAAATCAGCATGGGAAGAGTTACATGGCGAGGGCTCTGTGGTAGCTTATGAGAGCTTCACTACAAAAGACACTGATTTCAGCGCTCAATTGACGAAGATCAAAGACAGTGGCGCCGAATTTCTCTTCACACCTCAATATTACAATGAAGTCGCGCTGATCGTTCAACAAGCGCGCGAATTGGGTTGGAATGGACCGATTGTAGGTAGTGATAGCTGGGGTTCTGCTGAGTTGATGAATCTTTGTGGGGATCCTTGCAAAGGTCAATTCTTCAGTACACACTATGCGGCTGCAGGCGCAAAAGGCGCAACCAAGGAATTCATTGATCGCTATAATGAAAAATATGGATATGTGCCTGACGATGTTGCCGCGCTCACTTGGGATAGTTTGTTGATTGTTCAGAAAGCTCTCCAGGACTGTGGTGTAATCACTGGCGATCTCCAGACTGATCGAACTTGCATCAGGGATGCCATGGCGAAGATCGAGGACTTCCAGGGTATCACCGGTACAATGACCTTCACAGAAGAAGGCGACCCGATCAAATGCGCTGTGATTATTAAAATTAGCGATGCCGGCGAATTTGAGTTCTATCAGCAAGTCTGCCCACCAGAAATGAGTAAATAGCTTCATATCATTTCCCTTGGTTGAATTAATACCAGGAAAAACTAACATAGAGGGTAGGTTGAAGACGATCATCTTCCTACCCTCTTATACAAATAAGGAGCAGACTAAATGACATTTTTCTTTCAAAACGTGATTAACGCCCTACAGTGGGGAAGTCTATATGCCTTAATTGCCTTGGGATACTCAATGGTCTATGGCGTTTTACTCTTGTTCAACTTTGCTCATGGGGATGTTTTCATGGTGGGCGCCTATATAGGTTTCTTTATTGCCACTGGATTGCTAGCGCTTTCGTCTTCGGGGGTGCTTGTGCTTTCCAATACCATGATTTTAGTTCTCACAATCTTGTTTGCGATGTTATTGAATTCATTTGTGGGTATATTGGTTGAAAGAGTGGGATATCGTCCTTTGAGAAATGCCCCGCGCGCTTCTGCTGCTATCACTGGTTTAATGATTGGTATCATCTTAGAGACCAGTAACTTAGCGCTCTTAGGAGCTAGCCGGTTGAGTTTCCCTGAATTAATAACAACGTCCACTTATGAGGTTGCTGGCGTAGTCTTGACGAATAAAAAGATCGTGATTGTGGTCGTATCTTTATTGCTAATGATCGCTTTACATCAATTTGTGCAACGCTCGAAATGGGGTATGGCAATGCGAGCGATGGCTTTCGACTTTGCGGTTGTTCCCTTAATGGGAGTACCTCTGAATGCGATTGCAGCGCTTACTTTTGGTTTGGGTTCAGCGCTCGCTGCAGCAGCGGGAGTCTTTTACGGAACAGCCTATCCTGTATTAGACCCATATATGGGGATTACGTTTGGGTGGAAAGCCTTTGTTGCTGCAATTTTGGGGGGGCGTGGCTCAATTCTCGGCGCAGCATTGGCGGGTTTCTTGCTGGGATTTATTGAGATCTTTGTCGCCACGATTTTTCCCTCGACATTGCGCGATTTGATTGCTTATTCGATTATCTTGGCGATTTTGGTTTATAGACCCCATGGTTTCTTTGGCGAGGCTCACACCGCGCAGCTACGGCTCTAAACTGGAATCAGTAGATTTCCGCTAACATGAGGAGTGATTATGACAAAAATAAGTGGAAATAGTTCAAAAACTGGCGCTGGCATCGCACAGTTCTTTTCCAGAGTTTTACAGCCGTATAAATATACGCCCATCATCAGTTGGTTATTGGGCGGGCTAGTAGCTGTGATCATCGAACAATTCGTTGGATTATCACTTGCGCGTGCTCTGGGAATGTATAAAATACCAGCGCTTTTCGGCATTCTTTTCATTCTCGATAAACCTTTGTTATTTACAGGCGCTTTGCTTTATAATATTTTGATCTATGTCATACCAATTACGGTTGTTGCTCGATTGACGAAGTTCCTTGGCAATCGCTTAGCGGCTTGGCTTCTAACCATCCCTCATATCGTTTCGATCGTGGTTCACCTTGGATTATTGTACACAATCCTTCATATATGGTCGGAGGTTAGTGATTATCGTCTTTTAGTCGCTAGGTTGATCCTGATCGCCATTATCGTTACATTGAGTTTGAATGTGATCAATGGCTATATGGGTGAATTTTCTTGTTCACATCCTGGTTTTATCGCTTTAGGAGCTTACGCGACTTCGGTTTTTACAATTGTCCTGTTTGTTGATGATAACCTTTTCGGACCCGCGCTCTTGCCAATAAGTTTTGGTTTCTTGTTCTTTCCGATTGGATTAATCATAGGAGGATTTGTCGCTGCTTTAGGAGCGATTATAGTTGCTGTCCCCTCATTCCGAACGCGAGGAGATTATCTAGCCATCATCTCTCTTGCTTTTATGTTCATCGTAAAAAGCTTATTAGAGAACCTTGAATGGGTAGGTGGTCCTCGCGGAATGGGAAGCCAACCAGATTGGGCAAACTTACCCACCGTTTTCTTCTGGGCAGTCATCGCTGTCTGGGTGATCAATAATTTCGTAAAGTCTACGCTTGGAAAGGCGTTAAATGCTGTGCGCGATGATGAAACAGCTGCCAGCGCGATGACCGTTGATACTCGCAAAACGAAAATGACCGCCTTTCTCTTCGGCGCTTTTTGGGCTGGGATAGCTGGAGGCTTATTTGCACATGTGATCCGCTATGTGAACCCAGGTACATTTGGACTGACGATGTTGGCTGAAGATCTAGCGATGGTTTACTTTGGCGGATTGAATTCAGTTGTGGGATCAATTGTTGGCGCTGTGAGCATTAACTTGTTGAGTGAAGCGTTGCGGCCTTTGGAGATCTATAAGTGGATTGTGATACCACTTATGTTGATCCTAGTAATGGTTTTTAGACCCACCGGTTTGATTTCCTTCAGAGAATTCGATGTGATGAAGCTGATTGAACCGAAACAGGAACCTAAGGAATGAGGTGAAATATGCCATTATTACATGTAAAGAATATGACTCATTACTTTGGTGGTTTACGGGCTGTCCATGATTATAATTTAAAAGTAGAACCTGGTCAGATTTGTGGTTTGATAGGACCGAACGGCGCTGGTAAAACAACTATATTCAACTTGATCACTGGTATTTACAAACCTTCTGAAGGTGAAGTTATCTTGGATGGTCAGAATCTGGTTGGATATAAACCGAATGTGATCGCATCTCGTGGGCTGGCGCGTACTTTCCAGAATCTTCGTTTATGGCGCCATATGACAGTATTGGAGCATGTAAAACAAGCGCGGTATTCCAAGATCACTTATGGTCTTGCCGGTGCGTTTTTTGGAACCAATCTGAGGATCACAGAAGAAGGGGAAAATGAGCACATCGCCATAGACCTTTTAAAATTGACCGGTGTCTTGCATTTTAAGGATGAGATTGTTACGAATCTACCTTATGGCGCTCAACGTAGAGTTGAATTGGCGCGTGCCTTGGCGATTGAGCCAAAGATCCTGTTCCTAGATGAACCGACCGCTGGGATGAACCCCGAGGAGCTTGTTCAGATGATGGAGATCGTTCGACGGGTTCATGCTGAGATTGGCATGGCGATCTTCTTGATCGAACATCGCATGAAAGTGGTTATGGATTTGTGTGAGATGATTCAAACCTTGGTTTTCGGAGAATTGATCGCTGAGGGTACACCTGAAGAGATCCGCAACAATCCTGAAGTCATTGATGCCTATCTGGGCAAGGAGGTGGAAGCCTGATGTATCTCTCAATTAAAAATTTGGGCGTCTCCTATGGCAAAATAAAAGCGCTCCACGGAATCAGTCTGGAAGTGGATGAAGGCGAAATCGTTTGTATCATTGGTGCGAATGGCGCTGGGAAAAGCACAACCTTGCGCGCCATTTCTCGGCTTGTTGAAGCTGAAGCAGGTAGTCAGATTGAGTTTATGGGAGAGAATTTACTACATTATCCTGCGGACAGGGTAGTTAGTCATCTTGGAATCTCTCATGTCCCGGAGGGTCGCCGCTTGTTCGGCAACTTGACGGTAACCGAGAACTTGCATTTGGCGACTTTTGCACGCAAAGATAAACAGAATATCCAGCAAGACCTTGATCGAGTTTATGAGATCTTCCCTCGTTTGAAAGAACGCATTAGTCAAAAAGCAGGCACCTTAAGCGGCGGCGAGCAGCAAATGCTCGCCGTTGGTAGAGCATTCATGAGCGCTAGAAAGGTAATGTTATTGGACGAGCCTTCGATGGGATTAGCGCCATTATTGATGTATGATGTATTTGATGTCCTTAAAGAGATCAATCAAGAAGGAACGACGATCCTACTTGTCGAGCAAAATGCGCGTATGGCGCTTGAATTTGCTCAGCGCGGTTATGTCCTGGAAAGTGGTAACTTAGTTTTAGAGGGGAAGTCAAAAGATCTTTTGAATAATCCGGAAGTTAAGAAAGCTTATCTTGGGGGATAAGGGCAAATTAGATCTATAAAAGGTATGCAGGTTGAAATTTCCTGCATACCTTTTCATGTTGAAAGATAAATTCTGGGTACGCGTGCGCCGATACCACAAGTGACCTCATAATTGATTGTTCCCCAGGTCTCTGCTACGTTTTCGGCGGTAATGATAGCATTTTCTTGCTTCCCGATGATCACGACTTCATCACCGGTCTTTGCTTGCGGGACTTGGTCTAATTGCACCATGACTTGATCCATGCATACCCTTCCGATGATCGGAACTTTTTTACCGTTGACCAAAACTTGGTTACCTTTCGTTCGTCGAAAACCATCTGCATAACCTATGGGGATCGTTCCAATCCGCTCGGTTTTCTGTGTACGATATTCATGTCCATAGCTTATACCGTGATTGCGAGGTACTGTTTTTACATGACTTAAAACGGATTTCCATTGAAGGGCAGGTTGATAACCTTGAGGAAGCTGGCACTCTTTTGATGGGTGCAAACCGTACATTGCGATACCAAAACGCACGATTTGGTAATGGGCGCTCGGAAAAGTCAGGCTAGCGGCGGAGTTGGCAGCATGAATATACCTTGGCTTAAGTTCATGAGTACTTATCTCAGAGAGGACTTGCTTCAAGACCTCATGCTGTTGGTTGGTCGTCGGTTCTATCGGCTCATCAGCTCTCGCAAAATGAGTAAATAGTCCTTCAAATAAGAGTTGCGGTTCTTTAGCAATAAGTTGAGCTAACTGAAGCGTTTCTTGAGGTGTGCTTCCTAATCTACCCATACCGGTATCGACTTTCAGATGTACGTGTGCTCTTCGATTAAGTTGTGTTGCTTTTTGAGTGATCGATTGAATTTGATCTTGATCCCATACGGTCATAGAAATTTCGTTGATGATCGCTGGGGCGATTTGTTGCGGTGGTACCCATCCAAATAACAGGAGTGGACAATCAAATCCCGCATCACGCAGCTCAAACGCTTCTTCGAAACGCGCTAACCCACACCAGGTCGCGCCCCCTTCGAGGGCGGCTTTCGCTACTTGAATGGCGCCATGTCCATAACCATTTGCTTTGACGACCGCCATGACTTCCCCCGGGACTTCTTTTTTGATTAATTCAATATTGTTCTTAATAGCGCTTAGATCAACCTCAACCCATGTTGAATACTTTTGAATTTCTTCCATAATGGCAACCACTTGGGATTACGATCTCTAACTCATTCGTTTGACAGATTCTGACGACGATAATCTACAAAACGATATCCGACGCCTCGTTCCGTGAGGATATATTTTGGGTTAGCAGGATCTTCCTCTAACTTCTTTCTTAGATAATTAATATATAAGCGCACATAATGAGGCTCGTCGCGATATTCATAGCCCCATACCTTAGATAAAATCTGATCGTGGGTGATCACCCAACCAGCATTTTTTACCAAATGATAGAGTAATCGATATTCTGTTGGACGTAATTTCACTAATTCTCCATCTACCCATACTTCTCTTCGATCGAAATCAATCTTCAAGCGATCATCGACTTCAATTAACCCATGTACTGTACTGCTGGATGATTCTGTTCTTCTGAGAACCGCTTTCACCCGACTGACCAACTCGCGTGGACTGAAGGGTTTCGTTATATAGTCATCTGCTCCTAATTCTAAACCATGCACACGATCATCTTCTTCGCCTTTTGCGGTTAGCATAATAACGGGAACTGAGCTGACTTCACGGATAAGCTTCAACACCTCAAAACCGTTCATATCTGGCATCATCACATCCAAGAGAACCAAGTCAGGCAAGTTACTGCGGATTTGGTTAATTGCTTGTGTTCCATTAAAAGCTTCTATCACGCGGAAACCATCGTGCTCTAAGTTAAGACGGATAAACCGTACCATTCGTTCTTCATCGTCAGCGACTAAAATACGTCGATCTTTGAAATCATCATTCATTTTCTCTACTCCCGAACAAAGCCGATAATTGTTTCTTCCTCTTCGCTGGAAATCACTTCCAAAAAATTTACTTGATCGATTGGCCAATATACTTTCATAACATCTTCGGATAAATAGGTTAGATCTTTCCCGTCAAGACGGCGAGGATTATTGACAGCGATCAATGTATCATTAGGAGCGGGTAGATCTTCTACTTCACCAATAACTGGGTCAGAATTCTTAATATGAATTATGAGTGTATAAGCCACGCCTACCTCCAGGATTTATGCTTCTCTAATCATACTCGGAAATTTATTTTTACATAAGGTGAAATTTCCATTTTGAGAAAATTTCTTTTAATTATTCTTTATAAATTGAAGGGGGAAGAAGCAAAGAACGTGTGCCATATTTTATCCCTTTTTCACCTTCAGGGCTGAGTTGATTTGATTTTTGAATTCTTTCGATTTCGATAAGGATAGTTTTTGCTAAATCCTGTGCTTCCCCTTCACCCATTTCGGATAATTGGGTAACGATATTTTGTAAACGCTTACTGGCTGCTTCGATCTTACCTTCACGTACTTCTTGGCGAGCGCGTTCCTGCATTTTGAATATATTTACTTGTGACAAAGCTTGCATGATTCGATCAGGGGTTTCCTCTTCGTATTGATTCTCTCCAATCAAGCGTGAAAATGAGATCTGTTTTTGTTGCTTATTACCTGAATCGCTAGCTAGAATATAATCGAGTGTACCTTTGGCGAGCGCTTGTCGAGATCGATTTTGAGGCATATTGGTAACTAAAAACTCGATAAGCAGAGATGTTTGTTTTGAATTTAATAATGTCCCTAAATTGATCACGCTCGGGTTCTGAAATATGGTTGGTTCTGGTTGTAATCTGATCACGGAAACAACATCGCTATCTTCGGCGCTCTCCAGGTTTAGAGTTACATTTTCAGCATAGATTTCCATCAAGAGATCAAATTTTAGTTGGATGAACCTTTGAATATCATGCATCCGAGCGATATAATAACTTGATCCCCCGCTTCGAGCTGAAATTTCATCTAGTAATTGATCGTTCCACTTCGATCCGATCCCCAAACTTGTGATATGGATATTCTTCCTGGCAGCTTCATCTGCCAGAGCCAAGCAATCCCGTTCATCCCCATAGGTTTGTCCATCGGTGAGTATGATCATTTGGTTGATGAGAGATCGCTTGCTGCCGTTTAAATTCTTTAGGAGTTCTTCATAGCCTGCGTGTAAACCGCGGTAGATTTCTGTACCACCTGCAGCGTGAATCGTTTTTACAAGCGCAGAGATTCTTTTTTCATCCTTTTCTTGGCTGGCTGGAAATAGAACTTCTGAACGATCGCCAAATACGATGATGGAGAGTGTATCCTCTTTTTTAAATCGTTTCAATAACTCAAGGACCGCTAGTTTGACGGTTTCTAACCGCTTCCCTTTCATCGAGTTGGAGCGGTCAATGATCATACAAATATTCATCGTAGGAGCTGATCTTGTTTTGAAGCGTTCTACTGCCTCAAAATCAACCAGGCAGTAGACTTTTTGCGGTTTTGATATTCTTGAAATGCGTTCACGACTGTAGAGGCTATCGACTAGGATCGGTTGATAATTTTCTGTTTTGAGATAATGATCATACTCCTTTCGAGTTTTTGGATTGATAAGCGTATCGTACGCCTTTTTGATTTCTAGAAAGCGCTCATTCGCGTCAATGTTAGAACTCACATCCGGGTGCATTCTGAGAGCTGCTTCATGATAAGCTCGGCGGATTTTTTCCGTGCTAGCCACCCTGGAAATATCTAGTAACTCATAAAAGTTTGCCCCTGTATTCATCTACCCCGCATATGGAAGTTGAATTATCACTGCCGTGATATTATCTGTGCCTCCAGCATCATTAGCTGCCTCGATTAATGCTAAGCAGGCCTCTTTTGGATTTTCTGACTGATTGATGATCGTCGCGATTTGTTTCTCCGGCACCAGACCCCAGAGCCCGTCAGAACATAGAAGTATATGACCCTTTGTTGGAAGCGCTGTTGTATTGATATCAACGCTAAACTGCTCGCTTTGACCCAGTGCACGGTAGAGCACATTTCGCTGAGGGTGAACGGCAGCCTCCTCGCTGGTTAATTGCCCTAGCTCGATCATCCGCTCAACCAAAGAATGATCACGCGTTAGCGCTTTGATTTCATCCTTGGGCGAAATCAAATAAGCGCGACTATCTCCAGCGTGAGCGATCGTCATCTTATTATCAATGATCAGCGCGGCTGTTAGAGTCGTACCACTTCCTGGAACCTCCTTCATGATCATTTTATGTGCTTTTTGGGCGCTTTCCTGCATGATCTCTTGGATTGAATTTTCCGGTTGTTTTGCATCTGGCGCCGTCAGAGGCAGAAGGATCTTTTCCATAATTTGACTTGCGAAAACTCGTATTGCAAGTTCACTGGCTACTTCGCCATTCTTATGTCCACCCATGCCATCCGCAACAATATAGAGTCCACTTGGATTGAATTCATCATTTGCCGCAATATTAGAGGTTATTGTGTAAAAGGCATCCTCGTTATGATCACGGACTTTCCCAACACTCCGCCCAAATCCGATCTGCATGGATATATGATCAACTTCCATTTGATATCCTTCTAGTTTAATCGTATCATAATTCGGTTCAGTGGGAATATCTTTACTTTGCGAGGATTTTATTTGCTCGTCTTTTTTCTTTCCAAATAATTTTTTTAACAATGGCTTCACCCTTTACCTTTCATTTTTAATATTATGCCATTAAAGCGTAAATATAGTGGTCTGTTGAACCGATATATATCATATCATCGTGTGCAACGGGTGTCCCAGTGATTGGACCTCTTGTTTGGAATTTCCATTTCAAACGTCCGCTGCGATATTCAAGACAATATAAGAACCCATCCACTGAACCGAAGTAAAGTGAATCTTTGTGAACAATTGGTGAACCAGTCACCTGGTGCTGTGTTGAAAACTTCCATACTTCCCGAGAAGTACTGGCGTCTAAACAATAGACGGCGCCGTCGATCGCGCCCGTAAACAGGAAATTATCTGCGATAGTAGGTGTTGAAATAGTTGGTTTTCCAAGGCGTAAACGCCAGATCACCCACCCCGTTTTTGCATCCAGGGCATAAAAAGTTGAATCGACGGAACCAAAGTAAACGATCCCATCAGAAATTCTTGGAGAGGAAGTGACAGCGCGTTTTGCTTTATAGCGCCATTTCACTGAACCGCTATAATCCAAACAGAAAAATTCCCCCGATTCGTTTCCGAAGTAAACCAGGTCATCACTAACCAGAGGGGTAGATCGTATCGGCGCTCCTGTTGCGGTCTTCCAGGCTTTGCGTCCTGTCAATGCATTCACAACATGGATAAATGAGTCATCAGATCCAATAAAAATATGTCCTTCAGCTAGGTGTGGGGAAGACCGTATCGGACCGTTCGTATCATATGTCCAACTTGTGCGCCCACTGCGCTCGTGGACTGCGTATAGCAAAAAATCTTCCGAGCCGAAGATAATATTATTTTCATAGATCGTCGGTTTACTGACGATGCCAGCTTCGGTGGGATATTTCCAGATGAATTCGCCCTGATCGGATTTCAGTGCATAAAGGTTGTGATCGTAACAACCGATATATATCGTGTCGTTAGATAGTGTAGGGGTACCGCGGATTTCATCTTCACACTCAAATTCCCAGATTGGTTTAATATTTCCTGCGCGTGTAAATCCAGAGGTTGCTGTTTCTGTTTTTGTCAGCAATCCAGTATCTTTCCCCATTTTGATCAAAGCTTCTTTCATCTCAATGGCGCTCTGGTAGCGGTCTTCAGTATTATATGCCAACGCTGTATTGATCACGGTTTCCAATTCGGACGGTACCTCCGGATTGATCTGTTGGATCGGGCGCTCTTTGAATGAGAAGGGCGGTTCGAGTCTGGGATCTTTACGTGTCAATAAATGATGCAAGGTTGCTCCAAGTGCATAGATGTCCGCCAAAGGCGTAGCTTCACCGCGGTATTGTTCAGGGGGCGAGTAACCCTCTGTGCCGATCATAGTACCTTTTTCCCCTGCTTGGAATGGTTTAGCAATCCCAAAATCGACCACCACAACATGGTCATGCTGGTTGATCATCACATTGGAGGGTTTCATATCTCGGAAGATGATCGCTTCGGGTTTGTGGTTATGTAAAAATTCCAAGACTTCACATGATTCGATTCCCCAGCGCACCACCCTTTCAACTGGAATGAAACCATTTGTGCTATTGATGATCCTCTCCATGTCTTTTCCGAGTATATATTCTTCTACAAGATAGGAGCGTTCATTGATACTGAAATAATCATAGATTCTAGGGATGCCGCGATGATCAAGGGAAGCTAAGATATTCGCTTCGCGTTCAAAATTCCTGACGATCGATTTCTGTACAAGTGGGTCTAGGGCGCGATTAACCATTTCTTTGACGGCTACCAGTTTGTCAACGTTTGGAAAATGTAAATCGCGTGCCCGATATACAGAGCCCATCCCGCCAACCCCTAATACACCTTCGATTAGGTAACGTTTCGCTAAGGTTGTACCGGATTGGAGTTGTTGATTCGCATCTCGTTTTTCGTCTAGGTTGGTATTGGTATTGAGGTTGTTCAACGGTTTTTCCACTACCAATTTACTCCTCAATTAGCATCCGGATAACTATGACAAATCTCTTTCGCTCATCACTCTTAAAACCACACATCTTTATGATTATATTTATCAGAATTTGATCTTGAGATAATTTAAACCATAAATTGTAATCAGATTATCGAAAATCCGCTTCCGCTTCAGGTTTATTATCTAAGATCTTTTCAATACGCTGTAAGACATCATCATCCAGTTGCTCGGCAACCTGCAAAGCCTTCATATTCTCTTCTACCTGGCTGGCGCGCGAAGCGCCAGTGATTACAGCGCTGACATTGGGGTTCTTTAAACACCATGCCAAGGCTAATTGTGCCATTGTACAACCTAATTCCTGCGCAATCGGCAACAATTGGGTTACCTTTTCCAAGTTTTGTTTGGTTTCTGGATTGTCGAGACGTTTTCGCAGCCATTCATAACCTTCCAAATTCATGCGGCTGTCCTTTGGGATGCCTTGGTTATATTTTCCAGTTAATAATCCGCTCGCCAGAGGGCTCCAGATAGTGGCGCCTAAACCGATTTCTTCATAGAGATGGGCATATTCCTTTTCCACACGATCGCGATGGAACATATTATATTGCGGTTGTTCCATTAAAGGCGGGATCAGGTGTTCTCGACGTGCTATTCCATAGGCTTCCATGATCCGATCAGCGCTCCATTCGCTCGTACCCCAATAAAAAGCTTTCCCTTGATTGATGACGTGGTTCATTGCACGTACGGTTTCTTCAACTGGCGTGTGTATGTCTGGTCGATGGCAGAACACTAGATCTACATACTCCATTTGAAGGCGTTGTAAAGCTGCATCGACACCCTCGATGATATGCTTCCGAGATAATCCGTTATTATTGGGTCCTTCACCACCCCAAAAAATTTTGGTCGAAACAACTAAATCTGATCTTTTCCAGCCCGCTTTCTTGAAGACTTTGCCCATAATAATTTCTGCTTTGCCCTGAGCATAGACTTCTGCGTTATCAAAGAAATTTACGCCTGCGTCATAAGCAGCGCTCATGCATTCATAGGCAGTATCTTCACCAATCTGATCTCCGAAAGTCACCCAGGCGCCAAACGATAGCGCGGAGACTTTTAATCCCGATGAACCTAAAAACCGATATTCCATATTTCCTCATTACCTCCTGATTTGTTTCTACGATTATAACATTTATATTTATGAATCAAAATAGCCAAGCAGTACGCTTTGCTACTGTGGTCATAATCGTCATTGAAAAATCTTCTCCGAAGAGATTATTCTTTGGGAATAATTTGCTGTTGTGCTTTCAAAAATGATTTACCTGTCGCGGCGGCTAATGTTTTAAAGTTGGTTTGCGAATAATCGAGATCAGCTTGCAGAGGGAAGGGGTCAAGGCTATCGATTGTCTCGATCACACCACCAGCTTCTTGGACTAGCAGCCAGGCGCCGGCGATATCCCATATCTTGGGTGTGGCATCAAAGCCCAGGACTGCGACGCCACGCGCTACG
>Ga0172371_10009215_pt1 | contig 13622 bp, 4 predicted proteins | sample Lak12m_FD_114543 | JGI IMG/M metagenome (GOLD analysis project Ga0172371, IMG submission 114543) | Freshwater microbial communities from Kabuno Bay, South-Kivu, Congo - kab_022012_12m | ecosystem: Environmental > Aquatic > Freshwater > Lake | place: Democratic Republic of the Congo: South-Kivu... | reverse complement strand
TAATTTCCCCCAAAGTGTTTACCCCAAACTGCGGCCAGTACACGCCCCAGCCGGCTACTTCTTTCACAATCTGAAGATGACCGGCGATGGGGTTAAAAAGTTCTTCAACCGGATTGTCACAGGTATTGAGCACAGGCAAGTAATTCCAACCGGGATTGAGATTGATGGTAAGGTTATCCTGTAAAATACCTGTAAAAGTCACCTGCCCTGCTGATTCCATTTTAACCTGGTAACCGGCATGGTCATCCCAGTTTCCAAGGGTATTCACACCAGCAAAAGGCCAGTACATCCCATCAAAGTTCTGGAGGATGACCAGCTCATCTTGTACAGGAGCAAAAATGTTTTCAACTTCCGGATCATCCGGGATCAGATAAGCCGAAATGCCACTCCAGCCCAGGGAAAGAGTAATCGTATGGGCAATTACTTCATGATAAGTATAAATAAATGGATTTGCCATACTTCCAACCTGTTTTTGATTCTGGAAAATTAAAGTCTGGTTCAATTCAACGATATTATTCACATCACTCAGATAGCCTTTGAAAGTAATAGTTTCACCGGATTGCGTATTTGAGCTGACGGTCAGGAACATGATTCCCATAAATCCAGGATCCGGCGACATCACCCCACGACATTCATCTCCAACAAAAGCCCCGACAATATCATTTGCATTTACCGAAATTGTCCCATCTGCGTATTCCAACCGAGCAATGATTTGCATATTGTATTGCAGATATGGATTTGTTTCCCAGTTTGGAGGGCCTCCACTCAAAGTTACAAACTGCAACTGCTCCCCGTAAGCCGTACCGATGTAATTTGTTGCGTAAGCCCTTACAAAGTAATTGTTTGACGGCATCAGGCCAGTAATATTACTTACAAATCCACCTAGTCCAGCCCCATCAGTCGTAAAGCCATCATTATCGTCTATGGACGGGTTTTCGGCACTACTCCAGCAAACACCGCGAACAGTAACCTCCGCACCTCCATCGTTGGAAACATTCCCACCGGTTATAACCGTTGAAGAAGTGATTTCTGTAATTTCAGCTGTCGAAATCGTTGGTATATGTACCTGAGAGTTTTCGTCCATGACACATCGAACCGAGTATCCATTTTTTTTCCCATATGTAGTTCTTGTAACCGTATTGGTATTGTAATTCAAGATTCTAATATAGTTGTTTGAAGGGTTTGACTCGGTCGAAGACCACCAATAGCTATCAATACCCAATAGATGGAATCCACCAGTATAAATCCGATATCCACCGGGAAGTGCCGCAAAGTTATAATCATCGGTACCATATTGGATTGAATGTGAATCCCAGCGCGGATGTTCAAAAGTATTGCATTCACCCCCAATCGGGGAGTTAACCTGGCGACAGGATTTAAGTTTATTTGCGCTATATAAACCTCCAATGAAATCTGTCAGTTGCGTCCATTCCACATCAGCAGGCACGCGCCATCCATTAGGGCACAAGCCATTCTCGTTATTTACGGCATACCCGTTGTAGATTGCACCATACAAGTCCTTCCAGGTAATAGAGTTGCTGTACCAGGCATAGGCACCACTGGTCAGGTTTGACCAATTGCTACCATCGGTCACGTTAGGAATGGGGATGCCGTTGCTGTAAGTAGTGGTTTTCAGGTTTTCCTGCATCCAGCATTGGTTGTTAATGAGAACTGTATTGTAAATATTGCCATCATTATCGTTAATGGTGGAGGTCCCGCATACGAAAGTGTTGGTGTTCAACGTCGTAAATTGGATTTGTTCACCATAGGCGATTCCTTTGCTATTCTTAGCATAGGCTTTTACAAAATATCCGGTATTAGGTGAAAGACCGGTTAAATTGCTGTTGAATTCTCCCAATCCCTCACCATCCATCGTAAAGCCTTCATTAAGGTCGAGCGTTGGATTTTGTACTGAACTCCAAACGATTCCACGGCCAGTTACCTGGGTACCTCCATCGTCAGTTACATCACCACCGCATATTGCGGTAGTTTCTGTGATGCCCGAAACTAAAGCTGTAGTAACTGTTGGCAGAATGATTTGGGGTTGCCGCCAAAATAAATAAGGATATCCATTATTCACATTCGAATTAATATCGGGATGCCAGATATCAGTAAAATTCCAACCCACATAAGTGTTTGCTGCATAAGGATAGGTCATTTCGGATGTGGTTCGCCCCTCACCGCCAACACTTGTGGACTGTCCGGAAGTTTCTGTATCCCAGTAGCAATTTTCGACAGTGGAATAATTACCTGATCCAATCAAACCGCCGTAACTAATTATTGAGCCAGAAACGTAACCCGTACTGTAACAGTCCTGGACAGCAGAATAATAATTCTCTCCCAAAAGTCCACCTAGATATGATTCGCCATTTACTTCAGCATTACTAAAGTTGTTGGAAACCTCAGAAGAATTATTATACCCGATCAATCCTCCGACATAAAAATGGCCGTTTACCATACCCGTACTGAAACAATTCACGATGGTTGTAACATAATTGGATCCAACTAAAGCTCCAACATTATTTTTAGCAGTAATATTCACGTTTGTAATACCAGTGTTTTTAATAATTGCGCCAAAGTTTGTGAATCCAAATAAGCCCTGATTATCATTTTCAGAACGATTGATTACAAGCCCATCAATAAAGTAGCCATTACCATCATAGGAGCCACTAAAGCTTAACCCCCAGTTCCATCCATTACCAATGGGAATCCAGCCCTCACCGCCATTCCAGGTGGCAACTCCAAGGTCGATATCAGCAATTTGTCTAAAATAAGCACTTAGGTAATTCCGTACATTATCGAGTTGGGCTGCATTTGCTACTAGATAAGGGTCTTCAATAGATCCTGATCCGCCGGCAAATCCGACTTCATCTTCAAGCGTATTAAAAGTTATTTCCTCACCATAAGCCGTCCCCACGATGTTTGTTGCATAAGCCCTGACATAATATTGTGTATTGGGTCCAAGCCCGGCTAAATTACTGATGAACTCACCCAAACCTGCACCATCAACTGTGAAGCCTTCATTTAGTTCGAGTGTCGGATTTTGGGAAGAACTCCAGACAGTACCACGGGAATAAACTTCGGCGCCACCATTATTTATTACTATTCCACCGGAAATGGCTGAAGTATATCCGATTTCGGTGATGGATGTGGTGGAAACTTCAGGGATAGTAACTAAAATGGAAGGTTGCCAGAAAAGGTAAGGATATCCGTTGTTGGTACCAAAATATTCATCTGCGATCCACATACCGTCAAAATTCCAACCCGTGAATGTATTGGCAGGATAAGGATATGTCATTTCGGATGTGATTCTTCCAAGACCCCCAGCGCCCGATGTCTGGCCTGAGGTTTCGATATTCCAGTAGCTGTTTTCGACAAATGCGTCTTCATTATATCCAACCAACCCTCCAGCATAGGAGCTACCATTGACGAATCCGGTACTGTAACTGAATTCAATTGTTGAAGAATAGACCATCCCAACCAACCCGCCAATGTTTGAAACTCCATTAACACTGCCTTTGCTGTAGCAGTTGCTGATGGTGGAACTACCTTCATTAACACCAACCAGCCCCCCGACATAATTGGTCCCTTCTGCATTTGCCGTACTGTAGCAATTGGTCAAAGTAGAATAATAAATTGTTCCGACAAGGCTGCCAATCCAGTCATTTCCATTTAAATTTCCTGTGCTGTAGCAATTGGTAATACTGGAAAAACTGCCTGATCCTACCAAAGCACCAACACAATACCCACCAGTAACATCTACATTAATTACACCCAGATTTGTGATAGTCGCTCCGGAAATATATCCAAATAATCCCAGATAGTAAAAAGCACCAGGCTGATTGATGAACAATCCGTCAATAGTATATCCATTGCCATCATAGTTTCCGGTAAATGGAACTGCATCATTGCCGATGGGGGGCCATCCTGCACTTTTATTCAATGTGAGGGTTTTGGAGGCTCCAATATCAGCCGTTTGAACAAAGCTTTTATCCCAGTCAGTTTCACTTTCGAAAAGCCATAACAGGTTGTTTTCATTTGCAATCAGATAAGGATCTTCATTGGTTCCTGTACCTTCAGGTTCAATGGGTTCTGCCAGTGGAAGCGTTGTAAAGTTCAATTCTTCACCATAGGCAGTTCCCTGGCTGTTGCTAGCATAGGCTTTGACAAAATAAGGTGTAGCCGGCTGCAAACCTGAAAGACTGCTGGTAAAGTTACCCAATCCAGCACTATCAGCAGTGATGCCTTCATTGAACACAATAGTTGGGTTTTGGATTGCACTCCAGACAATGCCACGGGCGGTTACTTCGGCACCACCATCAGTGGTAACATTGCCGCCACCGGTAGCTGTAGTCTGTGTGATGCTTGATATTGTATCAGTTGTGACAACAGGTAAGACCGGCGCTGCCAAAGTAGTAAAAGAAACTTGGTTCCCATATTCTATCCCGGCGCCATTTACAGCATAAGCCCTTAGATAGTATTTGGTTAACTGCGTCAGGTTCTGAAGAGCTGATGAAAAAATTCCGCCTGGATTCCCCTGAAAATTAAGGCTGTGATTATCCCTTGTGGGATACAAATTGGTGCTGATACAAAAACCATAAAGAGTTACAGGTGTTCCTCCTTCGGAGATTATTTGTCCTTCTGCAGTTGCGGAAGTCGCGTGAACATCGGCCACCTGTGAAGTTAATACAAAGGGTAATGCTCCTGCTTCTGTTCTTATCTTCATAATATTGCCATAGGCTATTCCTGTACTGTTGATGGCATAGGCCCGCACAAAATAGACAGTTGCAGGTGATAAAAAAGACAAATGCCCGGTAAATTCACCTATGCAGCTGCCATCGTCTGTATGGCTGCCGGCAATTGTCGGGACCTCGGTTGTTGTGCTCCAACAGATTCCTCTCTGGGATACCTGTGAAGCACCGTCGTAGATAACGCTACCCTCAATATCGACAATCGTTGTGGTGATATTTGTAGCAGTGGTTGCTTTAACAACCGGTAAAATGAGTATGTCGTGTTGCTGATTTATCAAAGTGGGATAACCTTCAAAGAAAGCATCATCAATACCCCAAACAGTTGTAAAATTCCATTCGACATAGGTATTTAAATCATATGGGACAGTCATTTGTGACGTTGTTCTACCTTCCCCTCCATCACTGATGATTTGTCCAGAGGTTTCAACATCCCAATAACATCGATTGGGCGGATGAACAAAGTTGTTATCACAATATGCTAAAAGTCCTCCGACAACCGGGATTCCGCTTACAGCTCCAATGCTATAACAAAAGTCGATTTGCTCCAGCATTGAAGAATGTCCAATCAGGCCTCCCACGTAATTATTGCCGCTTATACTGCTTGTACTATAACAATTTGTGGTAAAACCCGATTCGGTTTTCCCTACCAAACCTCCGGCATAATCACCGGATGCCAACACCGCACCTGTACTAAAGCAATAAGTAGTCGACGCGCTTTTGCGGGCACCAATCAAACCACCAATATTTGAATGTCCGTTTACTTCCGCTGTACTGTAACAAATACTTACTTTACCCGGGTTATACGAATACCCGATCAAGCCACCAACATAATCATTCCCGTTTACTTCACCATCACTATGACTGTTTCGCAAATCTCCCGTGAAATACCCGCACAAGCCTCCAATGTAATCATTTCCACTCACAAGCCCGCTACTATAGCACCTGACAATGAGCGCAGTGCATTTCCCTGCCAAACCGCCGATCTGGTTGCCTTCACCTTCAACCTCTCCCAAACTGTAACAATCAATAATACTCCCATAACTTTGCCCTACTAATCCCCCCAGGTTTTCTGTCCCGGTAATTTTTCCGGTACTGTAACCGCTGTCAATTATTCCGCCGTTTGTTCCTCCCAGGCCGCCAACGTAACTTATCCCGCCTACATCTCCCGTATTAAAGCAATTGTATATTAATGAAGCTAACGAATTTGTCCCCACTATTCCACCAACGTCACTGTTGCCGGTTACACTTCCACTATTGCTGCAATCAACAATAGTACAATAATTGGAACTGCCTGTCATACCGCCAGCATACTGCCCGCTACCTGCTACTGTTCCATCGAAAATACAGTCGGAGAAGTTGCTATAATTGGCATTGCCAACTAATCCGCCAATGTAATTTATCCCAATTACTGTTGCACTACTTTCGCAATTAATAAAATGAGGATTTCCATCCAGCGGTCTCTGATATGAGTTACCAATCAATCCACCTACATAAGCAGTTCCGTTTATATTACCAAAAACATTACAGTTTTCAATAATTAATCTCCCGCCAGCATTACCTGCCAAACCACCAACTTGTGAATTGCCGGTAACATTGAAGTCGGTTAAAACCAGGTTGCGGATTTGTGCATTTTGCAATTTCCCGAACAGCCCAACACCACCTTCTTCTGTTGTACGGTTGATGTAAATCCCTTTGATCAGAAACCCATTTCCATTGTAAGTTCCGGTAAAGGGCAAAATAGTTCCGATGGGCAGCCAACCCTGTCCGGAGAACCATGAACTTGTCTCAGTAGCATCGATCACTGATGTTTGCACAAAATGGCATTCCGCACGTTCATAGTTTGCAGCAATCCAGTAAAGATTTTCCAAACTGGAAATTTGATACGGATTACCAATTGTACCATCGCCAAATGAAGGAAATGTGGCAGTTTGAGACACGGAGACCATTCCCATAGCGGTTAGAATATAATAAATAAGTATATATTTTTTCATGATGATATTGCGTTTGTATCTACATGATTGTTATTGACTAATAATAATCTTCCCGTTTTTCTGCACCGCAAAATCGCTGTTGAATATTTCAATCCTGAAAAAGTAAACTCCTTCCGGATGGTTGTTTCTCCGGATGGTTTCTTTGTGGAAACCTGCATTTCGGAAACCTTCAGTTATCTCATCCATCAGTTGGCCGTGGCTGTTGTAAAGTGTAAGCTTTACGTTGGCTGCGGATGGCAGGCTGAAAGAAATTTCCGTTTGATCGATGAAAGGATTGGGCGTCGGCTCACCGATAAATATGCCGGATGCAGTTTGTGTTCCAAATCCCGTAAAGCCTTCGAGCCTGAGCAGCACAGGTTCATCCATAGTTCCTTCCTTTTTCATTACTTCAAAACTGATGGTTTCATTGACATCGGCCAGTGTCTCAAATTCCGAAAGCCAGGCTTTGAAAGTAATTTCTTCGGCAGCCTGGGAATCTGAGCCTATCGACATGAATATTATGCCGCCATTTTCCTGAGATGGGACGGCCATTCCGCGACATTCGTCTCCGGAAAAGGCATAAATTACATCCCCGGCATTTGTCGAAATCGTACCGTCAGGAAGTTCAAGCTGAGCAATCAGCATCATATTAAATTGCAGATAAGCCAAAGGCATTTCGCCGGTCGGCGAAAAAATTTCATCTTCAGCATCTAAAGGATCTCCATCGGTAGCGGCGGGATAAGTTAAAGTACTTTGGCTATCTAATTCGATGATGTAACCTTTTCCGGGGTGTAGTTGAGTAAGGCTCCCAATCCATTGCCCCTGGTAATATACTGCAAAAGCGTTTTGCCCAAGAATCCTGTTATCCTCAGCAGGGATGGGACTTATTTCGGAAAGTGCATCATTGATGGCAAGCCCCCCCTGCGGCAGGTAACCCAGCCAGGTGTAACCGGCACCCAGCGAAATTGGATCGTTGGCAGTGGGTTGTCCTGCAATAATCAGGTTTTGCTGGCTGCAAAGCTGCATTTTGTACATGTCTGATGGACCGATGGCTTGTAAACTTCCCACCCAGTTTCCGTTGTAAACAATGGCAAATGAATTCTGACCGAGAATCCGGTCTTCCTCGCAAGGTATCAGGTCGGCAAATAATTCATTTAAAGCCATGTTTCCCGGATTAATATTCACTGAAAACCAGTTGTAACCTGCACCAAAAGCTAGCGGCAGTTCATGCATACCACATTCAAAAGGATAAGGATTTCCGGGGCTGCCCACCTGTAACTGATTTTCAAAAAGCATGCTTTCAGCGGTAGGACAGTCGACACAATCGTCCACATTCCAGATGACGAAATCCACCATTTCGCCGGAGGTCAAATCTGAACCGATAGTGAGGAAAACCAGCCCGAACAAACCGGGGTCTGGAGAAGCCATCCCGCGACATTCGCCATTTACAAATGCGCCGATGAAGTCGTGTGGATTAGTTGACTGAACCCCTTCGATAAGGAGTTTTCCGATGATCTGCATATTAAATTGATAATATGCCGAAACTGTCCAGTCCGGAGTGCAGAAATACTCGAGTGTCGAAAAAGTCTTTGGAACGGACCAATCGCTCACTTCGGGTGCATTGCAAACCGTCCGTACATAAAAATCGTACGTAGTTTCCGGTTCCAGGCCATCAAGGAAATAATTGTTGGTTTCGACATTCGGGATAAGTGTTCCTTCGGTTCCTGGATCAAAATCGTGCATACCATAAAGTATTTCCCATTGGTTGCCGAAATTGCCGGGTGTCCAGGTCAGATTGGCCGATTGGTAAGTTATGTCTTCGGCAGAAAGTTCGGTAGGAACCATGCAGTCATACACCAGTACTTCTTTAATAATGCTGTCGGAGCAACCGCCAGGGCTAACCAGTATCAGTTTCGCCAGATAACTGCCGGGGGCATCGTAAAGATAGAGAAAATCATCTCCACCAGTATGTTCGAATATACCATCTCCGTCAACATCCCAGAAGTATTGCGTGTTTAAATCGGTTTGTTCCGAAAGGTTCGTAAAAGTTGTCGGGTTGCCAAATTCCGCAAAATCGGTGCTGAAATTTGGGATGGGATTTTGGCAAAATTCATGAATATAGGTTTGGCTCCATATTCCTGAAAAAGTTCTGAAATAAATGTATTGCAGTCCATTTTCAAAGTTCTGGTTTTCGATATCAAAATTCATGATTACAATTTTCCCTGGAGTAATGTTGATGGGAATTCCATTTCCATATCCGGGATCCTCAGCCATAAAATATTCGGCACGGGTAATTCCATTTCCAGCGTTGACTGCAACCAGCCGGGCATAAGTCTGGCTCCAGATTCCTGATTTTACCCGCACAAACAATTGATGAATTCCCAGGTTTAGTGAAGTGGCATCAGCTTCACAATTCAATTCGACTACTTTGCCGGGTGCGATAGCGATGGAAGTGCCATTCCCGAAACCAGGGTCTTCGTTAAAGAAGTACTCGGCCTGCGTAATTCCAATATCCGGGTTTACACCAACAAGGCGTGAATATGTCTGGCTCCAGACACCGGATTTTATCCGCACAAATAAAGTATGAATTCCTGGTGCGAGTGTTGTGGTATTTGCATTAAAATCGAGGTTCACCAAATTACCCGGTATGATGTTTATTGCTGTTCCTTCACCCAAACCTGGATCGCTGTCGAAGAAATACTCCGCCTGTGATATTCCAATTACAGGGCTTATAGCGACAAAGCGTGTGTATGACTGGCTCCAGATTCCTGATTTTACCCGTACAAACAAGGTGTGAATTCCGGGAGCGAGGCCGGTGGTCGTTGCATTAAAGTTAAGCGCCACAATATTTGCAGGCGTGACCGCAATGTAAATTCCCTTCCCGAAGCCGGGATCGCTGTCGAAGAAATACTCCGCCTGCGTGATGCCAACATCCGGGTTTACACCAATGAGGCGGGAATAGGTCTGGCTCCAAAGTCCTGATTTTACCCGCATAAATAAGGTGTGGATTCCGGCTTCAAGCCCGGTAGTGTTGGCATTAAAATTCAGGCCAACCAGGTTGCCTGGCGTCAAGGTAACAGGAGTCCCGTTTCCATAACCGGGGTCATTATCGAAGAAATACTCCGCCCGGTAAACCGGCTGGGCAGAACTTCCCAAAACGATTAGAAGGCTGAGAAAAAATAGTATGGCTCTCATGATACTATTCCTCCTGCGTTTTTGCCTTGATATGCACCGGAATCATATTGCCGCTGCCACTTGCCGGTATTTCAGCTTCAAAAATACGTGGAACTAACCAGGGCAGGCCTGAAAGCACATAATACACTGCCCCACCAAAAGCACCGCAATCATCTCCGTTGGAACCATACCCAAGGGCCGGTGAACCGGCTTTGAGCTTCCATTTCTCGTCTGATGAACCGGCTAAAACGAAATTGCTTTCCTTATCTGAATTCCAGATATTATTAGGAAAATTTGCATATGACGACTGGCTCATGACGTTACGTGCAAAAGAAGAATTACTGTTATTTGTGCTGCTAAAATCAATGCAATATTCTGCGCGGTTTATAGCAGGGTCTAAATTAAAAGGTTCCCGGATAATAATGTTGTTGAGAACTGATGAATTCCTGGCAGCAATCGCATAGGTTGTAGTTGTACTGTTGAAATAAATTACATTGTTATAAATATTATGGTTTGCAGTAGAGCCGGTTAATAAGACTGATCCGATAATTATATTGTTGTATATGGTTGAGGATTGAAAATTCCATCCATTACCAGTAAAGTCTGCAATAGATCCTACTATGTAACATTGTCTGACTGTAAGTCCTGATGAAGTTGATGAAGAGTTTGTAATTCCTCCCAAATATGAACGCTCGATCGTGACATTGTTTGAGTTTGATGCAAACGTAATATTACCTACCACTTGCACACCAGTGATTTTACTTCCCGAACCACCGGCTTGTATTGTCAAACTTTGAATAAGAACCGGTAACGGATTTGCATACGTTGTATCATTTTCGAGCAAGAAATATCCCGGGCCAATGAGTGTGAGGGATTTGCTCAGCGTAGTGGACGTGAAATAGGAACCGTTATCGAGATAAAGTGTATCTCCGTTTACAACTGTATAGTGCGCCACCGCTTCATTGATGCTGGTGAAATTTGCACTTACCTGCGGGTTGCTGTTAATTCTCCAACTGGTTGCATTTACGCCCAACCAGAAAAGGCATGTTACTAATAAAATTGTGAATGTTTTCATTGTGATTAGATTTTTAATTATAATATGGTTGAATATTTATTTAGTGTTACGTTTTAATGCCTTAAGGTATGCGGCTTCAAACCGTGCTTTGCCGGCTGAATCGGAATGTTTTATTTCGAACTCGTTTTTTAAATCTGTGTACTCGCTTTCGATAAGTGATAATTTTTCCTGGTATTGGCCGATTGTTACAGAATCCTTTGTTTTGAGCATCTCCATTATGATCTCAATCCGCTGGCGATGCAATTCGGCCAATTTCCCGGCATCCTGTTCGGGTTTGTTAATGCAGGCGATCATAAGAATTATCAGAAGTAAAAGCACACAAAATGGAAGGATGAATTTCTTTTTCATTTCATAAATTTTGCGTTAGCTAAAGTATTTCAGCAGGATACTGATTACAAATTATTGCTGTCCTGGTTTATAAACCAGCGCAATTCTGAGGGGAGATTTGAACAAAAAAAGGTCAGCCTCGTCTTTGTCAGGTTTAGGTCTGAGGTTGTGAAACCTTTTCGAGGTTTTTAATAAATACTGATGGTGTGACTCCGCTAAACTTTTTGAAATAAACATTAAAAACGGATCGTGAATGAAAGCCCACCGAATCGGCAATACCCTCGATGGTCATGAATTTATGCTTGTTACCGGTAAACATTTTTTGCGCTTCCTGTATCCGCAACTGATTGATAAAATTGGGGAAATTATCCTGAAAGTCCACGTTGATGATCCTTGAAAGATAAGCGGTATTGGTGCCCAAACTTTCAGCAAGCTCGTTGAGTGTAAGCAGTTTCCTTGTAAAAATCTTTTCTTGTTTAATCAACCGGTTTAATTCCGAAATCAGTCTGATTTTTTCCTCATCACCTATGGTCAGGGAATTCCTGATACCCAAAGTCATCTCATCGTAATCGTCCTGTTCCATCAATTTCAGGTTCTTTTCGACGAGCATCCTGTTAGCCCTGGCTTTTTGAACAAAAAGTGTGAATATAAAAGCAGAGGAGATCAGCAGGATCAGCAATCCACTCGACAGCCAATAAAACAGGATATGGTTTTTCCTTATCCTGGCCTCGTTCAACGCCTTATTATTCAACAACAACTGGATTTGTTGCTGTTTTTTTTCATTTTGATAAACAGCTTCCAGTTCAGCGAGTTTATCCTGGCTTTGCTTTGTAAAAACGGAATCTTTAATGGCTATGTACTTTTTATATGCATTAAAAGCTTCCTGCGTATTTCCCATTTTTTCGAATAATTGACTCTGGCTTTTATACACTTTTTCCAAAATGGTCCTTGCCTGAATCTCATCAGCACAATCAAGTGCCTCCTCAAGGTTGCTGCGTGATGCAGGCAGGTCATTTTTTGCTAGATAGATTTCCCCTAAATTCTGAAGGGCGGAACAAACAGCAAACATTCGGCCAAGGTCACGACCAATCCTCAGCGCCTCTTTTTGAAAATAGATTGCTGTGTCGTAATTGCCAAGTTCGTAATAAATAATGCCAATATTACTTAGTTTTACCGCCATACTTCCCGTTCTTCCCAGTTTGCTTGCAATAGCATAGGCAGTGTTGAAAAGTGCCAGTGCCGAATCGTATTTGCCTTCCTTTTGATATAAAAGTGCGAGGTTGCTCATGGTTACTTCAACCTTATCCTGCCTAGATGAGTTCTGGTAGATGTCAAGTGCCAGCTGGAAATATTCTCTGGCCATCGCATAGTTTTCCCAGTGTACATATAAGGAAGCTATGTTGTTTAAATCTGTGGCCATCGATTCTTTATCGTCGATGGTGACAGAAATATCCCTGGCTTTTGTATAGTTTTCAAGCGCCAGGTCGAAATTCCCAATGTTTCTATAAACCAGTCCCAGGTTGCCATAGGCTGATGTAAGTTCAATTTCAAAGCCAGGCCCCTGGCAAAGACCGATGGCCTGCCGGTAACAATAAATGGCGCTGTCGCTGTGCCCCATTCTTTCATGAACCTGGCCAAGGTTAACCAATACCGAAGGAAGATTTTCGGTGTCGTCGGTTTCGAGTAGAAGATTGAGCGTTCGCCGGTAGTTCCACAATGCAACATCATAAAGGTCGATTTCATAGGCAGCCAGTGCTGCGTCATTTAAGGCACTTGCAGCCTCAACTTTCTGTCCAGTGGATAAATATAATTCTGCAGTTCTTTCTGCATAGATAAGTACTTTGTTGAAATCGCTTTTTCCCCATGCCGCATTGACGATATTCATTAAAGCGCGCACTTCTTCTGTCAAGTTTTTATCTGTTCTTGCTTTCGGCAGACAAATCATGGCGAGAGAGTCAGCTTTTTCGGGCGCAATGTCAACAAGAGCAGCGGCCAAATCATTTAATAAACCAAGGCTGGCAGGGTTGCTTTTTAACTCCCTGTACAAACTGTCGATCCTGTTCTGCCCAAAAAGTACAAACGGAAAGAGAAGCAAAGCGATTAAAATGTTCCACTGATTACTTTTTAACATGTTAAGTGGGTTTTAACATTGGTTCATGGTCAAGATTTAAATTTCCAAATATAATAAAAAACCAATACTAAAAAAAACCTCCCCACATTATGCGGAGAGGCTTTTCATACAACTGATGCCTTCCTTACGACAACCTGTTCGCAATTTCAGGTCATTTTTTATTCCAGCACCAGTTTTTTAACTATCTGTAATCC
>Ga0172371_10009214_pt1 | contig 13622 bp, 10 predicted proteins | sample Lak12m_FD_114543 | JGI IMG/M metagenome (GOLD analysis project Ga0172371, IMG submission 114543) | Freshwater microbial communities from Kabuno Bay, South-Kivu, Congo - kab_022012_12m | ecosystem: Environmental > Aquatic > Freshwater > Lake | place: Democratic Republic of the Congo: South-Kivu... | reverse complement strand
TTATTACAACCAATGAAATCGAAATAAATACAATGGCCTGTTATCGGCCAACAATCATGAAATGTACAAACAATTGGGAAATTATTAGTTGAAAGGAATTTGAATAAAATCTTAACATTAAGGTAATATCCATGAATGTTGTGAAGATGAATAATATCTGGGTTTAATTTTTTTATAATTGATATTAACTTCTTCGTTGCTAACACAGAACCTAATCCATGTCTATCGAATAATCGGGTTTGTAACCCGTGAAACTTAATATCAAAGTCATTTCCGATTTTTATTAAATTTGATTTACTTGTTGGCTTTCCTCTTCCATATGCAATATAACTTTCCCATCCATTTCCCATTGCATACTGGCCTATATCTTCTACAATCCTGCCAGTAGAACCATAATTGACAACTGTATTAATTTGCAATAGTTTTTTCATACATTATTTTCTTGTACTTAGCAAAAGTGAAGTATAAATGCTGAGATTGTCCGGAACTTTAAGTTATTATATATTTTATCGTATTTAATATTAAAAAGAGAGAAGTAACTATAATTATTGATTTTGACTGTGTTTTATATTTTATATGGAAATTTTTAGGTAATGAAGATAATAGAGCAGGAATTAAGATAATAAAGGCCATATAATGTCGTGGAACTAATGAAATGTATGCAGCAGCCAGATAAAAAAACAAGAAAGAAATCACAAGTAGATTTAATGTTGAATTTGTTGATTTAAAGAATAATAAGTATAATGCTGGAAGTAATTTTGATAGTAAAAACGGAAGTAAAATCATTGCAAAAAATGAAAATACACTATGTATGCTAAAAAAAGTATATGAGGCTCCAGCTTTTTTATAGGTATTGATATTCCGGGTTTCATAAGGAAGTAGAATTAAATTACCTGGCGATATTAAAGGGACAAGTAGTGCCTTGACGTAAAATTTGGGACCTGTACCTAATCCTTCACTTCCGTAAAGTCCCTCATCTTCAATAATGCTCCTTTGTCGTTCTGAAATATATGATTTAATTGTTAGTTCTTGTAATTTGATTCCTCCAAGGTTTTCTGAAAAAAGATTTTTCCCTCGGAAAATAATAAACTCCTGTACCTTAGGTATACTTAATAATAAGATAAAAGATGTTAGAATGGACCAAAATATAGTCTTACTTGTATTGATTTTAAAAATATTCTTCTTTATGATATAATTCAATGTGAGAAAGAAGATAGCATAAAATCCATTGGCTCCGCGTATTAGTCCCGCAGACAATGCAAATGCAATTGATAGCAAATTCTTTTGTCTTAATGAATAATAAATGCTTAATACCAAGAATAGTATTGCATATGTATCTCTATAAAAGGAAAGCATTGCAAAATAGTATGCCGCTTGACTAAATAATCCAAGATATAGATTTTTGAGCTGAACCTTTGATTTATTGAATTCACAAGCTATATCCAATGCAAATACATTAATCAGTGCAGCTAAACCCCAATGTGAGCATAAAAGATCTAATACGTTTGGATTTTTTATTAATGAAATAATCGAATAAAGCGAATGGTTTAGGAAACCAGTCAAAGAAAGTTTATCAAACTGAAACAAATTGGGCAAATAAGTTTCAGCTTGTTGAAAATATAATGAATCATCGCCGAAAGGAGCAAAATATTCGCCATACGAAGTATAATATGAAGATGCAACTAATTGACCTAACAAGGTAATTATTAAATAATTTACAATAAATTGATTGGTCTTTTCTTTTTTTGTGTAAAAGCTAGTCTTTCTTCTTAGTAAGGTTGAAATAAAAGTGTTTAGTGTGCCAAAAAAAACAAATAATATGATAGTTCCTGGTGTATCAAGGAATATAAAAAATGTTATTTCAATAAGAATTAATAGAAAGACTATTTTATTGCTTATCATTTGAAAATGATTTTATAATTTTTGAATACGATGTAAATCAAATTATTTAAACTAATTCCTAAAAGTTTATTGAACAATTTGGGATTTACAGCATGGATTTTTTTTCTCTCATTACATTTTTTTTGAATTTGTAATAGCTTGAATTCCTGACTTAAAAAGTATTTTTTTATTTTTTGAATGATAATATGTTTCTTCGATTTGAATTTTGAAATAGTAATCAAACTTGAACCAATGAATTTAATACGATTTCCACTTTCATTCAGTTCATGGGTGATATAATTAAATATTTTTGTATTTATAAATCTAATTCTTGGATAAGATTCATTAAGTATTTTTAAGTACAAAGCCCAATCATCACTGCCAGTATAATAATTATCGTAACTAATAAATTCCATTTTTAGGAAATCATTCTTATATACAATTAATCCTGGTGTTAAAATAAAACAATTACGCAGAATATTGAATAAAGTGAATTTAGGTTTAATATAGAAAATTGGAACCTTAAGATTACTTTCCTCCCAAAAATGATAAGCATTCAAAATAAACAAATCATATTTCTCGGATAATGTGGTAAATAATACTTCAAAATAATCTATTGAGACAAAGTCATCCTGATCAATAAAAGTTAAAAATTCTCCTGTAGCCTTTGTCCTACCAATATTTCTGGACTTTGCAACACCCAGATTTAAATCATTTGATAGAAATTCAATGTGGATTTGATGTGGACAATCAGAAATCAGATTATTTAGTATTGCTGCATCAATATAGTAATCAGGAGAGTCGTTTACGATTATTATCTGAACTACTTTTTTTATAGAACTTGCATTATAACTTTGAATAAGAGATTCGATTAATACTCCTAAACGTTCTGCAGATTTATAGAATGGAATTACAATTGAGTAGTAATACATGAAAGTTTAATGTAATAATTGAAGTAGCTTGTTGTTAAAATATTTTCGGGAATATAACGATAACTCTTCATCTTCTAACTTGTTAATAAGATTCCCATTAGATTCCCATTTTTGATATATTAGATTTATAGCATTAAGTATTTCATTGTTGTTATTTTCAATACACATTCCAATCTTTTTCTCATTTACGAATTCATGTTCGAACGATTCTGCTGAATTAATTGAAAGGATAAAACGTTTACTGCGGTAATAATCAAATAATTTACCTCCAATAAGAAACTTTGAAGAAAGATCTTTTGTAGTATGCATATTAATAAGGACATCTGATTGAAGCATGTACTTAAATGAATCTTCTTGCGATACCATTGGAATAAAATCAACGTTTGGATATTTAGTACTCAACTCATCTAATTTTTCAGGAGTCAGGTCAAGTCCAATAAAACGAAGTTTGGTTTTTTTATTTTCGGGAAAACTTGAATAAGCTTCTAACAGATTGGTTGGATTGCGATAAGAATTATTTTTAAATGAGATACTTCCAATGTATGAAAATGTTAGTTTTTCGTTTTTGGTGTTTATGGGGTATTCTTTTTCAACAGTATTCCACAATTCATCATCATATCCATTCATTACCGTAATCACTTTATTGGAATCGATGTCAAAGTCTTTTATTAAACGTTGGCGATGATTATTGTTAGTCGTTACTGCAAAATCGCATAGATTTATTATTTTTTTTTCTCTCAGAAAAGAAATTCCTCCTTTGTTGTTCCAGCAATTCCATGGATCCCGATAATCAATAATTAATTTTCCTGGTATTTGGTTTTTTATTTTTTTTAAAAGTTTTGGTCTTAAAAGACCAAAGGGGGGGGCACTGATTATGACATTCTCAATCGAATATTTTTCAATGTGAGTCAATATCTTTTCGTTATTTTTCCTTATCCAATTTGCAGCAATAAAACCCATACCTAAGTTCGGGTCATTATTGAAAATTGAATCTAAATTTTTTAAAATATACTTTAGAAAACTTATTATACGTGCCTTAACATACTTTAATGTAGAAGTTTTTGAGTTGATTGGTTCTTTAATTTCATCTTTTTTCTGATAGTTGTTTTTTAAGTGTAGGGTATTAAACTTAATGGTTTTTTTTACCTCATTTTCAATATTCGTATTCCTACTAGCCAATACATCAACCGAAAATCCGTGTTCAGTCAAAAAATTGGCGTAATAGTAAACTCTTTGCGATGCACCCCAATATTTTGTATATGGGATCATTTCATATGTTATTATAAGAACTTTCTTCATATCATTAAATAATTTTTTTCAGGGAACTAAGTAAGGATAACACCTGAATTTTTTCTGTTCCCTTACTACCAGTGTATAAAATCGTACAATTTTCTTTAATTTGTGGGAGATTATTAAGTAATTCAATACTTGCGTTAAAATAATCGTCCATGTATTTTTTAAGATTAGAATTTGTTCTGTACCAATATTCTAAAGGGTTCATGTCATTTCTTGTATTTCCACCATATATTTCAAAACCAAATTTAGAAGCAATTCTTTTATACAATTGGTTAAGCGGCACTTTTTTCCCTTTTATGGTCAACCAATATTTGTAATTTACAGGCACTTTATCTTTTTCCCATATATAGTTTGCTGCTTTGGGGTATTTTGTGCTTATCCACTTTTTGTAGATGTAATGATTAAAACGCAATTTTAAAGGAATGCTTAATGCAACTTCCATAAAATCAATATTATAAAAAGGGGAGTAGGTTTCAGTATGTTCCAAAATGCCTAACAAGCCAAGGTTCATTCCATAAAATCCTCGAATATACATTTTGAATATCTCTTCATTGGGGTATTGTTCTTTAAAAGTAAATGGCTTGACTTCATGTAGAAGTTTTTTTGAAAATGCGCCATCACCAAAAACATACGATTTATCAGGATTCGTTGTTGATGCATATGTACCAATTATTACATCGCCCAATTGCCCGGAATGCATTATCCCTAATTTTTCAAAATTGAGGTAGTTGTATAAACTTAAACCGTGAGCCAAACCATAGTAAAGTACATTGCCCCCGGTTATTTGAGTGGTTTCGTCAATGTTTTTCAGAAAATTCCCGTTATCGAGTGCCTTAAACAGCCATTCGTGTTTTAAATCGGCGGCTATTTGCTTTGGAATGGTTTCGTCGAGGTAGTTGCTTTGCGAGAAGGTAAGGTTAAGTTGGTCGGTGTAGCCCAGGTCGTGCGCCACCCAAACAGTCATGCGGGAGTCGAGCCCACCACTTAAGGAAGCTACATGTTTGTATCCGTATTCCTTATCCTTTTCAAAGGCCAGTTGCACCGCTTCTCTAAAACGTTTATCAATTTCTTCAATCGCTTCTTCTTCCGAAATTTCTCTTGGTGTGTTAGTTAAGGTATAATATTTCTCAAAGTTCAGTTTGTTATTTTGAACAACAGCACAATAGCCAACCATCAGTCGCTTTATTTCATTGGTAATGGTAATGTCCTCAAAAACATAGCCATATGAGAGAAGCAGCCAGGCACCTTGTTCGTTTAGTGTAACTTTTTCACCCTTCTTTTTTAAATGATTGACCAGCCCGGTGTAGTTGTTTGAAAATACAATGTAATTGTTGTACTCAGCATAATAAATGGGTTTGCTGCTGATGTGGTCGGTAAAAATAATCCATTTGGTTTCTTTTTTATCAAACAGAAAACCGTAATACGAACCTTTTAAATGTTTGAAGAACTGGTTGCCTTGTGTTTGATAGGATTCAACAAGATATGCTGCCCAACTTTGACTCGGAGTGTCATTCAACAGTTGCTTTTTATTCAATACAATTCCATCCAGCAAAAGGTAAAAATCATCGTTTTCAAAATTGACTTTGTCATTTTTAAACTTTGATGAAGTATTGTATTCCAGTGAGAATGTTTTTAAAATTCTATTCTCTGGTTTTGTATTCGTTTGAATATCTAATATAAATGATGACATTATTGGTTCCGTTTAATGGTTGAAATTAACAGGTTATACGTTTCAAAAACCGACTTTTTATCGAAAGAAAGGATAAATATACCAAAAGCAAGCAACGTTAGAGCAACTTTAATGATTGCATTAACGATTATGCTGTAAGTGATTTCGGTTTTTTCGCCTGCAAAATAAATAAATAATGTGGCAGCAAGAAAGAAAAAGAGTGGTTTATAGAATTGACTTACGTATTCTTTTAAGCTGATGTTGGCCATTGGTTTAAGCTGTATAAACCAAAGGGGAATAATAAAAAGCAACGAAAGCAGTGCATAAAATGCTGCTACGGCTTCAATGTTTATTAACGCGCCGGCCAATATAACCGGAGGCGTAATAATCACCCTCAGTATTGTCCATTTGAACCCTATATCTGTTCTTCCGGTAGCTATTTGCAAACTTCCCACCGGATTTGACAATGCGACCAAACAATAGGCAAATGCAAGAAATGTCAATACCGGATAGGATTCTGCATACTCCGGACCATATACCACGTACAATATTTCTTTTGAAGCAACAATTATCAAGGTGTAAACAGGAAAGTTGATGTATGCCAAATATTTAATGACCTTTAAGAATGAAGTTTTTAACCGTTCTTTTTCCTTTTGGATGGATGAAAGAAGCGGGCTTAAAACATTTATCACAATAGGATTAATTATTGAAAACAATTTCAACACTATTTGCTTGGCCAGACTGTAAACGCCCAAACTTTCTGCTCCCAGCATTTTACCAATAATCAGGATATCGGTTTCGCGCGAAAAAAAATCAAGCAAGGAGCTTCCCATCGTAAATCCGCCAATTTTCAGGAAGGGTCTGGTTTCTTTTAACCTGAAATGAAACCGGATGGGATTTAAGCGCAGGTTCTGTACCAGAAACAGTCCATTCGAAATAAATGAGGCAAGTAATGTAGAATAAACCAAACTGTAAACGCCAAAATCGTTCATGGCCAGAATTGTGGCTGCAATTAAGCCAATAAAAAAAGAAATCATGTCGGTAATGGCAATGGCTTTAAACTGAAACTGTTTTTGCATGATGGTGCGATGCTGGCGGCCACTTGCCATTAGCAAGAGGTTGGTACCGAGAATGGGAACAAGCATACGCAGTTCGGGTTCATCGTAAAATCTGGCAACGACAGGTGTACCAAAGAACAAAATCCCATAGAGGAACAATGAAATAAAAATATTAAGCCAGTAAATGCTGCTGTATTCGTTTTTTGTTGCATTTTGCCGGTGCAGGATTGCCGAGGTCATACCCATATCCACAAAAATATTGGAGAATTGCACTACAAACAGCGCCATAGCCACCAGCCCAAAAGCTTCTTTGGGCAAAAAGCGGGTTAAAATGGAAACCTGTAGCAACTGGAACAATGCACGACCAATGGTTCCTGCCGTTGTCCATTTTATTCCTGATATGGCTGTTTTGCGGAGGTTCATCGTTGTTGCTTAATTACTTCTTTCCATTTGAGAATTGTTTGTGACCAACTTGAAATATTATAAATTTTTTCAGGATTGCCTTCACATCGATTTCTATAAGAATAATAGTCAAGGATAATTTCAGAAATTTTTCCTGAAATTTCATGAATAGAACCTACCTCCTCAAAATACACATCCATTTCTTTCAAAAACTGATAAGGTAACCAACTGCCATTTATTACTACACCACCGCAATAAAGCACTTCACGCATACTTCCACTAAATGCATCAGTTGTCTGTAGATTAACCATGATATCCGTGATATTACGTAAATGTGCAACTCCTAAATCATTCAAATAGGATGTGAGAATTTTATATTCAAATGAGCACTTTTCACAAATTATTTTTATCTCATTTAAATATTCCTCATCCAACCCGTACGTCATCGGCAGAATTATGCGAATCTTTTCTTTCACACAGTGTTTTAACTGCATTAATTCTTTTAAAATCTGAATATGTTGATGAGATTTTGAACCATTATGGCCAATCGAAATATTTATTTTACTATTAGTTAAATTAAAAAAATCACAACTCTGCTGCTTTGTGACACTTAATTTCTTAAACTCTTCTAAGTTTTCTATTGGTTCGTTTCCATAATAACATAAATGAACCTTTGATATTTGATTTTCATATTCCTTTTTAAAATCCTGAATCATTTGAGGTGATCCTATAATAATATTATCCGCGTGCTTTAAATTGTTTTTTAAAAAATGCTTTGTTTTTGCTCTGTAATAATCACTACCCCAAAGTGCCAAAATATAATTTGATGTTCGTTTTTTTAGAGAATGACCAATAAAAGCTAATTGTGGTTGGACATAGTGGACAAGGATTGTGTTTGCTGTTAGCTTATTTTTTTTTACCACATGAAGTAATTTCCAACCAAGATATAATGTCCTAAAGATTACTAATTTAGACATAACTTTTGAGTTGACAGGAACTTCAAAACAGTCATTAAAATAAGTTTTTGCAATAGTCTTATTTTTAATGGGATGAAAAGAAATTATTTTTATTGATAAGTCCTGAAAAACTATTCTAAGCCATTTTGAGAAATTGATAATATACTGGTGATTTGCATCTCCAATAATTATTAGTTTAAACCTTCTCATTTATTCTTTATTCTTTAAGTACTCATCCCATTCTCCAATGTCTCTCCAAGATTTCTCACTTACAGGGAAAACGCCAACTCTTCCATTTCTATCTTTTATTTTTTGAATGAGAGCAGTAATATGGAAAAATTCATTTTTCGGAATTTCGTTTAATAAATGTGGTTCCAATATATATAACCCTGCGTTGATTTTGTACGTTAATTCTGGTTTTTCTTGCATAGATAGTAAAACACCATCTTCTTTGGTTTCGACTGTACCATAGGGTATTCTGTAATGTTTTAGAGCCGCCACTAAAGTTAATTCGTTTTTATTGGTTTTATGATAGTGGTATATTTCTGAATAATCCTGATCGATAATTATATCGCAGTTTGAGACGAAAAATGTTTCATTTATCTTTCCATTCAATAAGTGTAAACTCCCTGCTGTCCCCAATGGATTTTCTTCTTTAAAATATTGAATTGAGTATTCGGGATGATTTATTGAGTTGAAATAGTATTCAATTAATTCGGATTTAAAGTTTACAGAGAAAAGAAACTCATTGCAGCCAACATCAACAAACCGTTCAATAATATGCTCCACAATGGGTTTCTCTCCAATTGGTATTAAAGGTTTAGGTAGAACATTGGTAATTGGTTTTAGTCGAGAACCTTGACCGCCCGCCATAATTACTACTGGCAGTTTAATTTTTTCTGATGGTGGTAATTTTGCAGTGTCTAATAGGTCTTCCCAGAAAATAACATCAACAATTTCATTTCTGGAGTTTACAACGGGCATAAATTCAGCCCTTATTTTTAGCATTTTGTTTTTAATAGTATCCCTGCTCTCATCTTCTTTTGCAACAATTATATCCTTTCTTAAGATATATGCGATAGGTGTGTCCAAATCAATGTTTTTTATAATAGCCCTTTGTATATCTCCGATACTTAATAGGCCTTCAAAATTTTGCGTTGATCCGACAATTAAAAGTTTTGTTTTTTCATCATCCATTTTTTTAAGGGATGATCCTATACTTGTTCGTTTGTCAATAAAAAGTTGATCAATTGGTTTCATATTACATTTTTCTAGCTGGTATTCCTATATATTTTATATTGGACTCTGTTAGATTCTTTGTGACAACAGCACCCGCACCAACAATTACATTTTTGTAAATTTTCGTTTTTGGGAGTATAGTCGAATTTGCTCCAATATATGTTTCTTCATCAATGACAACTCTTCCAAGTATTACTGCGTTGGGAGCAATTGTAACAAATTCATTTATAATGCAATCATGCATTACATTGCAACCTGTATTTAGTTTCACAAATTTCCCGATTATTGTATTTGCAGAAACATTAACTCCGTCTTGGATTATTGTACCCTCACCAATTTTTGCACTTTTTGATATTCGCGCGTTTTTGCTTATAATCGTTTCAAATGAATAACCTAGTTTAGAATAGAACTGGAACAATCGAGATCTAACAGTTGGTGAATCAGGTGTTATTATTAGAGGTATTTCCTTGTAAGAATCTAATAAGGTTTCAGCTTCTTTATCTCCGCCTAAAATTTTATAGCCAAGAAATTGATCTTTCAAATTATTGTCAAATATGCCAATAATATTGAAATCTAACTCCTCGCACAATTCTATGATTTCGTGAAACCCTCCGACTATGATTACCTTTTTTTTCATTTAATAACACTGATTAAGGCACCAACAATTTGAGAAATTTCATTAATGCTCAAAGAAGAGTACATTGGCAGAGTAATCTCATTGTCTGAAACGTATTCTGTAATTGGTAGGCTTGCATTGTATTTTTTGTATATCGAGAATTTGTGTATGGCAGGATAGTGTACACTGGTTTGTATACCAGCTGCATGCAATTTTTCGCGAATCTTGTCACGTTTTTCTGCAGTAGAATTTTTAAGCACAATCGGCATAATGTAATTTGAAACGAATTCTATGTTGTCAGCAAAGGGTATGGTTATGCCATCGATGGAAGAAAGTTGTTTTAAATACTCGTTTCTTACTTGTATTCTTTTCTCAAGATCAGCTTGAAGCTTTTTCATTTGGGCTACACCAATGGACGCCCGAATGTCGTCCAAGCGGAAATTGTAACCTAATTCAACAATGTCGTATGTGGTGGCATGGCCACTTGCGCGTTGGTACGACATAGTTGTCATGCCGTGAGAACGAAGCAAACGTGCTTTTTTGGCCATTTCTTCATTGTTTGTAATGAGCATACCTCCCTCGCCTGTACTGATATTCTTATTTGAGAAGAAGCTAAAACAGCCAACATCACCTATTGTCCCTAACTTTTGACCCTTATACTCCGAGAGTGGCCCGTGGCAAGCATCTTCAATTACTTTTAAATGGTACTTCTTGGCAATCGCCATGATTTCGTCCATTTTAGCTGGATAGCCTGCCATATGTACAACAATGATGGCCTTTGTTTTTGAAGTTATTTTTTTCTCAATCTCAACTGGGTCGATATTGATGTGATTGGGACTTTCAATGTCGCAAAAAACAGGAGTTGCCCCCACATATTTTATGCAATTTACAGAAGCCGCAAAGGTTAACGACGGACATAGTACTTCATCTCCTGGTTTTACATCGCATAAGAGGCAAGCCAGATGTAAAGCATCGGTACAATTGGACATGCTAATTGCATAGTTCACTTTGAACATATCAACAAACAATTGTTCCAGTTCTTCACATTTGGGGCCAGTTGAAATCCATTTTGAACGGATGGTTTCAGATACCGCCTCTATTTCTTCTTCTCCAAAGTTTAATTTGAATAAAGGTATTTTGTATTCCATTTTATTTTAATTGTGTGGGTTTACATTTTTGCATCCAGATACTTTCCTTTTTCAACGTATCCAAAGTTGGGGATCATTTCGAAAAATAGATCGACCAGTTGTTCTTTGGTCCATTGGCCAGTTTGTTTGAAGTTCTGAATTGTGTGGGTGAAATGTTCAATCAATTGAGCATCGAAAACCGCTTCATTTTTGATGATCCCTAAGTTTTGAAACCGGTTCAGATCCAGTATTTCGTTGTCTGTATAAAATTCTTCAAAATCTTTTTCGCCAGTGGTATCGCTGGCTGTGAACAAGCAAGGCCATTGTCCTTTTTCGGGCAGTGTGTGTGCCAGTTCCCGTGCTTCATCTTCGGTTTTGCACAAGTAAGGTTCGTAGCCAATGGCTTTCAGGTAACGAATGGCTATTTCGGAAAAGGTAATTAGGTGCAAATTTTCGCTCAATTTTGGAAAAAAGATATCGCGGTTTTCTCCAAAAATGGTTGACATCAAACAAAGCTCCCCCGATTCTTTAGGAATCACAAAATAACGTTTTACGTCGTTGGGTGCTACAATGGGTTGTCGCTTTTGTATGCGTTGATTGAACCCGTGCAACAATGATCCATCAGAAAAAGCCACATTGGCAAAACGAGCGGTTGATATGCTGATTTGCTCGCTCAACTGCATCAAATACATTTCCATGATCCGTTTGGAAGCGCCCATCATGTTGGCCGGGTTGGCAGCCTTATCGGTAGAAACGCAAAAATATTTCTTTACACCCTTTTTAATGCATTGGCGAATCGTTTTTTTAGTGTTGAAAATATTCACATCAATCATCCGCATCATGGTGAAAGGATCTTTTTCGCTGCGCACATGTTTTAGTGCCGAAAGATTGAGCACATAATCGTAGTTTCCATCGGCATTCCAGAATGCATCATATTCCAAAGAACCACAATCAAGTGCAAAGGTCTGAAAATCGCCATTGATGTATCCAAATGAACTACGTATGTCGCGCACTAGTTCTACCATGTTATTTTCACTTATATCAACAACATGTAGTTTTTGCGGATTGCGCTTGAAAATTTCTTTTGTAACGGCCTGTCCGATTGAACCGGCTCCTCCAATAACAAGAAACCGGGAGGAACCTACAATGTCAGCAAGTTCTTTTTCGTTGCCTGTAATATCCTCGCTAAACAGCTCATGTTCCCGGCCAATAAGGTTAAGTATATTCATTTTTACAACTTATATATCTTTTCGTTGCTGTCTTTCACCATATTCCTCATATCCACAATCAATTTAGCCTGTTGCCGGATAAATTCGACATCAAAAGCCGCATGGTTGGTGGTTAATACCACTACATCGGCAGCTTGCAGGGTTTCAGCTGTTAATTCAACGGATTGTAGAGACGGGCCTTGTTGAGACAGGGCATGCCCTGTCTGTACTACGGGGATATGCGGATCGTTGTAGGAAACAATTCCACCTTTGTGCGCAACAATGTCCATGATTTCCAATGCAGGCGATTCGCGTGCATCGTCAATATTTGGTTTATAGGCTACACCTAAGAATAGTATTTTACTGCCATTTACAGCCTTTTTTTGACTATTAAGGGCGGTAGCTATTTTAATGTACATGTAATGCGGCATGCGCATGTTTATGTGCCCTGCTGCATGGATCATGCTTAATTCAAAATCGTATTTTTTTGCAATATGTTCCAAATAGAAAGGATCGAGCGGAATACAATGTCCGCCAATACCCGGTCCCGGATAAAAAGCCTGGAAACCGAAAGGTTTTGTTTTGGCTGCTTCTATAACTTCCCAAATATCTATTCCCATTTTACCAGCTAACAAAGCCAGTTCGTTAATCAGGCTGATGTTTACCAAGCGATAAGTGTTTTCCAATATTTTTACCATTTCGGCCACCTTTGGCGAACTTACCAAATGAAGGGCGTCAATGGCTTTAGAGTAAATCTTTTCTCCTATTTCCAATCCTTCTTTGGTAATGGCTCCCAATACTTTTGGAGTGTTTTTGGTATGAAAAGAAGCATTGCCCGGATCAACACGTTCGGGGCTATATGCCAGCCAAAAATCTTTCCCATGTTTTAACCCTGATTCCTTTTCAATAATGGGAAGCATAAAATCTTCGGTGGTGGTAGGGTAGGTGGTACTTTCCAAACTAATAAAAGTGCAGGGTTTCATGTATCGTCCAATGTCGCGGCAAGCACTTTCAATATAACTCATATCAGGCTTGCGGAATTTATCCAGCGGGGTAGGCACACAAATTAATAAAGCATCACATTCTTTAATTCGTGTAAAATCGGTAGTGGCACAAAGGGTAATGTTTTCAACTACTTCGCGCAAGGCGGTGTCGCGTATGTCTTTTATGTAGTTTTCGCCCTTGTTTATTTTATCCACTTTGGCCTGCGACTTATCAAAGCCAATAACTTTAACACC
>Ga0172371_10009213_pt1 | contig 13623 bp, 11 predicted proteins | sample Lak12m_FD_114543 | JGI IMG/M metagenome (GOLD analysis project Ga0172371, IMG submission 114543) | Freshwater microbial communities from Kabuno Bay, South-Kivu, Congo - kab_022012_12m | ecosystem: Environmental > Aquatic > Freshwater > Lake | place: Democratic Republic of the Congo: South-Kivu... | reverse complement strand
GCCTCGGTCCCGGCCTTAAGGTTCATAAGCATCCGCCGCACGTCTTCGTGCTGGATGATGGGGACCCTGTCGCCCCTTGGGTGGGTAAAGGCCGGCCCCTGGACGCGCTCCCGGGCATACTGCTTGGCTGCATCATAGGCAGTGGTCGCAACGGACATGCCCATGACGCCCGTGTTCAGACGGGACTCATTCATCATCTGAAACATCTTGGCCATCCCCGAATGGGGTTCGCCCAGAAGAATGCCCCGGCATCGGCCGTCCTCTCTGAGCGAGCAGGTGGCCGACCTGTGGATCCCCATCTTATGTTCTACGCCCGCGTCGTATGGTGCGGGGCGACCATTTTGGGCTTACGGCTACTACGTCAGAGCAGTAGGCCTTGATGAAGAGATGATTCGAGAATACTTAAGAAACCAGGAAGAGGAAGACAATTTTCAATGCGAATCTGACCTTTAAAACACAAGAATAAGTTGGCGAGTGGCTGGCCTGAGACCAACTTTTAGTGGGGACTCACGAAACCACCAGTTCATTGGTTGTATTCATTGTGGTCCTGATCAAGCGTGTCACGCATCATGAATCGCGTCACAATTTGGTTATTAAGGAAGTCAATCCCAATTCCTTTAGCTTCTCATGAGTCGGTTTGCCGGTAATCTTATTCCACCCTCTAACGTCATAGTAGGCATCTAAGAGCGGTTCAAGATCAACGACCATGCCTTTCGCCGGTCCATCCTTCAACGGCTCCTCCAGCAATCGCTTTGGGAGAGTATCATCAGAACGTCCAAGGCCTTCTCTAACATTGAAGCAACGTGCCAGGTTCACAATCCGCTCACCGCACCTGCGGAATCCCGTTACATCGAAATCTCGGCCCGTCACGCTAGCAATCATCGGCACAATGTCATCAGCCATCAGGGCCATTCCCATGAACTTACAACAGCCCACCGAATCAAAGACGGTCAGAGCATCCTCCAGATCTTTAACGACCTTGGCCTCTGAAGGATTCTCTACCGCAGGGTCCTGGATGGTGCTTTCATCCACAATGAGGAAAGGGATATCCAGAAATGTGGGACCCTGTACGTAGGCCGTGATATGGTCACCACCTCTGTTCGCCACAGCGAAGCCTAAACCGGTAATTTTTGTTGCCCTGCAATCGTAGGCAGGAAGTTCCAGTCCCTTTACCTGCATGGCAAATGCTTCACTGCCCTGGCCCAGTTTTTGAGACATCCGTTTGGTCCCTTCTGCAAGGAGACTCCCGACCCCTTGACGCCTCGCGACCTTGTGTATCAAAGCAATCACAGCATCTACATCGCCGAATCGGGCTTCAAGCCCGTCCAGATCTCTTCTCGTCAATATGCCCTTCTCGAAGCATTCCATGGTGAATGCAATGGTGCTACCTGTGGAGACGGTGTCAAGGCCGTATTCATTACATAGAAGGTGGGCAAACGTAATGGCCTCAAGGTCTTTGACGTCGCACATCGCACCGAGCGCGCCGACGCTCTCGTATTCGGGTCCTTCACCTTTACACCGATACTTTCCCGATTTCACCTCTGACAGCCTGCCGCACGCTATGGGGCAAGCGAAGCATGCGGTCTTGCCCACTAGGATCTTGTCGTTGATAGCTGGTCCATTGATGTTGTCGGCATAGGTACATGACCCAGACTGCCAATTCCTCGTGGGGAAGCCTCCTTTGACGTTGACCAAGTCCAGCACCATGTTCGTACCATAAACCTCCAAGGTGATTTTGAGCAGGCTTTCCTCTATAAGTTCTCTTGCTTTCCTGGCTGCTTCCTGAAAACCCTCTTCATCAGCGATTTGGATCTTCTGGTTTCCTATTACAGCAATTGCCTTCAGCCGTTTCCCCCCCATCACCGCACCCAGACCGCACCTTCCCAGGGTTCGATGTACATCGTTCATAATGCTGGCGTATCTTACGAGATGTTCACCAGCAGTTCCTATGCAAGCCACATTGCATGCCTTCCCAAAGGATTTCTTGAGCGACCGCGTGGCCTTCTTGACATTCTGGCCCCAAAGATCGTCAGCGTCCTGCAAGCAGGCCTTACCGTTATCAATCAGCAAGCAGACAGGCTTTCTTGCAATTCCCTCTAAAATGATGCCGTCGAAGCCACTCCTTCTGAGATCGCGCCCCCATTTTCCACCCGAGTTGGATGAGCCCCAGAGGTTGGTCAGGGGCGATTTGGCAACCGCGCTGAATCTTCCAGAACTCGGAGAGAGCGTTCCGGTTAAAGGGCCTGTCATTAGAATCAACTTATTGTCATGCCCCAGCGGGTCTGCTCCTTTGGGCACTTCTTCAAAAAGATACTTTGTGGCCAGACCGTTCCCGCCCAGAAACATCTGCTGATCTTTCCCGTGGACGGTTTCCTCGTGCAGTTGTCCCGTTGTTAGGTTCACCCTAAGGATCTTTCCCGTAAGACTACCCATCCCTTACCCCTCCAGCCTTCAAAAAAGCCTGGTCACATGACCCGAATCCAGGTAGACCATGATTCTGTATCTGTGAATGGAGTTCATAGGATCTATTCTCCCAGGTACTCCGCTTCAAAGGAGCTTATTGAATCCGCCACCGCCCGTATGAACTGGGCGTTTCGCATAATCCTGGACATATCGCCCTTGAGCCGAAAAAGACCTCTTATCATCCCCTCTATGAAATCCCTTTCTCCCTTGACAACCTTCTTGTATTCTTCGTAGCTTCCGGTGGCATAGAACCCAGCCTCGACCGCAGAGGGATCATCAATCACTCGGGCAGCCACGCATTTTCCCCCTATTGCCTCCATATAAAGAAAGGTTGTCCTGTCCAGTCCCGCGCCGGGAGTCAGCTCAAAAACCCAGTTTCCATTGAAGCCGACACCCCAGTTTTTCCCTTTTTCAGCGCAGTTCTCACTGTTGTTGATGGCCTTTTTCCATTCCTCGCACCACTCGTTGGACGGATAGAGAACTCCCATTCTTATTCCCTCCTCTTGCGTTCGGCCTATGATCGCCGCATTACCACATCTTCCCGATGCTACTCACTTATTACACCAGCAGTTCATGCCCTTCCACTCTCCGGTTTTCCTGAACGGAACCCTCAGGGTTTCAACAAACATCTGTTTTTCGCATGAAACCATCCTGGATCGGCTGTCTTATCAACCTCAGTGTGTTTCCGGGTTCACATTTTGGTCATCTTGGCCATTTCTTCTTCTCTTAATGCTCTCTTGAAAAGCTTCTGGCTTACCGTCATAGGAAGGAGGTCCCTAAACTCCACGGACGTTGGCACAGCATAAGGGGCAAGCCTTTGTTTGCAGAATTCAAGGATCTCACTCGTACCAACTCTTCCTTTGTAATCGTCTTTCAAGACAATGAATGCTTTCACCCTCTCACTGCCGGCACGTTCGGTGTCGGGGATCCCTATGGTCACGGCCTGTGAAATCGCCGAGTGTTCGAACAGAACGCTGTCGACGGTAGTGGAGTACACCTTGAAGCCTGAGACGTTGATCATATCCTTGTCCCTGTCGACTAAAAAGAAGTATCCATCATCATCCGAACGGCACATATCGCCTGTCGCCAGCCATCCATCCTGCAAACCAGAGCCCGGGGTTGGCCAATACCCTTTCATGACTTGGGGCCCCCTTACATGCAATTCACCAACTTCTCCGAGGGAGACCTCCTGGCTACTCAGGGGATCAAGGATTTTCGCTTCTGTATCAGCCACGGGAACCCCTATGGACTCGGCCTTCTCGACAGGGACAAAGCCGGTAATCTTGGAAAAGGTGGAAAGGTTGAAGTGGGTCAGAGGCCCTGTTTCGGTTAGGCCGTAGGCCTCTGTTATCGGCATACCCGTCTCCTTTCTGAAGGCCTTTGCCACTTCAGCAGGAAGAGGTGCTGCTCCTGATGTGAAGGAGGTGTTTGTCCGGCCGATTTTCCTTTCCACAAGTTTCATGTATTGTGTCGGAACGAAACCGGCCATGAATGGACGATAGTTCTTCAAAAACCTTACAATGGAATCATAATCCCTCGGTTCCGGATTCAAGAGCATTTGTAGTCCCCAGTAAACGCATGCGCGTACGCACCAGTGGCCGTATATGTGAAATGCGGGAAGAGTGATCAACATCGAGGCCCTTCCTTTAATTCCCTTTTCCAAAGGTCCCAGGGCCCAGGGGAGCCCCTGGAGAGTGTTGCAGGTCAGATTGTAGTGTGTAAGCATCACCCCTTTTGGCGTTCCGGTTGATCCACCCGTAAACGGCAGAGCCGCAAGATCCTCGCGGGGGTGAATCCTCACCGGGGGAGGTCTAGCTTCAGCCCTGGAAATTACCTCGCGCAACCGTAAGATACCGGCAGCGCCTTTCACATCCGTTTCGTTGGAGGAAAAATCCTTCAAAGCCGTCACGATGGTTCTCTGCAATTTGGTCTTCTCTCTTATGGCGGCCACCAGATCCAGGGAGGTATCAAGGCAAATAACCGTTTCAGCCCCTGATTCGCCTATCTCATAGGTCAACTCACCCTCCTTGTGAAGCAAGCTGCAAGGAACGTGAACAGCTCCAATCCGTTGGATCGCATAATCCGCAATAATGAATTGGGGAGATGTGGGCAGTATGGTGGCGACCTTGTCGCCTTTTTTGATGTGAAAAGCGGCTAATGCAGTAGCCAACTTGTCCACGTAGGTCTGTAATTCTCCCCAAGTGATTTTCCTCCCGAGATATATGCACGCGGACCTTCCGGAGTAGCGTACGGCGGTGTCATAAAAGAACTTGAATAGGGGCACCTCAGGGTAAGGCTTCATGGTTCTTGCCAGCTTGAAGGGACCTAGTTTGTAGGACCTCGACCAAAGATCGTCGTCATAGATGCCCATGCCGATGAATTCCCTCCCCCGTAGATACTGAAACTCCCCTGCATGACCTCTCCCCTGCCCTGAAAGGATCATTCTCAAGTTTCGCACCTAACTTATGATTTAGGGTGCGAAACTTGAGGATCATAGCCCGGAGGTCCACTTCAGATGGTCGTCTCTATACCGCTGCAGTTCCTCCCTATTTAGCTCATCTGGCCAGATAGACTTGTTTCTGGTAAATATTTCGACCAGTTTTGTTCCCTGTGCCGCTATCCTCATGAGGCCAGAAAAATCGCCTTTTATCAGTCTGATCTCCCCTCCAAGGAAGGCTTCTATAAACACCTTTTTCCCGGTAAGGACCTCCTTCCATGTTTCATAGGTGCCCTTGAGAAGCCATGTAGCGTTTTCTTCGGCGTTGGTCTTGCTGACGAATTCATCCCGCAGTAACGCGCCGTTCTCAATTGTATTCAAAAGGTAGAGGTCGTTTTCTACACCGGCCGACGTCTTTGCCTGTATCACGATGACCGGGGTACCGTTCACTTTGGCAAAACTTCGTGCAAAGCCAGGATCTTCCCTATAGACCTTGGCTGCGGCTTTTTGCCATTCCGGAGTTAGAGCGTAAAGTGTCATTTTCCTTTCCTCCTCTTCCATGTCCCGTGCGGAATCTGTTATCCTGTTCTGAGACGACGGAACTCTTCAAGGTTTTTTCCATACCGGCTGGGCCTTATGCAATTGTGGAAAATCCCATGAATGTCCCATAAATGTCGGAGCCAGTCTCAGCGGTTCGCTCCCCCTCTCAGTCAGCCGTATGAAAGTGGTAGAATGAACGCGCCATATCGAGTCGTGCAAGTTGGTTGCCGCCTTCCCAGATCTGAACGATCTTCACATCTCTGAGGTACTTTTCGAGGGGTCGGTGTTGGGTGTATCCTATGGCTCCCATTAGCTCCATCCCTTTGTTGAGAACATCCAGAGCGCCATCACAGGCCAGCACCTTGGCTCCGCTCGCCTTCCCGTTCAAGTAGGACCCTCTCCATGGACCGAAGGTCTTTGTGTCATCAAACATCCTGCAGACGTTTATGGCGTAGGATCTGGCGGCCTCAATGGTGATCGCCATGTCGGCAATGATGCCTGCGTGCATGGTGAGTTCTCTGACGGCCTTATTGCCCACCTTCCTGTTTTTGGTATGTTCCAGAACGATCTCAAGGCCAGCCTGGGCTGGACCAAGTGCTATGGGAGCGCTCATGAGCCTGGCCACAGCAAGTGCGTCCCTCCAGAGTTCCCCATCACGGCCGGGACCAGCAGCGCGATAATCCTTGTGAACCCTCACGTTGTCATATTTGATCCAGCTATTGTAGTCTGTATAAATCATTCCCATCTTTGGGAAATTCGGGCCCACCGAAAGCCCCTCTACATCCGCAGGATGGTAAAGCAAACAAATGCCTTCATCGCCTAACTCCGGATCTGTCGTGGTGACTGTCATGAAATAGGATGCCTCTCCGCACCCGCTTGGCCACAGTTTCTGACCGTTGATGACATAGTATTGTCCCTCGAGTCGGGCGGTAACCTTCAGAGTCTTTCCCTCCATGGTGTCGTCACAGATATTGGCTCCCCCGCCCGGTTCAACCATGGCCAGACAGGCGTGCACCATCTCATCCCCTGTGAATTTTGACCCGTAGTCTTCCAGCACCTTGGTGTTCGGAGCAAAGGTGGCTGCCATAAATGCCCAACCCGGGATCTGGACATCCAGCGGCAGTGCGCAGTCGCCCCTCGAGAGTTCTTCCGCTGTAGGATATAAGAATTCCATACGCCACGGCATCCCCACCCCGCCAATTGCAGCGGGGAACAGGCCCCGAACAATGCTCAAGTCAACCAGCTCCTTCTGGAGTTCTGCCTTTGTCCTGCGAGCCAGTTCCGGGTCCCTGTAAAAGCCACCTTCCAGGTCAAGACGCCTTGGAAATACCTGTTCCTCTACAAAATCCCTCAGCACGCCAGCCTGCATCAGAGATCCCTCAGGAATCCCCAGGTACTTCTCCTTGAGATATTCTAAATCCATCTTTCTCCTCCCTTCCCATCGGATTGCAGCTCCATGAAAAGGCTCTTTTGAAATGACAGCTTTATGGAAAGGCCCGAGTGAAGATCACATGGCCAAGCTGCCCACCAGCGTATTGAAAGGGGAAGCCTTTCGCTGCACTAGTCCCAAAAAGCCTTCAAAGAACAACGTTTCCGTGAACAGCTTGACCATATTGAACTCCCCCCTCAACAGGGCGAAAATCTCCTTTGTATCGCCAAACCACCTGGCATCCTGTTCCCGAAACCTGACCATCCCTGCACCGCCTGTTATCCTCCCTTCGGAAACACGGGCATGGGCCTTCAGGGAAGTGTCGAAGGTTTCGTAATTAACCGTAAAATCCCCGAATCTCTCAAGGTAGGATCGCACGCTTTCTGCCTTGGCCGAAATACCCTCCCAAAAGATATTCATAAAGGAGTCGAAGATCTCAGGTGCATCTGCTCCGATCTTCGGAAGGTCAGCTTCTTCGAGTTTGGTTAAAAGTCGATACAATAGGCCCGGGGATTCCTCCATAGATCTTGATACGCCATTCTGGCTTATCTGAGCAAACAGGGAAGGGAGTGCATAAATCAACCCTTCCGTGGACATCGCCATGACATCTTCCATTCTCTCGTCAATGGTCTTTTTCATAGGGATAACCCTCCTTCTCGCGAAACTGACTCGCAAATAAACAGATCATTTCTCATCGAGTCTTGTCACCTTGCATGCGAATGCCCTGCACTGGATATTTCCTACAGTTGGTTCATAAGGACCTGAATCAAGAGAAAGAATAGCGTTGATGTTGGAATCGGCGAATCCATGTTCCGGCGCGGGTTTCTCCGGAAACCACCACCCATGGTCACACCCCACGACCCTCTCATTCATTTCAGGAACGAATTTTGCCCTGAACTTGATATGCCTACCCCTGAATTTGGGCGTGGGCACTTCCAGCTTTACCCAGTCGCCCTCTTTGATGCCCAATTTGCCGGCCGCAACAGGATTTATCTCAATAATAGGATCATGACGAAGCTTGCGCTGCCGTTCAATCTGCCTCCCTTCCGTATGTTGAAAGGGAGACAGCCTGATGTGCATATAGATAAAAGGATACTCATCGAAGATCTCCGGGGTAGATACAGGGCTTATAGGATTTTCAGCAAATGTGGGCAGCGGAGGAATCCCAATCGCCTTGAAGACACTGCTGTACAACTCAATCTTGCCGCTCGGTGTTTGGAAGGAGGGGACGCTTGTTTCATATCGTCTCCACGGCTTGGGAAATTCCAGTTTTCCGTCCGGGAAATTGCAGGCTTCTTCGAAGGTGAGCCCCATATATTTGAGCCGGAAATTCAGAAAGTCTTCAAGATCTTCCCAGAGCATCTCCCGTCCGGCCTTGCGGGCGACTTCAAGAACCATGGTTCGATCGTCCCAACACTCGCCCTGAGGCTCTACGATCTTTCTATAGGCAGTGGCATAATTGTAGGGTTCGAGGAATGTCCCGGCCACATTGTCGATCTCTGCATAGTGTGCGGCCGGCAATACGTAATCGGCCACCTCTGCAGTAGGCGTCATAAAGATCTCAGGTACGACGACGAGATCGACTTTCTTTAGACCCTCGAAGACCTTCCAACTATCCTGCTCGGCCACAACGAAGTTGTTCGCTACGATCCACATGCCTCTCACCTTGCCGTCATGCATTCCCCGGACAGTTCCCGGCATATCGCACATGTGGCCAAAATGCATCATGGGGTACTTGCCTGCCCCCATGAACCCCTTTTCTGCTTTTGGACTCGGCCTGAAACTGGGACGCATGGGATAGGTGTGCATGAACATGGCATCCGTGAAGGTCCTAAAGTAGAGGGTGTTGCCCCCGGGCACATCAATATTGCCGGTAATGGCCAGCAGACAGGCAAAGGCCCTGGCGTTTTGGGCGGAGTTTATTTGCTGCGCCACAGAGCCGCACCGTGCATAGAGGCACCATGGTCTCACGTTCCCGAGAAGCCGGGCAGCTTTGTAGATATCCTCCACCCGCAGGCAGGTTATGGGCGCGGCCCATTCCGGAGTGAACTCCCGGACATGTTCCTTCAGTTTCTCAAAGCCGCTGGTGTACTTCTCCGTAAACTCCTTGTCATAAAGTTCCTCTTTGATGATGACATGAAGAAAAGCCAAGCCCAGGGCCGCATCTGTACCCGGCCTTATGGGCAGCCACACGTCTGCCTTTTTGGCCATAGGGATGGGTCTGGGGTCCACAACAATCATCTTTGCTCCACGCTTCAGGGCTGCCCGGGCATCCCTCACCTGGGCCGGGGTTCCCACGTCCGGGTTAGCGCCCCAGAAGACCATCAAGTTCGTATCCTTGTAGCAAGGGTTGTATTCGTATGTAAGCAATTCCCCGACAGTGGCAAAATCGGCCATAACCTCGGGAATAATGCAGGTATAACGTCCTCCGTGGGTATTAGGCGTATCAAAAAATTTTTTGCCAAGGGTTTCAACCTGCCAACCGATCTGCTTCTGGCCGGACCCCGTGATGAAAAAGAGCGTGTGAGAGCCATATCTTTCCGATATATCGTTCAATTTTTGTGCAATTTCTGATGTGGCCTGATCCCATGAAATCCTTTCCCACTTGCCCTCACCCCTCTCACCAATCCTTTTCATCGGGTAGAGGATACGGTCTGGGTGGTACATCACATCCGGTATTGTTGCCCCTTTGACGCACGCCGCTCCTTTGATCTCCTTGATCTTTCCGTTGCCAATGACGGCCCTGAGATGACATTTTTGATGGCAGCGAAGGCAGATGAAATGACCGTCCTTACTCAGTTTCGTTTCCATTTGCTCCCTCCTAATGGTTCATGCCTCACGGTTCCCGCCTGACTGGATGGCAGAAAGGCAGACTCGCAACACTCTATCGCTGTGATAGAATCCGTCAGTGAGGTCTGCCGCGCCCCCTGTCCTCATCGTGAAAGAAAGCCGAGAATGATATGCTGATTTTTGCTCTGGCCTGTAATCATCAGAGGTTATGGCCCCTCCTGTTAAATATTTATTGAGCAAGTTACATGCCATGATTCCTCTTGCCTGTAAGCAAGCTGATTCATTAAAAATATTTCCTGTGGCTCCCAGGAGATTCCTTTCTTTGTCTATATTACGTCATGCAATTGTCTTCATATCGACAATTCGCGGTTTACAGGCCGGGTTCGGTTTTGATATTCTCTATCTGGCAAAAAAGGAGGATGATTGCCATGATGGATGGAAAGATGCCTGAACTTTCGGGAAACCAATGGGAGTTTTTATCCCTCTTGGACGCTCTGGCGGGACCTGTCTCTGCTGACATCGTAGGAGAGCTGTGTCCCCTTTCACCAAGCCAATGGCTTGATCTGCTGGAGAAAGGCACGCAAATGAATTTGATTAGAAAGACAGACGAAAATGAGCTGTCTCTCGCCCCTGACATACCCGATCTCATACGTGAGAGTCTCCCGCAATTTCTACACCCAGGCCGGCTTTCTGCAATGATTGAAACCCTCAAGACCGCTGACCGGGCTTACAGCCTTCCGCCAGAGATTCTTGCAAACCTCCTCAGCAGATCCGGCAGAAAGGAAGAGGCCGCTCGACTGAAAATAGATATCGCCCAAAGTTGTGTGGAAAAACAGGACCATTTCAGGGCGCTGCAATTCTTTCAACAAGGCATTCAACAGCTCGGCTCACACCTTATATCCCATGAAAATCGGGTCGCATATGTTTTGGCCTCCCTGGAATATTCCAACCTCTCTCTCTCGCTGGGAAGGCATTTCATTCAGGTCGAGCAGACCCTGGAAAGGGCCAAAGGCATCTCTGAGCGTTTGGGCGATAGACGCTCACGGGCACTCATTGACTTACATCTTGGCAGGATACTCTTCTTGGTGAACAGACAGGACAAGGCCATAGAAGCCTTTGCTCACGGAGAAAGACAGGTGAGAGACCTGGGGGATGACCATATGATGGATGAGGCCGCCGAATTCCTCGCCCTTTACTATTTCATGCAGGGCCGATTCAAAAGTGCCATGGAATACTTCGAACGTGCTGTAGGGTCCTTTGAATCCAGGGGCAAGACCAAACTGACCAGTCCGTCCGCGCCAATCTGGATGGGTTTGAATGCAGCCTATCTTGGTCAGTTTCACCATGCCATCGGAATGCTCGATTTTCTCTGGAGGCATGCCAAGCGGGAATCCCATCTGGATCTGGCCTCCACCATAAGGGCTGTTTTGGGCATGGTCCTTCTGTTGAGCGGGAATAAACGAGAAGGGGTGTTTCATCTTCAACTCGCTGAAAAGGAGTCTGGCCCCAACGACAATTTCCTTGCGAAGTTTTTCTCTGGCGCCGGCCTTGCCTATTATCATTTCATTGAAGGCCGGATGAAGGAAGTGCGTGACCTTTCAGTTCAACTCACAGGAGGGGCAGAGAAAGAAGGCATGATGGGGCATTTTTCGTCCCCCTGGATACTTGAAATGGCCCGTGGAATGGAGGGGGCCGGTTACGGCCCCCTTAGCGGATTCAGCTACGAGGAACTGCTGGCACAATCGTTAAGGGGTTCCAACATCCATTTGCGCGGCGTTGCGCTGAGACTGAGGGCGAAGGACGCCTTTCTCCAAGGGAAGCCCATGAAACAGATCGAGATGGATCTCACCATGAGCGAGGGCCTTCTCAAGGAGTCCGGGAACCCCTTTGAACTGGCCAAGACCAGGATCGAAATGGCTATCTTAAGCCTAACTCGGGGAGACCGAACAACGGCCTCCACCCTTGCTCAGAAGGCCCGACAGGGACTGTCAGGTCCGCTGGACGTGTTTTTCCCGGATTCGCTCAGATCTTTGTTGGAGGAAGAAGGTCCCGGCACAGACACGAGAAATTACAATGGCCAGCTAATAGAACTCCTGCTTCAGATGACCGAAGGGATGATCGGCCGGCCGAGCATCCGTCATTCCATGAACCTGCTGGTATCTGCCGTGAACCGCTTCTTGGGTGCTGAACGGGGGTGTCTCTTCTGGTCTGATGACGGAAAAGCCCCGGGCCTTGCGTTGCAGGCGACAAGGCATTTGAGCAAGGATGAAGTTCAATCGGCGGGCTTTTCCCCCAACAGGGCATTGATATTGAAATCCTTTGCCAGCAATAAGCCCATTCTTGTTCGAGCCAAACGCGCAATCGTTTGTCTCCCACTGAACATGGGGAAGCTCGGGCGCGGGGTCTTGTTTCATGACAATTCCTATTTACCCGATTGCTTCGATTTCTTGGATGAAAAGATGCTATCCGATCTTTCCGATCAAATTGTCACATTCATCAAGCGCATATGGGAATATGCACGGCTCATGAAAAAGGAGAGGCAAGCTACATTGGAGAAATCAGCGCCGGGCCGCCCAACGGATGAAGGGGAAATCCAGTTTCGAAGCCCCATAATGGCAAGCGTATTGGAGCAGGCGGATGTTGTGGCGCGTTCAGAAGCGACCGTTCACATACAAGGGGAAACAGGGGTCGGCAAAGAGCTTCTGGCCAGGAGGTTGCACGCTAAGAGCCCTCGGCATGCCGGGCCTTTTATTACGATAGACCCGGCCAGCATACCGGAGAGCCTGCTGGAAAGCGAGCTATTTGGTCATGAAAAAGGGTCTTTCACAGGAGCAGACCGCCAAAAGCCCGGACGGATTGAACTCGCCCACAAAGGAACTCTCTTCATAGACGAAATTGGCGAAATCCCAGAGTCCATTCAGATCAAACTGCTCCGCGTCTTGCAGGAAAAGGAGGTGGTACGGATCGGGGGACGACGGCCCATCCGATCGGATTTCCGTTTACTGGCCGCTACCAACCGCGAGCTGTGGAAAGAAGTTGAAGAGGGGCGATTCCGCAAGGACCTCTACTATAGAATCAATGTTGTACAGCTGCGTTTGCCCCCGTTGCGTGAGCGGCGCGAGGACATTGTCTTGCTAGCGGAGCAATTTCTCGGGCACTACCGAAAAAAGAACAATACCCCGAACCTGAATCTTACAGGGGAAGACAAAGCCCGTCTCATTGCCTATGACTGGCCGGGCAATGTCCGGGAACTGAAGAACGTAATGGAGAGGGCCAGTATCCTGCAGACGTTAGACGGGTTTGATTCTCAAACAACATCAAGACACACACCGAGGGCTTACAATCCTTTCGGCGATATCCCTTCCCTAGATGAGGTACAGAGGCGATATATAGACTATATCTTAGAAAAGACGGGTGGAAGAATAGCCGGACTCGGGGGCGCCGCCCAGATCCTGGGTATGAAACGAACAACTCTTTACAGCCGTATGAAAAAACTTGGATTGTCTTGAGTCAAGGCGGCCTTAAGGTCGCGTTGGTAGTAGGCGCTTATGAAAAATCCTTGCGGACCAATTTAACCGGAATCTAATGAGAATTCTCATGAAACACCGAGGGACAATATGCGCCCTGCAAAGGCATAGTTCCAGTAGCGTAGAGGTCAATATATTCTCCTTCTGGCACCCGTTGTCTTTCGACGTTTTCCTCCACCGCCGTCGGACGAGGCATGATGGATAACTTATCTATCTCGTCCCTGATCCTGCCAGATTGTCCGTGACCTTGGGCTTTTGGCATTAGGAAAGCCCAAATCCCAATGCCCGATGCTCAAGGTTAGAACGCCTCCTCTGGGATGTCGAGGGCCGAGGTGTCCTCTTGTCTGAATGCCATATGCCTGGAAAAACCGTTGACCAGGATGTTCCTGATGAAATAATGCGTACTGGCCACCTTGCCCCGATAAAAGATGCCGTCG
>Ga0172371_10009210_pt1 | contig 13626 bp, 16 predicted proteins | sample Lak12m_FD_114543 | JGI IMG/M metagenome (GOLD analysis project Ga0172371, IMG submission 114543) | Freshwater microbial communities from Kabuno Bay, South-Kivu, Congo - kab_022012_12m | ecosystem: Environmental > Aquatic > Freshwater > Lake | place: Democratic Republic of the Congo: South-Kivu... | reverse complement strand
TATCTTTAGAATGCAATATACTTATAAAATTACTATCCCAGACAGATGTTGAGTTTTCTTCATCTCCATTTGGATTTCCAAAATATACATATAATAAAGTGTCTGTACTTGAACTAAGATTTGAAATATTTACCCAAGCAATCAATCTATTCTCATAAATTGTTTCTGTTGATTGAACTGAATAAAAAGTTTCTGGTGAATTTTGATTATTGTACTCTGTTGCAATCCACGAACTTGAGCGAACAATATTTGATATTTGTACATTATCTATGTTTCCATTAACATAACCACCATTACTTCTTTGACCTATATATAAATATCCTGTGTTTGTGACATCTATAGTTGACCCTGAGTTTGTTGTAGTTCCATCATTTGAGAGATTTCCATCAAGATATATATTCCATATACTTCCGTTGCTTGTTGCAACAACATGATGCCAAGTTAATGTTGCATTTCCTGCAGTTACTTGTCTTACCCTTGAACTACCATTTGAGTCTTGTATATAAAAAATCCTGTCTGTTCCTGGTCCATCTGTACCTAATCCAAGTTGTACATTAGTTGTTCCGTTTGCAAATGAGATAATCCTATGAAATAAAGAGTTAAGTGTGCTTGCAGAAGTATCATCTTTTATCCAAGTTGATAATGTGTAATTGTTTCCAATTAGTGGAAGAAAGTTTGTTGATGATGTTCTAATATAATCATTAGTTCCATCTAAATTTATACCACTACTTACTTTTCCAGAAATTGTTCTTGGACAACCAGTTATACCACCGCAAACTGTAGTATTACTATATGTTGTTCCATTAATATTATTGTCTGTTGAATCTTCAACTATATTATTGTCTATTTGATTTAAATGTAATATCAATAAATAGTTTTCATCCCATGTATTTGTATCATTTTCAAAATAACTATAGTTATCTCCAAAGTACATGTTTATTTCTGTATCATCTGTGCTTGACAGAGTAGGTATATTGACCCATGCAGATAAGGTTCCAGTTGTTTTATTGAAATCTTCTATTTCTCTATATAATCTATTTCTGTTTTCTTTTAATGTAAAATAGATGTCTTTTCCATCTGTTCTTGCATAACTTGCTAGATTTGAATCTGTTATTGAAATATATACTGGAAAGTTATTAAGATCTGAACTCACTTTTGTATGATCAATAATAATTGTTTTCCTATAAACTAGAGTTGTTATATATTCTTCTATTTCTCTGTCTAGTTTAGTTGTTCCATCTCCAAGTGTGAATAAAATATCACTTCCATCATTTTTACCATAAATGTTTAAATCACTGCTTACTATATCTATAAATACTGGAAAATTATTTAGATCTTCTTCAACATATGTTTTATTTATTAAAAGAGGAATACGATATGACCACGAAGAATCATACCATTTTGTTTTTTCAATGGTTTCTGTTGTTATGCTTAATTGGTTTTTTCCAACTTTTTGTAAATATAAAGTTATTTTTTTATTTTGAACAAATACATCTGTTGTAATATCTATATCATTATATTTTAGTCCAGCATATAATTTTTGTAGATCTCTGTAGGTGTATTTTGCTCCATTTACAATTAATCTATTATTTTCATAATAGTTTCCTTTGATTATGTGGTATATTTTAATTGTATTTTGATCTGCATCTATTTCTAGATATAGGTTTGTTAGGTTTAGGTTTATTCTTTCTGTAGAATTAATTGGAGATTCTATAACTGTTTGAATTAAATTATCTAGTTTATCAATATAATCTTTAGAATTATTAAATTTTATTACAGATTGTTGTTTTGATATTTCTGGGATTACAAAAGTAAAAATAGAACCTACAATTAATGATATTATTAAAATTAGGAAAACATAACTAATTATTTCTGCATCTCCTCGTTTATTTATAAATTTCATATTAAATCTCTTAATTTAATTGATTTTTGTCTATTATATAGTTCTTGTAAATCTTTATAAATATATTTAATATTAAATATATTATAGAGTATGTTTATTAATTGAAATTTTATTAATTGAAATAAACAAACAACTTTAATGGACTAGATTGTGTAGTAACCGCTCGTGCAGTTAACGCACGAATAAAGGTTGCGCAAAGAAGAATAATGGACTAGATTGTGTAGTGGTTAGCATAGAGGACTGTGGATCCTCTGACCCGGGTTCAAATCCCGGTCTAGTCCCTTAACCTTTCTTTCTTTTAGAAAAAGAAAGAAACCTTAACGTCATAAAAGCTAAGCTTTTAGGAACCTAAAAATTTATTTAATTTTTATGCAAAGAAAGAAAAACTAATTTGTGAATATTTATGGAATATATTATCTCTTATTTTAGAAGGAATAGTTTATGAAGCATCCAAACAAAGAGATTATGATGCAGGTTCTAAAACTTGGAAAGAAATGGCACTCTGTTGCAGCTTTTGTAGTTAAGGGAGATAGGATAATTTCAAAAGATTATTGTCATTTAAATCAATGCCTTAGGAAAGGAAAATTATTTGTTGCAACAAAACATGCTGAAATTAATGCAATAGAAAAAGCAAGTGAAAAATTAGGTGAAGGTTTGTTAAATGGTTGTTGGTTGTACTCATCACTTGAGCCATGTCCTATGTGTGTTACTGCAGCTATATGGGCACGAATGGATGGAATTGTTTATTGTCTTTTAGAAGAGGATAGACCAAAGCATGAAAGAGATAAAAAAAGTGATTGGAATTGGATACACATAAAACCGAAAGAGATAGTTAGGAAAGCAAAAATGAAACCAAAGTTAGTTGTTGGTTTTCTAAGAAAAGAAGGACAAAAAATAAATTATTGGAGTTAGTATTGTTGTTATATTTGTTGGACAGTTTGTTTGTAATTTTTGCTTCTGTAGCTCAGTCTGGTAGAGCGCGTCCTTGGTAAGGACGAGGTCGGGGGTTCAAATCCCCTCTGGAGCTTCTGATTCTGTAAGTGGTGGGCAGTGCGTAGTCTCAATCCAGGCTTGGAAGGACGCGCTATTGACGAGTGATTTATCCGATGGCTATAGAAAAAAGATATTAGCCAAATCCACCTTGTTTTTCAATAAAAGTATATACTTTTATTCTGAGTTCCAGGATATCATAAACACCAATATTGATAAAATCAATAAGGATGAGATATCAGTTAAGATGATAAGATTAATCCTCAATTATTGTGAAGAAAAGGAACTATTTACTGACTTACAGCTAACCAGCCTACGAAAGAAGCTTAAGAACCATAAGTCAGGAGTAGACTACTACGTTCCAACAGACCAAGAGATACTACAAACCATAAACCAACTATCTCCCAACAACAAACTCGTGTACCTTGTGTATGTAGTGTCGGGTATAAGGAAGGTGGAGGGGAGTTATCTATTAGCTAATTGCCATAAGCTTGTAGCTCAGGAAAAGGATGGATTCGTTAAAGTTACTATGAATTACTTAAGACATAATAAGAATAGCTATTTTTGTTATTTACCTTCTTGGGTTTATAGTCAGTTGTCCAATAACCACAAGCTATCTGTAGGTAGTTTAGAGTGCGAACTAAAAACCAAGCACCTCATACCAATAAAATACTGCCGTAAATGGTGCATTACTTAACCATTTTGAAAATATTGAAGACTCAAAGATATTAGAGAAAGATGAATCAGGGGTTATCAAATCTTTAGCAAATGTAATTAGATTAAACAATCCTCTAATTGTTATTGATGAAGGACACAGAAGTAAAACTGAATTATCAATTAATTTTCTAAAAGACCTAAATCCAAGCTTTGTTATTGAATATACTGCAACTCCAAGAGCAGAGAGTAATATTTTAGTGGAAATACATTCATCTGAACTAAAAGAAGAAGAAATGGTAAAACTACCTTTGGTATTAGAAAGTCATACTCAATGGCAAAACGCAATTTCTCAAGGTATATTAAGAAGGCAAGAACTTGAAGATATCTCAAAAAAAGAAAAAGAACAGATTAGACCAATCGTTCTGTTACAAGCAGAACAAGAAAAAGAAGATGATAATAAAATAACTGTTGGTAAGATAAAGGAATTCTTAATTAAAGAAAAAAAAATATCAGAAGACGAAATTGCAATAAAAACCTCTAAAAATAATGATTTAGAAGGTGTTGATTTATTTAGTAAATCTTGTAAGATTAGATTTATAATCACAGTTAATGCTTTAGCAGAAGGATGGGATTGTTCTTTTGCATATATTTTGATATCTGTTGCAAACATTGGCTCAAAGATTGCAGTAGAACAGATTATAGGAAGAATAATGAGAATGCCTTATGCTAAAAGAAAAAATAATGAGGATTTAAACAGAAGCTATGTATTTGCATCTGCTAAAAACTTCAATGAAGCTACTGCTCAAATAATTGCAGGTTTAGAAAATAATGGTTATAGTAAGTTTGATTTGATTAATTCTACAGGGGCAAAACAAAAATACGAGTTTGATGTAGATAGAAGAGTTAAGGACGATTTCGCAGTTCCATTAATGGCTTATGAGAATGAAGAGCTTACTTTTGAGGATTTAATCGGAGATAATTTTGAATTACATAAGCAAAACTCAAATTTTGATTTTACTCTTAACTATGATAATGACGGAAGAGCAATCTTAGATATTAAAGAAGAGGATAAATGGATAAGGTGTGCTCAGCAAATATTGAAGTTAACCTATAAGGACAAAAATCTATCTAAAAAAGAATTAATCTTGTGGCTTGACAAGAAGCTAAGATTTACAATGATTGATAAAGAGGATAAAGTTAAATTTTTAGAAAAGGCAATAGATGGAATTAAAGGGTATACTATTCAAGACTTATCTGTAAATAGATATGTATTATTATCTAAATTGGATGAAGTAATCAATAATATTTTAACTAATTATACAGAAAAACAATTTAATAAATTGATAACAGATGGCAAGATAAAAGTAAAAGAATTTGATAAATTTCCAGAAACGATTACCTTAAGTGAAGAACTCCCTCAAGATTTTAATAAAAATTATTATGCAAAGATTGATAAATTAAATAAGGAAGAGCTTAATTTTGTTAGTAGATTGGATTTAGATTCATTATCAAACATTAAGTTTTGGATAAGAAATAGAGAAAAGAAAGACCCGTTCTATTTACAAGGTTATAAAAGAAATAAATTCTATCCTGACTTTATTGCACTAACAAATAAAGGAAATATACTGGCATTAGAATGGAAAGGAGAAGATAGAGTAAGCAATGAAGATACAGAATATAAAGAGAAGATTGCAAAGATATGGGAAAAGTTAGGAAAAGGTAAACTTCATTTCTTTTTAGTGCATAATGGAAATATAGAAACCATTTTGGATAAAATTAAAACAAGATAGAAAATTATAATTTGATACTATTATCGAATATTTCATCAGTTAATAACATATTTTTGTAACATTTGGACAAAATATTATTTGACATTGAAAATAGAGATTTTCTTTTTCGGTCACTATAATAAAAAAGTATAATTTTTATATTATTTTTATTTAAATCTTCTATGATTGGAACAAAATCAGTATCGCAAGCAAGTAAAATTAATGTTGTATATTTTTTACTCATTGATTCTTTAACTAAATCCATTGTAAGAAGTGTATCTACTCCCTTTTGACCAAATTTATCTTTTCCATCTTCACCTTTGTCTTTCTTTTGACATCTTCCTTCTCTTACATCTATTCCTATTTTTCTTAATTTAAACACAAATTTATCGTGATTACTTTTTCGTTGGATTTCGTCAGGAGTCGGGGTGTCGCTTTGATATGGGGGGGCACAATAAAAATATACTTTGTCGCACCATAATCCACATTTCTTTGAGATGGTATTTGCTAGTTGATTAATATCTATTTTTTTGTGATATTTACCGCCATTATAATTTTCGGTTATAACTTTTAGATAACCATTATCTATATAGACGGCAGTTTTTTCCATCATAAAAATCAGAAACATCTAGCGACCCACGTAGGATCACTAGGGCTCATATTATATAACTTATATAACGATAGTATTTATAAATATATCGAATATAGTTCTAATTCAATGTATTTTTATAAGAAGTTTAGTATTCATCTTACTTATAATAAGAAGTTTAGTATTTAACTCTATGAATATCTTAATATCCAAATAGTTTAAATCCTTTGCTAATATCAGAAAACACTCAACTTCTTTTATTGAACCACTTACTATTGTTAAATATCTCGCAAACTCTTTCTGGCTATTCTTACCACTACCCTCGGCGATGTTGCTGGATATAGAGTAAGAAGCTCTTCGGAGCTGATTAACCATCGAATGAAATTCGTGCTTTGGGAAACTTTCTGTAACCTTATAGATATCGCTAACAAACTCACGGCTTAGTTGCCACACCTTCAGATTCTTGAAGTCCTGCATTTCTCTCACACTCCTCTTGTTTTTGCTTTTTTTCAAACTTGTATTCTTCATATGCTTTTGCATAATCAAAAGCTTGTGTGTTGTTGTTCTTATTTATCCACAGCCCTAGTTTTTCATAAGTCCCTTCTAAGTCTGTAAGAAGTTCTTTTAAAAGTTTACAGGTCACTATTTTTGCTGGATAGTCTTGATTTAGGCTGTAATAATCTGCTAAGGTATTTTCTACTAACTTTTCTCGAATGGCTAATATCTTTAGTGCCTTTTCCTGAATCATCTCTGGATTAAATAATTCCTTTTGTATGTCTTTGATATCTCGGTAGTATTGTGTTCTTGTTAGTTGTAGTTCTTTTTGAATTGCCTTTGGGTCTTGATTTTGTGCAAGCAAGTCTATAATCTGATTTAGCCTTATTTGTTTTTTGGGTCTAATTTCTAAAATTGTGCTCATTTCGTACCACCCCCTGCAGTTCCATAACACTTTTCTAATAGCTCGTTATTCTTCTCTCTAACCACACACTCTTTACAATAATTCTTACCAATAGCAATTATGCTTGTGAACTTAATTGGCTTAATTTCATTACATAAGCAACAAGTATCCTTGAACTCAGATTCAAGTTCTTTGAGTTTATCTCCTTTTAGTTCAAGTGTAGTTGGTGTAGTATGTGTAGGGTCTAAAGGATACCCCTTACTCTCCATATATCTTTTAATTAATTCTTTATTAATTAAATATTCCACACCAGCTCCTACTCTTCTTTTCTTAAATAAAGGAATTTTACTTAATTTCTTTCCAATCCAATTTGGTAAGTGCTTTGGTTGATTATCATCTGGCAGTATCTCCCTGAGCCATACACTAACTACACTACTCGCACACCATTCTTTCTGGGTAGTACAATGGTCATACATTGTTTTGAGTAAGTTGTAGTCCCAGTTTGTGATTAAATCTTCTGTATCCCTATCAAGAAAGCTCTGCTCGAGGTAGGATTCTATCTTATCGTGTGTTTCTTGGTCAATAAACTTAGCAATAGATAGTATTCCTTTAACAAGTTCAAGACTTCTATTATTGAATCTTTCAGAGTTATACTGTTTGTAAGTTTCGAGTATTTCTTCCCAGTTTTGCATAATGAAAAGATAGCAATTATCTCTAATCCCTTGCCATTCAAGGTTAGATGGATCTGGCTCTAAGCGTCCTTTGTTAGTTGTCGTCTTAAGTAATCTAATAACTATGCATCTTGTTAACGTAGTTGCATCAAGTTCTGTGTGTTACTAATAACCTTTGGACTATACACTTCAAAGCTTCTTACCTCAAAGCTATCATTCTTACTTCTTTCTGTTCTAATAACAGCTCCTCCACGTTTATATCCTACTTTTAGAATTTGGTTAATTATTCTTTGTCTTTCCTCATCTTGCCCTTCATAATCATCTATAAGTAATGTTGGACAGTTGAGCTCACAAATTCTGAACAAAGCGCTTTCGCTTGGGTTTGTGGCATTTATGGGATTGAAGCACATCAGTTCAATTAGGTTCATAAACTTGGTTTTTCCTGATTCCCTATCGCTGTTAAAGAATAGATAACCATAGCTTTTGAATAGTGAGTAACAATAAGTCCCTAATATGTAGGTTGTTACAAGATCATAGATACGGTCATCGATTACATCCATATACTTTTCGAGCTGGCTTTGTATTTGGGTGTATAATTCTTTCTTGTCAATAATTGGTGCTGTTTCTTTGGTAAACTTATTCACAGATTCATTGCTCCAAGTCGGACAGATATCTAATGGTGCTTGTTTATAATAAAACTTAGAATCTATTATTTCATTATTCCATTCAGGGTCTTTATTATCTACTTTGTTATAATTTATTAGATACTTCTTATTAGATAATATTTGTATTTCTGTGGGTTTCTTAAGAGTATGAATTATTTTTCCAAAATAAAATTTATCTTCAAAAACTCCTTGATTTAGGTTTTGGTATTTGATGTTACTGCTGGTAAGCACTTCTACTACAGTCATTTAAATCACTCCCTTGTTTTCTTGCGTACTTTTTTAATAATTGATTTCTTTCTATTGGGCTTTGATAGATATAGACAAAACAAAATTCATTGTTAATTAAGAAAGCCTTTGTTTCTTCTATGAATAGCTTACAGTTTGTATTGTTTTGGTTTTTCTGTATTTCTGTAATAAGGTATTCTTGTTTGTTAAAGAAAGTTGTAATAAATTTTTCTTTCATTTTGCTCAAAGGCATTGTATCTATTGAATTATATATGGAAATTAAGGTGGTCATTTCAAACCACCTCTCCTAAAGCATCTAATTCTTTAGTTAATCTTTTTGTAAGCTCTTTTATAGACCTTAGTCTATCTTTGGGTTCATTTTCTATTTCATTGCCTTCTTCATCAGTAATAGACTGTATATTAAAAAACCCATTACTTGGTTTGATTACGAAGAAATAGGTTAGATTTGATTTGATGGGCCTTTTGTTCCAATCTGATACTTTCATTACTTCTCCTGCATCTGTGAGAACTTCAATTAGATTATAGTTGAGTTTCTCGTATATGTTTAGGGCAATCCCCTTTACTTTCTGGTTTTCTTTCATTTTCATCACCATTTTTGTAGTTTACTGGTGTTTGCCAGTAAAAGGCTGTTTTTTAAATATATCCAACCTCTACATATATACTAAATTTTGGCATTAATAAGTGCAAGTGTGATAATTAGTGCAAAAAGTAAGAAAGAAAGAATCTGGTGAACTAAGTTTAGTTCATAACAACATAATTGGTTTGTTATATGCATTTGGGCCTATGCACAAAACTACACTTCGGAATCTTTATTACTTATTTTTTGGAAATAAAGATAATGTATTATCGAAAAAGTTAGTGAATTTAATAGAGAAAGGTAAGGAAATCAAACTAAATTATGGTTCCGATTTTAAATTCCCTAGAAATTACACTGGTTTAGAAAAAGAAATTGATTATTTATTTAAAAAAGGATATATAATAAACTATAATGCAAATTATTTTGAGAACGTAAGTTGTAAGATTACTAAAAAAGATATTTCAAAGGGGTCGTTTTATTTCTATAGCATCATAAAAGGGAGTGTAATAAAAAAACCACCATTTACTGACAAAATACCCTATTACCCTTCAATGAAATTTTTAGAAAGCAATCCACTTAATTATAAGCGATTATCTCAAAATGGAATTAATTTCTTTATAAATTGTATTAAACAAAAATTATATACTTATAGAGAGTATATATCTATAGATGATAAATTAATAATGCGTCCAAAAGTATTATATTCTATTTTGAAAGACTGTATCATAGAAGAATTATTATTTTATAAATTTGGGTATGATATATTTCGAGATGAATTCGAAAAAGTATTTCAAGATAGTCAACAGATTGACAAAGGCCCTAATTGCGATGAATTTATAGATATTAGATTAAAGCAAAAGGCACATATCATCTTAACTAATCATTTAGTTTTGTATTCACTATTACACAATCGAAAAAAATATTTGACCTTAGGTGAATTATTGGAATTAGCACGTCCTTTTATAAAAGTAATGGAGGCCACTGATAGTGATGGTTTTTTTCATTTTATATATTGTGAGTTATTAACTTATAATACATTACAGAAATATAATATTAAAGATATTGAGGGAAGTTGGTAATCTTGGAGTTAAAATTTATTGTGGAAATAATACCATGGATACATCATTCTAATTCCAACATACATAAAATTGCAATTAGCTATCTTTCATCATTGGATTCACAACATCTGATTTTCGTTGAAGGGGATAATATAAGTTTTGACAATACCTCGCTACATTCTGATAAAGTTATTAATTATCCCATCAGAGACGCATTATTAGATGTTAAATCTTTATCTTACAAAAGAAATATTGTTTTTTTAGATATGGCTGAAGATACTAAATATGCTGCATATTTATTATCCTATTTTAAGAACATACATAATTTGGAATATCTTACAAAACTTAAAGATATCTCATATAAAAGAGTTGAAAAGTGGGTAACTAAAATTAAAAAAAAATGTATCAAACAAAAATGTAATAAATGTTGTGCTTTGATAGGAGAGGGGCATTGTTTGGATTTATATACTCTATTGATATCTAAAAAGGTGAATGTGTATATAAATTATGATTTGTTTGGAGATGATTCGAGTACAGTTAAAGATATTATTGTTAAATTTAATGAATTTTGGAATCTAAAAAATGAAGATGTTATTATGGAGAAATGGTCTGAATTAAATAAATTAATAGGAGATTTAATATGAAATATATAAATCGAAAGCAAAGGATAGATATTAATCTTGATAAACATACGTATGATTATTTGAAATCTAAGAAAATCAATGTTTCTAAAATGGTACGCCAATTGCTGAAAGTAGCCTTGTTTACTGACTCTACAAGCTACACTAACTACACAAACGACACTAATTCGCTTCCCTTGGTAAGGACGAGGTCGGGGGTTCAATTCCCCCCTGGAGCTTTTCAAATTTTAAGGGGTCACAGCCTACAATTTCAATCCTAGCTTGGAAAGAAGCACTATTGACTGCAAATTATTCAAAGGGATACTTAAGAAAGATACTTGCTAAAATTCCAGTATATTTGGATAAAAGTGTGTATAATTATCAAGAACTGTATAATGTAGTTAATGTAAACTGTGAAGCTATAAATAAGGATGACACTGCCGTAAAGATGGTTAGGCTACTTCTGAATTATTGTGAGAAAAAAGAACTGTTTACTGACCAGCAACTAATTACTTGTAGAAAAAAGCTGACTAATCACAAATCAGGCGTTGACAATTATGTTCCTACAGTCCAAGAAATATTACATACTTTAAGCCAATTATCCCCCAACAATAGATTAGTGTACCTTGTGTATGTAGTGTCGGGTATAAGGAAGGTAGAGGGGAAGTACCTTTTAGATAACTTAACTAGCTTAAAGTGTCAGCAATTAGAAGGGTTTATTAAAATAGCAATGAATTACCTAAGGCATAATAAAAATTCATATTTTTGTTATTTACCTTCTACTATCTATCAACAAATTATTAATAATCATAGTCAGCTATCAGTCCAAAGTCTTGAAAATGAGATTAAAAGAAAAAAACTAATTCATATCAAGTATTGCAGAAAATGGTTTTATACAAAGTGTATTGAGTTAGGAGTACCAGAAGCGATAGCTGATTTCTATGAAGGAAGAACTGCTAACAGTATTGGGGCTAATCATTACCTAAGTAAGCAGATGTTAGCAGATAAGTATTATAAAGAAAAATTGTTAGAAGAATTAACTAGTGATTTAATTTTAAACAATAAGAAGGATTTAAAAAAAGTTATGTAATCAATTATAATATGAGTAATATTACTATAAGTACTATAATCATAATTTTGGGGTTAATTTTATCTGTGGTGCTTTTAATACTTCAAAAGCAAATACTGTATAAAGCGTTATTTAAAAGAGTTTTATTTAACAAAAGTAGAGCCAAATATGATATTTTGTTTCTTCTTTATTTTTTAGTTTTATTTTTAATATTGTGGCGTATAAATTTACCTCACTTTCTAGATATATTTTTAAATTTAAAACTAAATGGATTTGAGAGAGGGGTTTATACTGCTAATTTTATTGCTTTCTTTGTTATCTTTTATTATTTAGTAACTAATCTTAAATTATATGCCCGATTAAGTTTATGGCAGTCAATTTCTATCTGTTTATCTATCCTTTTTAAAAATTTTAAAACTAAATTTAAGTCAGAGGTAAATAATAAGTCTAATTTAGATGAATTTTTTGTATTTAAAAGTTATATATTAAATTGGATAAAAAATAATGACCCTAGAAGTAAAACTGAATTAATGGAATCAATTAATTCAAAATTATTATTGGATTATATGTCCCGATATTTTTTTACTAAAAAAGGTTCCAAATATGTAATTAGCCCTGCTGGAATATCCCAAGTACATAGTTGGAAAGAAGATAGTTATTATAAAAAACAATCCGATATAAATCAATTAATGTTATTTATTTCTATTGTGGTATTGATTATTACAATAGGTGCTTTTATTTTTAGTTTAGATATGCTTAATAAAAAAGAATTAGTGGTTCATTATGATGGTGACCTATCTGAGATATCTAATATAGACCTTAATTATAATTATTTAATAATAAATAGTTCAGACATAAACTTAATAGATAGCAATCAAACTAATACTATTAATAAATTAAATAATTTTAGTAATTATCCTAGAAGTATTGGACTTTTTATGTTATTACTATTAATAATATTTTTTTTATTATATACTAATTACTCGTCTAATGATGAATAATATGTTCAAAACAATAAATGATTTAAAAATGTCTGAACAAAAGAAATTTGACCTTGATTTTAATTTTTCATTTGGCTGTTTAGGTCATTATACTGTGTTAAATCCTAATATCTTAAAAAAAAAGAATACCCATGAATCGTTGGATTCATTTGTAGGATTATTTAACTGGTTTGATTTTTATAAAAATTCTTTAGAACATGGGGCAGGTTATTCTCCGGTTCTATTTCGTATAGATAAGTGCCAAAATAAATTAAGTAAATCTATGCTAAATTTTTTAAAACGAAAGACGGCATATAATCATCTATTACTTCAAGAAATGAAATATATTTCATCTAGGTTTATATGGAAAAAAATACCTCCTTGTAAAGAATTATTTTTATCAAAGTTTGAAGATTACATATCTAATTCAGGAGAATTATTGTTGATTTTATTATCTTTATATGATAAAAAGTATAAAGAGTTTAAAGATATTGTAACTAAATTGTCAAAGCAAGATTCTTCAACTGCTAAATGGTTGAAATCTATAAATACTCAACTATATATGTCGTTATTAATACACTTACGTAATAAAATAGTTCACAACCCTAAACAAATAAAATATTCTAAATTGAATGAAATCGCGAGGCAGTATTCTGCACATTAATGTGCAGATGAATGCCGGTTGTACGCGATGTTTTTAATCTTATTCTCGTAAATATATACCTATTGGTCGTAGACCAATAGGAGTGTAACATATATGTATGACTTGTATAGCTATAAGAATAAAAACGCTTCGGATGCACGCCGAAACTTGCTTTGTTGCATAACTCCAAGAGAGTTATGCCAATAACCACACATCTTTTTTCATTCAACAATTTTTCATAAGATTATAAAGGTTCACCTTTGCAATCATTTCATTTTTAATATTCATTTT
>Ga0172371_10009209_pt1 | contig 13626 bp, 10 predicted proteins | sample Lak12m_FD_114543 | JGI IMG/M metagenome (GOLD analysis project Ga0172371, IMG submission 114543) | Freshwater microbial communities from Kabuno Bay, South-Kivu, Congo - kab_022012_12m | ecosystem: Environmental > Aquatic > Freshwater > Lake | place: Democratic Republic of the Congo: South-Kivu... | reverse complement strand
GCTTTTATACAAACCCCATTTTCACACCCTAAAGAACAAAATTTCCATTCAAATTTCCTTTGTCCATCTGTATCACAATAAAATTCTTGAAGCCATTTTGGATTTTTATCATAACACTTATCAGTAATAAAGCTAGTCCCAGAAATTGTAGTACCCATTTCGTAATAACTTTTACCATTATCAGAATCTGAACAAGTTGGATTACATACACCATTTAAACATCCATTTGCACAAGGAACTATTTCACTTTTAACAACACCATTTTCGCAATAATATTCTGTAAGAATTTTCTTATCTACAGAGCACACATCTGTAGGCCTATTAACAAGTACATTAGATAAATATGTATTACCTCTTATAAAATAATTTTTGCCATTATCTGAATCTGTGCAAGTTTTTATTACTGTATTATTATTTGAATCATTATTATTACTAGATTTCAAACAAGATCCTAACTGACACCCATAATAACAATTAGAAATATCTGATTTAACAACAGCTCCATCACAATAATATTCTGTTAATTGATTACCAACGCAAGCATCTTTAAATATATTATTATTTTGATCTTTTACCTCACCGTAAAATTCAAAGTTTTTGCCATTATCTGAATCTGTACAAGAATCAGATTTCACGCAAGCACCAGATTCGCATTTATAAGCACCTATGGCACTATCACAAGTTTTAAAATCATACATTAAGTCACCACTATTACTACAATAAACTTCTGTAAGCCTATTAGCTACGCATTTATCATCAAATTTTTGGCCTAAATAATTAGTTCCAAAACCTTTTGTAAAATAATCTTTACCATTATCAGAATCTGAACAAGTTTTTGATGTATCACAAGTTTGAGATTGTGTTTTGCTTGAAGACTGAGAAATACAATTTGTTTGAGTACAAGTTTGTGTTTGCGTGCCACCATTACAAGCTCCAAAATCTCCACATATCCAATTTGGTTCACAAGTTTCTTCTGCTTTTATACAAACCCCATTTTCACACCCTAAAGAACAAAATTTCCATTCAAATTTCCTTTGTCCATCTGTATCACAATAAAATTCTTGAAGCCATTTTGGATTTTTGTCATAACACTTATCAGTAATAGAGCTAGTCCCAGAAATTGTAGTACCCATTTCGTAATAACTTTTACCATTATCTGAATCTGAACAAGTTGAATTACATACACCATTCAAACATCCATTTGCGCAAGGAACTATTTCACTTTTTACAACACCATTTTCACAATAATATTCTGTAAGATTTTTCTTATCTACAGAGCACACATCTGTAGGCCTATTAATAAGCATATTAGATAAATACGTATTACCTCGTGTAAAATAATTTTTGCCATTATCTGAATCTGTGCAAGTTAAATTATTAGTATTTGAATTATTATTATCAATTACAGAACAATTTCTAGTTTCATTTACTGGCTTATCTTTTAAATTATTACAATTATTTACATCGTAATATTCTTTTGTTTGCGTTAAAGTAACTGTAGAACAAACAGACCATTCTCTTGCTTGCCAATCTGGTTTACAATCTGGCACACAAGCTCCATCTACACAACCATTTTTACAATCAGTAATTATACTATCAATTAATCCAGTATCTAAATTGCAAAAATTTTCTAAAACTTTTGTATTTGAGCTTGTGCAATAATCATAATTTAATACACTACTACTTTTTCTAGATAAGAAGCCTTTGGTAAAAGGATCTTTACCATTATCCGAATCTGTACAATCTATATTACAAGCCCCATTACTACAACCAGCTGAACAATAAATATCATTTGATTTTACAACTCCAGACTCACAAGTATATTCTTTTACATAATTATTATTACAAGAGTCAGTAAAAGTTTGCCCACTATTTGTACTTACAATTCCTTTAATAAAAATTTTACTTCCTGCATCAGAATCTGAGCAACCTGCAGGCATACAAGCTCCAGCAGAACAACCATTTTCGCAAATTGTTTCATCATAACTTAAAACCCCATCTTTACAAAAATATTCTTTCAAAGTCTTTCCATTACAAGTATCTTCTAAATATTTATTTTGATTAGGTATTGAATAACTAGTAATATCTAAAGTAACTACACCTTTAATAAAATAATCTTTACTTGTTTCAGAATCTGAGCAACCTGCAATACATGCATTATTTGAGCATCCATATTTACAAGGAATATATTCAAAAGAAGAGGTTGTTTCTCCTGTACAATGATATTCACCTACAAAATTCCCAGAACAATAATCCATTTTTTGAACACCATTATAATCAGTTAAAACTCCATATTTCCAAGGATCTTGGCCGTCATCTGTTTCTGAACATTTGCCAGTTTGCGTAGTAGTACCACCAGTACCAGTGCTTGTTCCTTTGCTAGTTCCAGTGCTAGTACTTGCTTCTTTGCAAATACCGTTTGCCACATCACAACCATATTCACAAATTTGAGTCATATTAAAAGCACCACCTGAAGCACAATATCTTTCTACTAAAGATGTATCACTAAAACAATAATCAGTAGCTGACCTGCTTAATCCATTATATAAATATGTTATTGTACCTTTTACATTAAAAACCTTGCCATTATCTGAATCTACACAATTAGTTGTTGCAGATAAAACTTGGTTTGTACTACAAAACAAAACTGCAACTATTGCCATAATTAAATATATTTTTTTCATATTATTGTAATTTATAATATTATTTATAATTATTCAATTATAATCTATATATATATAATCTGTCAAACAAATAATATTGTTTAAAAACATAAATCTGATATACTTAATTAATAAAGTAATTAAATTACAAAATATGTTTAAATCCCCAATTGCTAAAATAGCAAAAAAAGTTTGCCCTGCAGTAATAACTGTATTGGTCTCCAAAGACTTGCCCAAAGTTGAAGATTTTTATTCTTTTCCTTTTGGTGGCAAAGAATATATAATGCCAAAAAATAATGGCAATAAAGAAAACCTTGAATCTACACAAATTGGTGGTGGATCTGGTTTTATAATTTCAAAAGATGGTTATATAATCACATCCAACCACGTGGTAGCAGATATGAATGCAGATTATACGGTTATAATTGAACCAACTAAAAAATTCCCAGCTAAAGTGCTTTCAAGAAATCCAATAAATGATTTGGCAATTCTAAAAATAGATGCTTTAAATTTACCATATATAGAAATGGCAGATTCAGATAAAATAGAAATTGGACAAGAAGTTTTAGCTGTAGGCAATGCGCTTGGGGAATTTACAGATACGCTTTCCGCAGGAATAGTTTCTGGGCTTTCTAGATATATTACAGCTTTTGGGGGCATAGAAAATCAAACTCAAAATTTAAGAGGCTTAATCCAAACAGATGCAGCTATAAACCCAGGTAATTCTGGAGGGCCTCTTGTAAATATGCAAGGCCAAGTAATAGGTATTAATACAGCTACTATTATGGGAGCTCAAAATATAGGATTTGCAATACCTATAAATTATGCTAAAAAAGATCTTCAAGAAGTTAAAAAATTTGGTAAAATATTAGTTCCTTTTCTTGGAATAAAATATGTTTTAATTTCCAAAGAAATGGCCAAAGCTAATAAACTTCCAGTAGAAGATGGGGCTATTGTAGTAAGAGAAGCTTTAGGTGAAAGCCCTGTAATTAAAAACTCTTCTGCAGATAAAGCTGGCATTAGAGAGTTTGATATATTAATTTATTGCAATGGAGAAAAAATAACTTTGGAAAATCCTTTAGCTCATATTTTACAAAAATGCCCAATTGGCAGAGAAACAACTTTTGAAATTCTAAGAAATGGTGAAAAATTAGAGTTAAAAGCAAATCTTTCGGAAAAAGAATAATATTAAAAAAACAGATTGTAAAATTACAATCTGTTTTTTTTACTTACAAGCTTATGGAAGATTGTCTTCAAATACTTCTAAACCAGAAATAATAAATTGACCATTATACAGTCTTAAATCAAGTAAACCATCAAGCACAGGTACAGTCGCTGTTTTGACAACGCAAGTACCAGCTGGAATATTTGCAATATTATAAATATTTATACCTTCAGCTAGCACACTAAAAGCGCTTGAAGCATATGATATTTTGCCATAATACTGTGCATTACAATGAGTTAAACGTAACTTGTAATCACCAGGATCAAGTGGCATACGAAAAGTTCCATCACCTCCATTATTTTGATCTGTACCAAGTGCTCCTATATTAGGATCTTTGCGATCCCCACTAGCAACACGGTTCACCCAACCATATCCGCGCTTTTCATTAAAAGTCATTTGTGGGTACATAGCTAAGAATCCTTGAGCAACAGGGCTATTATAATTTCCAAAATCAAAACGTACCCCAGTTTTATATTCTTGCACATATGTTCCATATGCAGAACCCATGTATTCTGCTACTGTAATTGTTACTGGTAAATCACGTGCTGGTCTAGTTAAAGTAAAATTAAATTCTCCGTTATTATCACTCATAATTTGCCCACCAAACCAAGACACATTATTATCTGATGCAATCGTAAGCGGCAAAAGACCATTAGTAGCTGTAACAGTCATAAGAGTATTTGGCATAGCTCCAGTGACATGATATGTATCAACAGATATACCGTCAGCATAACGAATTCCTTGAGCTGGGTTAATTGGCTCAATTGTAACTGGAATAATAGAATTAATAGGACGTAAATCTAATCCCAAAATTACAGCAGAAGGATCTGACCCGCCTTTATCTTGTACAGTTAGCTGTATTATTCCTTTTGTACTGCCACTTGTTACTGGCTCAATAATATCAGTAAGTAAACGAACAGTACCATATGCAGAACCATTACCCCCTGTAATAATTTGTTCGTTGAGCAGATATTTAAGAGTAGCACCATCTGGAGTACCACTTATTGTACTAACAAGCTGAGAAGTTTGTGTTGAGCCATTGGGATCAATTACCGCAAAAAGCTGTCTATCATGATTCCACATAGTATCTCCAGTAAGAATTACCAACTGATAAGCATAACCTGCTGTCACATCCATTGTAAATGTTCTTGATTCTCCATATGGAGCAAATTGACCATCATATTGTAAACGCTCTAAAGTTGATGCATTTAAAAGTTTATTTCCCTCAATTCTTTCAAAATACCAAGGACTTACATTCCAACCATAATTATTAGATGAAGTCTTTAATTGATCATAACGAACTGGGCTATAACCATTTGCTGTGTGTCCATTACCACCAGGCCCAAAACCATTAAAGTCTAGTCTCAAAACTGTTCCTGGCTCTAAATTTGAACAATTGCTTGTTGAAAATGAATAACAATCTGCACTACAAATCAAATTACCTCCACTATAACCTTCGGTTTGACAAGTAAGACCTCCAAAATCATTACCATCACAAGCCTCAAACATATCAATAATTCCATTACCACAATCTCCAAAATAAAAACCTGCATATGCTGTATTTACAATCAACAAAGAATAAACTACTACCATAAACCCTATAAAATATTTTTTCATTTTTTTAAATTTTAATTATTATTTAATAATATTATCATCTTTTGAAAAGGCTTTTATTTTATAAACATTAGATGGATTCCACATTATATAGCCTACATAATTTTCATCCAAAGCTTCCTTAGCTGCAGTTATTTGCTCTTTTACCATATCTGCAGTATACACTGCCCCCATATTAAAATCTTGTAACCATGGCCTTATTTTAGCTAGTTTTTTATTTTTATCAATATTTATGGTTTTTTGCATAATTTTATTATAAGCTATTAATCTTTCATTTGCTCTTTGCATTGAATATTTTACTACATCATAAGGATATAAAGCTGGATTTTCAAAACCCATAAAATTTTTTGCATAATGTGAAGGATAAATCATAGGACATACAAAATCAAAATACTCAAATGAATCTTCTATTATTTGCCCAATTCCAAGATCATCATAATTTACAGTAGCTTGGCCAAACAAATCTGCAGAAATTTTATCATTTGGAAAAGATTCTCTCAATCTAGTAAAAAATTCTTTAATTACTTCATGTCTTATTTTTTTACCATCCCAAACAGGAAAAGCCATATTAGAAGTTTTTCCATCAGAAGGAAATCTAATATAGTCAAAATTTACTTCATCAAATCCAATATCAAAAGCATCTTTTGCTATTGAAATATTATAATCTTGTACTTCTATAGAAGAAGGATCTGGCCAATAAAGATTATTATTATCTTTCCACAACCTTTCTTTGGCAGATAATGGCCAAGGAGTAGAAATATCAAAAACAGCTAAATCTGGCCTTGCTTTAGCAAAAGCTGGATCTTCAAACACAGAAATACGAGCAATTATATAAATATTTTTCTTGTGTAATTTTTCAATTAAACTTGGTAAATCATTAATTATTTGTCTTGATGTTTTATACTTTTTAACTTCAAGAGAGCCAGACAAATATGACACATATCCAGTATAATCTTTAATATCAATTACTACAGAATTAATTTCTGTATTAGATAAAATATTTTCTAAATAATTATTATAATATTTATCACTTTTAGCAGACCAACTTGTAAGATAAATTGCATTTATTATTTCTGGAGGATTTGTAAGCTTTTTTGAATAATCAACATTTTCTATAATATTAATTTCCTGTTTTGTTTGCTCATTTACCAATTGATTGTTTGCAACTGCATTATTTAAAGAAGCTGTATTATAAATTAAAAAATTTTGATTAATATTTAAATTAAAATAATAATATAAATTAAAAGACAAAAACACCATAGCAAGTGTAAAAAAAGATATTACAATTTTTTCTGAAAATTTCATAATATTATAATTAATCAATTATATCTTAAACAAAAAACTCGCACAAGGCGAGTTTTTAAATAAATGGGTGACCGACGGGATTTGAACCCGCAACCACCTCTGCCACAGAGAGGTGCTCTGCCAGTTGAGCTACGGCCACCATAAACCTTGCTTGCACTGAGCGAAGCGAAGTGTGCCCTCGGTTGGAATCGAACCAACATCTAGATCTTAGAAGGATCCTATTCTATCCATTGAACTACGAGGGCTTATTTTCATAAAAATTATACAAAAAAATTAGCTTAAAGTCAAATTATAATGCTGTTTTTTATATTTTTTATTAAAAAGGATCTACAAAACCACTATAATTATCATTAAACAATTTTTCTTTTTTTGACCATTTGTCCAAAACCCAATTATAATCTTGACTATTAAACATAATTATTTGACTATTATTTGCTTGGGTATAATTAGAATTATAATTTTGTATATAAAAATAATAAATATAAAAACCTAATGCAACATCAACTAAGATCAAAAACAATATAGCAATAAATGCATAAGAAGCTAAAAATTTTGGAATTTTTTTTATAATAATTAATATCTTATAAAAATCATTTAAAATTGTTTGTGATATTTTTTCCTTTTTCATATTATATTTACTAGTTATTTTGCAAAAACTTTTATAACACTAGTGAGCTTAATAGCTTGCTTATTTTTTAATTTTTCATCTGTTTCTGTAATTTTATTTACTTTAATATTTTCCACTGCAATCAAATATGAAGAATTTTCAAGCTTATTTAAAAAAGATAAATTATTATTAAAGCTACCCAAACAAGCTATCTGAAAAGATAAGGTATTCCAATTATTATTTACTACCTTATTGTTTGAAGGTAAAAAACTAATATCAATCTCAAGATTCAAACTTTGCGCAACAGATTCCAAAAACTTTATAAAATCTATTGGATCTTTGTAATTAACCAACATTTGATTAATTTTTTCAAAGTCTTTTTCATATTTTTCTTTATTATCATTAAATTCTATGTTTTTATTAAATTGTTCTGAAAAATAAAAATTTTTATCTTTTAAAGAACTTAATTCTTTAGCATTATTTTTAATACTGCTTAATACAAACCAAGACAAAAAACCTATAGCAATCGAAATGCTAAGCATTAATATAATTCCAAAATTATTTAAATTATTTTTGTTCTTCATATTGAAACTTCAAATAAAAATTAATACTTTTATTTTTTGTCCAACTTTCAGGTGAAAAATATGGTGATTTTATATATTTATTATTCATCAAATTATCTTTAAATTTAATTAAATTATCTCTAGTATCACTAAATCCATATATAGAAACTTCTATATTACCTTCTTTTATATCTGCTGATAAACTATTTAGCCTCACACCAACTGGCATTTCAGATTGCAAAAAGTATTTTATCATTTCTGTAAAACTTATATTTTTTTCATAAAAATTTTTTATTTCTTTAAAAGAATTATTATATGTATTTATTTGTTTTTCTAATTTTTCAGAAGATAAAATATTATTTTTTTCTTGAATTTGATTTTTATATAAACTAATTTCTGATAATAAATAAAATTTAATATAAATTAAAACAAGTACAAAGCAGATCAAAGCAATAATAATTATAAAAATCAAAACAGCTACAAGGTGCTTATTGCTTTGAGCTAAAAGCTCTTTTTTATTTTCTGGGGGTAATAAATTAATCATAATTATTTACAGCTCTAATAGCCAATCCTATAGAAGTACAAAAAGAAGAACCTTTGCCATTAATAAAATTATTTTGACTCTTTTTATTCAATTTTAAATTAGATAATACATTACCAATTTCTGTTTTAATAGAAATTTCTTTTTCTATAAATTCACTTAAACCTTTTAAATTCGAACCACCACCTGTTATTATTATTTTTTCTTTATCTGTTAATTGTTCTGTGTGATTTAAGAAATCTTTATCTTGTAAAATATGATCTTTATAAAAAGAAATATATTTTTTAATTTGCATAATTAACTCTTCTAAAATAGGATAAATAGCTTTATATATTCTAGCTGATTTTTCATCTTTATCCTTATCTAGCAAAGAAAAAGATGTTTTTATTTGTTCAGCTTCTTGTTCAGATATAGAAAACTCTTTAGCAATTGCTTCTGTTATTTGATTTGAAGAAGCAGTTACAGACGAAGTAAATCTAATAGATCTAGCAGAAAATATTATTATATTAGAGTTTTTTTTACCATAATTAACTAATATAATAGGGGATTTACTTTCTTCATTTTTTATTAATACTCTAACTATAGACTGAGACTCAACTTCAAGCACAACAGGAACTAAACCAGATCTTTTAAGACAAGAGAAATAAGAATCTACAGTTGTTTTTGGCATAGCTATTACAAGAACATTAATATGATTTAGATTTTCTTTAGAATCTATTACTTGAAAATCTGCATAAACTTTATCTAATGGTAATGGTATATAATTTTCTGCTTGATATAAAACAGCGCTTTCAAGTTCTTTCTGTTCCATTTTAGGCATTTGTATGACTTGCAAAAAAGATTTTTCTTCTGGCAAACTAGCTACTACATATTTTGTTTTAATTTTTCTGCCATTTTTTATTGATAATGATTTTTTAATTAAATCTGATAAAGCTAACTCATCTATAATTACCCCTTCTTGTACTATACCAGAATTTATATCAACTTCATTTATAAATTCAACCTTAAAATAGCCTCTCTTTTTCTTGAGTTTTAATACTTTTACAGCACTATCACTTATATCTATGCCAAACATATCAAAATTTAAATCTAAAAACTTAAGCATTTAATTATTATAACATTAATTTGTTTTTTGAGAAAATCTCAACAAAATAACAATAAGCAAAAAAGAAAATAAAAACCCAATTATTATATAAATTAAATAATTAATAATATTGTTTTCATTTAAAAATACTGCATCATCTTGTTTTGCAAGTGTTTGAAGTTTTTGATAATCTAGAGTCTCATTTGAAGTATTTATAACACTATTAATAACCTGAGTTTTATCTGAATTCATATTTTGATTTGATCCAGAAAAAACATCTTTTGGCATTGGCTGTAAAGATCTGGGATCAGGATAAACAGCTTTTGCAAAGCAAGTATTAAAACTAACAATCATAATAATAAATATAAATATTAAAAATAAAACATTATTATAATTTCTCATAAAATTTCTTTAATTACTTTTCCAGTCTAATTGTTTATATCCAGATGTAGACAAAGGAAAGCTTGGTGGAGGACCATATAATAAATTTGCATCATAATTAGAATAAGTATCTCTGTAACCAGATACTAGAGCATTAGAGCCATTTACCCAACTCCAAGTCCATTGTCCAAAACTTATAATAGAACCATATGTTGTTATACTATCTTTTTTATTACCATTATAATAAAAAAATTGAGCAGATCCATTTTGTGCGACTAAAGCTGCATTTATCTCAAGATCATCTGGCGCATGATAAGTTACTACAATATCTTTTTGAGCAATTAAACCCAAAACGTCACTTCCATCTTTTGTTGAATAAATAATATTATTTGGTATATAAATAGTTGGCGCACTAGAATAATTATATGGCAAAAGACCAGCTGCTACCATTGCTCTTCCTTTTACATTACCCTCTACCCAAACTTTATCTTCTACATAAATTATGCCACTGCTTGGAATATTGCGATTAAATTGTAAACTTCTATTATCATAATCAGTATACTCACTTCGAGGCACCTTATTTATATCTTGACCAGAAGGGTTATATCGCAAACTAGTAACTTTATAAATATCTACAGTTCCATTGCTTTTAAAAACAATAGAATAACCTTTTTTATTAGAAGGTGGCAAATAAATACCACCACTTTGAGCTAAGCTTTTTAAAGAAGAAAAATCATAAGTAATTGTAGAAAAATCAGTTGAAGGTACCGGAAATTCCCAAAATTTACGCACAAATATAGGGGCTAAACCCCAAACTCCATCTTTATTAGCAGGACATGGTGGGCCTTGATTAGATGGACATTCATAAGTTTCTTTTGCAGATTGAACAGGAGCATTAGTATAACCATCAAATCTTATTCCATTATTAGAACGTAAACGCCCACTTACAGTTTCATTTTGACCTATCCAAATATAACTATTACTTAAAAAAGAATATTCTGCTAAAGATGGTATTCCATAGCTCACAGTTATTGTTTTTTTAATATTTGGGTATTTATCAGTCCAGCCAGTAGATTTAATAGTAATTATAGTAGAACCAGTAAGAGGTGGAGTAATTTCCAAACTAAAACTTCCAATAATTTCTTGAACATCTTTATCTGTATATGAATGAACATATGGCCCAGAAGCACCTGTACCATCTTGATAATCCCCAGGGAAATGAGATAATCTCCATTGATAGTAATTTATTCCTGCTTCAGCTATTTGTAATGCTTGCTCTTTAGCAACAGAAGTTTTAAGGTAATTAATTTGACCTAGCACAATACCTAAAAGCGGTACCATAAGTACAGAAAAAATAAAAATCACAATAATCAAATAAATTAATATGGCACCTTTGTTAAAATTTTTATTTATATTATTCATTAATATATTTTAACATTTTTAAATATTTCTTTACAATAGTTATTTTTTAAATTATATTAAAATAAATGACAAAACCAAATAATAATTTAAATCACATCTTAATAGCATCAATTACTCCTTATTTTATAGAAAAAGAGTTTTTGTGGTTTACAGAAAATTTTGAAAAGATTATTGAAGCTAAAAAAACACAAAGTTTTTTTGAAGATAATATTATATTTTTAGAAAAAAATAATACTTATAATTTCTCGCAAATTTTACGCAAATTAGATGAAATGGGTTATGAAAAAGTTTTCACAGTACAAGATCCAGGAGAATTCTCTCAAAAAGGTGGAATAATAGATATTTTTCCAATTAATTTTAAAAATGTTTTAAGGCTTGATTTTTTAGGGAATGTTTTAGAAGATATTAAATTATTGCCTATTGAAATTACAGATGAGAAAAAATCAAAAGATTTAATAAAAAATAAACTAAAATCTCAAAAAATATTTTCTGATTTAAAAAATTTAAAATCTGGAGATTATTTAGTTCATTTAGATCATGGTATAGCAAAATTTTGCGGAGTAGAAAATTTTCAGTTTTCAATTCCTAGTTCTCAAATTAATCAGCAAGATCAAAATAATACACAAAAAGATAATTATTATGTGCTTGAATATGATGCAGGAGATAAATTATATGTGCCTGTAGGACTTGAGAGGAAATTATCAAGATATGTAGGATTTTCTGACCCTAAAATTTCTAGATTAGGTTCTATATTATGGCAAAAAACAAAGAAAAAAATTAAAAAAGATGTAGAAAAATTAGCTAAAGAATTATTAGAACTATATGCAGATAAAGAAATAGTTAAAAGACAACCATATATACCAGATAAAGAAATGGAAGCTGATTTAAAATCTGGATTTATATATCAAGAAACCCCAGATCAATTACAAGCAATAAATGACATTAAAAATGACTTATCAAAAGAAAAACCTATGGACAGAATTGTGTGTGGAGATGTTGGCTTTGGCAAAACAGAAGTAGCAATAAGAACAGCTTTACTTGCTAGTGCAAACAACAGACAAACTGTTTTAATATGTCCTACAACAATTTTAGCTGATCAACATTATAATAATTTTAAAAAACGTTTTGCTAAATTTCCTATAAGAATAGCTATGCTTACAAGATTACAAAGCAAAAATGAACAAAAGAAAATAATAAAAGATATTAAAGAAGGTAAAATAGATATTATAATAGGCACACATAGACTTTTATCAAATGATATACAATTTAAAAATTTACAACTTTTAATAATTGATGATGAACAAAGATTTGGAGTAAAACAAAAAGAAAAATTAAGACAATTAAAATCTTCTCTTGATGTTTTAAGTTTATCTGCTACTCCAATCCCAAGAACAATATATCTTGCAATGTCTTCTTTTAAAAATATTTCTTTAATGCAAACACCTCCTATAGGAAGAATTGCTATTAAAAATATTATTATGCTTTACAAAGAAAAAGAAGTTAAAAAAGCGATTAATGCAGAATTAAAAAGAAAGGGGCAAATATTTTATTTACACAATAGAGTACAAACTATAGAAAAAACTAAATTAGAATTACAAAATTTGATTCCAAAAGCAAAAGTTGGATTTATTCACGGTAAAATGCCAGAATCAAAACTTATTAAAATAATGGAAGATTTTCAAAATGAAAAACTTAATGTTTTGGTAGCTACTACAATTATTGAAAATGGAATAGATTTGCCAAAAGTAAATACAATAATAGTTCAAGATGCTACAAAATTAGGGTTGTCACAAGCATATCAAATAAGAGGAAGAGTGGGCAGATCAGCTACTCAAGGTTTTGCATACTTTTTATATGATGAAAAAAATCTTACAACTCAAGCCAAAGAAAGGCTTAATGCGCTTAGAGAAGCGGAAGAATTAGGCTCTGGCTATAGAATTGCTTTAAGAGATTTGGAAATAAGAGGAGCTGGTAATATTTTAGGCAAAGAGCAATCAGGTTCTATTAATAAAATTGGCTTGAATTTATATTGCCAAGTTTTAGCAGAAGCTATCGAAAAAATGCGCTAAAATTATCTGCTATTTATTTTCTCTTGCAGTAAAGCTATCAACTGTGCAATTAGTTCTGCGATCTTGGCTTTGATCTCTATGATCATTGTTTGGGTTTGTTGTGAAGTTGGTGGAGTTGGTTGTGGCTGAGATTGTTCTTGTTGCTGTAGTTC
>Ga0172371_10009207_pt1 | contig 13629 bp, 14 predicted proteins | sample Lak12m_FD_114543 | JGI IMG/M metagenome (GOLD analysis project Ga0172371, IMG submission 114543) | Freshwater microbial communities from Kabuno Bay, South-Kivu, Congo - kab_022012_12m | ecosystem: Environmental > Aquatic > Freshwater > Lake | place: Democratic Republic of the Congo: South-Kivu... | reverse complement strand
GCAGGTATAAACCGTATGTTCTGTATAATCCTTAATAAATTGTAGATTCGCTCTTATGTTATCAATTCCATAGTCAAAAAGGATGTATAAAGGAGCAGACCGATAGGGTTTCCAAATACTGGATTTAAACACCTCAAATTCTGTTTCTACTCCAATAACCCGTACAACATCTTTTCCCTCAACTTTTTTTGTTTTCTTTATTTTCTCCGGTTTGCTTGCCCGTAGGCGCAAACTAGAATAAAAACTCATTGCTTCCCCTCCTGGTGCTACATATTTTTGCCCATAAGGTCCTGCATCTTGGTTTATTCGCACTTGATTGCTACAAACCATCAATCGGTTTTTGATCTTTAATATACGACAGGTTTTTCGTAGTTGTTCACTAAACTCCTTTGCCCTTCGCATACCCATCTTATCCCCTTCTTCCTTCTCCATTTCCAAATTGGTACTCAGGGCCGCCAAACTATCTGTAAAAATACCATTTATGCCTTCAAAAGAGGGATTCCACGACCGTGCTTTTGTAAATACTTCTGTTACAGTATCAGGATTGCTATAATCCGTTTCGTCAACAGCAAAACCAAAAATAGTAGCAAATTGCTTGTTCAATCGTGCTTCCGGATCGAGAAACAGGGTAGAACCCCCTAACCGTTGTACATTCCCTGCTATTTCACATAACAATACTGTCTTACCACTTTGATTTGGCCCAAATATCTCAACCAAAATACCACCAGGTATCCCTCCTCCACGCACCCTGCCCCCACTAATGGCCAAATCCAATAAGGTTGAACCCGTAGAAATCATAGTTTCATAATTTCCATCATACGGTTCTTCTTGTACACTATGGGTGGGTTTGCTTGTTTTTTCCCTTACTTGATCTGTCAATGTATTTCTTGTTCTTTCCATACTCCCCCTCTGTAAAAAAGAGGGTGGTCTTATTTATACTCCCTCGATAGGTACAATTGACCTTAGACCTTCTTGCTTTCTATTAAAACCACCCCCAATAAATTTACTATGCAAGGTTATCTGCCTTCTTCTTTCTTTTCCAAGCAATCGTCCCAAATCTTACATCTCTTGCAATCCTCATATTTATCTGTATCCACACCGTATTGATGCCCTTTTGGGCACTCTCCTCCATCATCCTCTGTTTGCAGTGGCTCTTCTTGGTGTACATTTCTTACCGTCCTGCGTTCACTTGCCTCTTCTCTTACAGGCTTTTCCTCTCTTTCCATACGGGTTGCCCGTTCCGACCGTACAGGTTTTTCTTCCCGTTCTTCTCTTGCTGTGGCAACTGTCCGTTCCCTTCTTGTTCTTTGGGGAGTGTCAGTTTCTTCTTCATTATTGTTTTTAAGAGTTTTGGGTTGCCTTGCATACCCCCCCTCTTCTTCATCATCAGCCGAGTGTTCGTCTTCATCCTCTGCCTTTGGATACTCAAAAAACAGGGATTCTAATTCTTGATAAGTGTACCTCTTTAAGAGGGTATCCAAATCGGGCACACGTTCAACAAGGTCGTCCGGATAGGCATAATCTCGCTCAATAAAGTCAATCCGACTGGCTTGTGCAAAAGGTTGCGATTTTCCAATGGTTTGACTGTCGAATCGAATACGCAACGAGTACCCAATTTTTAAATCAGGAAATATTTCATAATCCCTGTTTTCATTGATCTCGTCTGTTAGCAAATCCTCAAAGTTGTATTGGCTAATGTCCCAAATCATCGGTTTTTCATCTCCCTTGCCCGGAGTAATTACTACATACAAATTCCTTAAACTTTTTTTCAATGCATCTGTGTCCTCTTTGTCTGCCCCTCTCTTAATCATTTTGTTCCTGTGTTCACATACGGGGCAACGTTCTCCAAATGAGGTTAAACACACTACATTTTCACTTGCTGTCCCAATGTTACGATGGATAAAGAAGGGGCGTTTGTACCACAAATCCCCTTTTATTGCCACCTGCCGTTCTTCATCATAATCTGGATGTTTTGGGTCAGATACTATATAAGGGATAATATCCAATGTTATTTTCCCTCCTGGCTCTGCTGAAAATATCTCGACTCCTTTGGGGATGGTTAAGTAGCCATAACTACTTTTCCCCGTTCTCTCTTTCTGTCGTTGTGCATCGTAGGACACTTTCCCTGCAAACACACTTCTTTTTTTCTCCATTTTTACTTTTGTTTTAAATTTAATAACTTATTCATTTTCAGGTGTTCTTTGTCTTTGTATTCCTCTTGCTATCCCTGCACTGACCGTTCGTTTTATCTGCTCCCTTTTCTCTTTTTTTGCTTTATATTCCTCATATAAATTCCTCGGCACGGTCGGCCCCGCAAAATACTGTTGTCCATTTAATTGTACCAATTTTTCTAATGCTGTTTTCCGTTGGTCAAAGGAACGGACGGCTCCTCCGGCTACTTTTGCATCAAATTTAGCCTTATTATATTCTTCTAAAGCATCTTTATATCGTTTTTGTAATACAATAGTACTAGCAACTACGGCATCCGTAATTTTTGCAAGTCCATATTTATCAGGGTTTGAACGAATGTCTTTTTCTATTTCAGCTCCTACAAATTCCAATTTATCTTTGGCCTCATCCGACAACTTTTCCAATTCAGCACAATGCCGTGCATACTTGAACATTAGTTGTGGCTGATCCAACCACTCCACATCCAATGCACTTTCATCAATGCTTAAATCATCCTCATAATTCATATTTTTCCTGTTTTTATTATTGGTTATGCAATTGCCTGTAAATGGAGTAACAATTAAAAACTAATTTCTGATATGCGTTTGGTTCATACATAGGTTCCATAAAAAATTCCATAATTAATCCTGCCACATCATTTTCCTCCTTTAACAATATGGCTTGGCAATACCCTAATACCCCCCGTCTTACCTCTTCCGGTTCAAAACTTTTTAAACCTGCAATAATAGTAGACAAAACTTTCCAACTCACCCTTTTAGTTAAAGCCCGGCACAACTCAATTGTTTTGTTTTGTTGTTCTGCATTGACCTTTGCTATTTCTAATCTATCTTCAGGAGATGCTGACAATACTTTTTCCAATGTAACTAAAGCATTACGGGGGTGTCCTAAACTATCCAATGCTATTTGTTCTAAAATAGAAATATCTATCTGTTGCTTTTCCTTATGTGCCACTCTGCGCAATAAACTTATCATTTCATCTTCTTCCAACGTTTTTACATCAAACCTCGTACATCTACCTATCAACATAGGCAATAGTTTTTGAGGGTCGGTAGTGCACAGAATAAAATAAACGTGGCTTGGAGTATCTTCTAAAATTTTTAATAGTCCAGCCTGTCCATCCCCTGTAATTTTTTGGGCTTCATCGAATATCCAAACTCGCACTGTTCCATTAAGAGGTAAAAACCGACTTTCTCTCCGTATTTCACGAATAGTATCAATACCCCGTAAATCAGTATTGTCTATTTCTTGACAATCACTCGGATGACATCTTATACGATTGGTAATAATTCTTGCTATGGTGGTCTTTCCGCATCCTGTCGGACCCGTTAATAAAAAGGCGTGTGGGCAAGTTCTTACATCAGACAGCATTTTGTCCAATGTCTTTACTACAACATCCTGTCCACGCATCTCCTGCAAATTTGTGGGTCTGTACTTATTGTATAATGTCATAATATATCATTGTTACATTTAATTCCGAGAAATTGTAATATACCAATTAATTGTATAGGGTCTTTAAAAACATCTTTATTTGTAATACGAAAAACAGTATAACCTAATTTATGTAATTGTTTATCTCTTTCCTTATCTTCCTTTTTTACTTCTGGTATCAAGTGATACCCTCCATCTACTTCAATACAAACTTTTCTTTTTCCTGCTTTTATTACAAAATCAACAATATACCAATGCTTTCCTGTAAATATAGGTATTTGTGGTTTAAAGTTTATATTATAATGTTTTAACCATTGTACAACTTCGATTTCAGCAGGGGTCATATTTAAACGTAACTTTTGAGCATATTCATCAATGCAAGCCAATACTTTTACAGGCTTTTTACTTTTCTTTTTTTTAAGCCTTTTAATAGTATTTGGTTTCCATTGCTTTTGCTTCATTTAAAAAACAACCTGTTTGATTGTATTAATAAGAGCCTGCCGGTCTTGTTCCAACAATTTCATTATATCAAATACTTTTTCAGAGAAACCTGCCAGGCAGTACACATTTCTTTCTGGAAACTGCATATCACCGTAGGATTTCAAATCAAATGAATAAATGATTGGGTCTGCCTCCATGCGTACTTTATAATCTGAAAATTCTCGTGTAGGGCAATTATAACCAACCCAACCTTGCATATCAGAAAGGATAATAATCCGATCATACTTGCTTTTTAGGATTTCAAAAATGGAGTGAAAGTTGGTACCTCCACCTGTAAAATCAATAGATTCTGCAATCTGCGTAACAGGACTTTGCAAATCATAACTTACATAACGTGCATAATTATCAAATGTTACCAAATCTGCATTGTTTGTTTTTACCAAGATGGCAGCAAACAAGGAACCTATCTGAGAAGGACGCCCATCCATAGACCCTGATACGTCTAATACCACCAACGTATTCCCTTCAAACCGAGGTACATTGGAAAGGGAAATGTCAATGGCCTTATTTAAAGCCTGCATTATACTGCGGGTCTGCTTATCAGAAATCATTCCTTCTATCTCTTCATAGGCCGTAGTAAAGCGGAAAGGTAAAACCAATGATTTCCGTATCAATTTCTCATCTGTCAAAAGAGTTAATGCCTCTTCTACCATTTCAGGAGCCTGTTCTTGTATGTTCCGAAGATTTCTCAATAAGGCAAAATACCCAATCTTGCGTTCCTTAATTAGGGTTGTCCAAGCCTCTTTTTTCAATGTTTCTTTCTCTTCCTCATCTCCTGCCTCCTGCCCTGCCTTGGTCAACATAGATTCCCAGGTATCCGTGGATTTTAACGTGCCTTTTACCAATGCCTCAATCGCTTCTGAATGAGCAGGGTGCACCATATTTACAATATCAACCAACTTAATGCTTTTTCCTTCTCCACGATATTTAGCCAATTGGTAAACATTGAATTGAGATAGAGCCTTGGCAAATCCTGTTTTCATTGCCTTGGTAATTCCTTTCTTGCTTCTTTTTCCACTCCCCGCCTTTGCACAGTTTTCCATATAATAAGAAACGATTTCCATCATATCATCCGGTCGATGAATGACGGCTTTGTAAAAATCCTTTGCCCAGGGCATACCCTTCAAATGTTCTGCCAACTCTGCCGCAACCACGTGAGTGATGGAACGCATTCCAAATGTAATACGGGCAAAGACGACTGCCTGTGCAACAAACATAGGATCGCATCGTTTAATCAACTGTTTCAGTTCTGCAAAGGTATCATTTGCAGAACGATAGTATTGATCATTTGCAAACGAAGTCAGTAGAATGGATACCAACTCCAATTCAGGAGTCTGTTTGTAGGCTTCACCACCCGCTAAATTGATGGTTTTGCTACCTGTTGTAGGAGAGTTAAAACGTGCCATATTAATATGATTAATTAAAATTTGGTTTCAAAGAAGGGGCATACGATCTATTTATTAACCAACCCTCAATCTGACAACCTCCACCTTTCGTATGCCCCCGTAACTCCTTATATAACAACCACAAAAACGGGAAAGAGAAAAACAGGGAAAATTGAATTGAGTGTATTTTCATCATATTCAATTTGAAGTAACTCAATTCTTGCCACTGTATAACAAAAAGTGGAGAAAGTTTAATAGAGTGTGACTTTGCAAATTTGTAGATTTTGAAGTAACTCTATTATTGCTACCACTATATTGTTGTATGGGGAAATTAGATCAGGGTTTATTATTCAGGTTCAATTTGAAGTAGCCCTGTCTTTGCCACATACAATATTTTAAAAAGGATGAGGAAAGTTCAGAAGAGAAATTTAGTGCTCTGTCCACTGAGCTAACAATGTTTTTAAGCATTGTATTGGATTCGAACCAATGACCACTCGATTATCAGTCGAAGTAACCCTTCTATTGCCATCACCCCTTGTTTTTTCAAAGAACTCGTCAAAGTATAGAACCCTTGTATATAAAAACACACTTTGCCTTATTATATAATAAACACTTGCTTAATTTGTTTTAAGGCTACACATATTTTTTTATTTCAGCCCAACTTCCATTAATCTCAGTTACGTCAATGCCGACTGAAAGTGGCACACTTATCCAATTCCACTCCCTTTTAAGCCTCTCGCAGGTAACTTCCTGTATTGTTTTTACCACTTTTTCCAATTCATCAGGACATACATCCAAAATCATACTATCGTGTATTTGCCCAATCAATTTAGTCTTCCATCTTTCCCTTTGTATAATCTCATCCATCAGTATAAAACTCTTTAATAGGCAATGAAAAGCAGCTCCCTGCACCGGATAATTAATAACATCATTCCGGCTCATTGGACCGTAGCAACGGAATCCGGTTTTTAAGTCCACATACCCCACTCTCAAATATTTCCCATACCATCGATCTTTCCATTTGGAGTAAACAGGAAAACGCACTTCCCAAAAATCCTGTTCGATTCGTTTTATATGATTAATAAAATCGTTAATAGATGTTACCCCTTTTGCAATCAGGTGATCGGATAGTGTGCCTTTTCCTAAAGGTATGCCTTGCCCATTTTTCCATTTTCCCTTTCTTGGCAGTTGTGTTAAGGTTGCCATATACAATGCACAGGTTTTATACCAATCTCCATAGAATTGTGGAAAAACAAATCCATTTTTAGCCGTAAAACGAAGTGTTTTGTGTTCGGGGTTAGATGGATTAAAATGACTAATCATAAATATTTGTTGGGCCATATCCCTGTGCATATCCGTTGTAGGGTCTGTTACATATTGTATCAATTTTGGGTCATTACTGTAACAGGCAGAAATCCGTACTTCCAAAGAGCTGTAATCTGCTTCCAACAGCAAATGTCCTGGTCGGGGGTAAAGAGCTTGCCTACAAATTTTCATCGACTCTTTATCTCGTTTGGGTATATTTTGAAAATTTGGCTCAGAACTAGAATTATGTACACACAATTCGTTTGCAATAAAATTATTATATCCTTCAATTTCTAAATCATATACATCTACTTCTTCATCTAAATAGTCTATTTTCGTAATCAGGTATTCTTTTTTATTTAAATAACTACCAAGTAAAATAGGAAAATTATAAGTATAAAGTAAAGCAAAATTTCCAATTAAATTTCTTGCTTCTACATATTCACCAGTAATTAACCGTATTCTATGTTCAGGAGTAACATCTAAATAATTTTTCTGTCCATAATTTTCATAATAAACCCGTACAACTTTTTTATGCCCTGTTTTTCCTGCCCATAAAACTTTGGATTGTGTTAACCGTAATTTATCATTGAAACAATATACATGGTCTCCTACTCTAATAAGTTCAATCGGTGTACCATTTGGGTTAAACGTTAAATTTTCTGCTACCAATACTTTTGATCCCTTGGCTATACAAGAACGAAAAGTACGAACTAAATGTAGATTAAAACTAGGATGAATATACCCATCAACGGCTTCTCTTTCAAAACCTTCTAAATAAGTGTCCCGTACTTTCTTTAGTTTCCGTATTTGCAATAACTGATTTAATTCAGGAATATTTAATTGAGTCAATGCATCCTCATCGGTTGCCCCCTGACCACTTTTTGTAACCATTTCCGGTTCGATTTTAAGTGTCTTGTACAAAAAAGTGGATAATTGTTGATTGGAATAAACATTAGGTCGCTTATTGCCACGGCTATGATACCAATGGCGGTAAAAAGAGGTTTTATACAATTCCTTTTCTAATTCCTCAATTTTATTGGTTAATTCTTCTTGTTTCCGTTTAACATATTGAATATCAATCCGTATGCCCTGACGTTCGGCACGGGCAAAGGCTAACGTACCATCCATTAACAGACGGTAAGCATCGTTTGTTTGCGGATGAACTTCCATAATTAATTATACTCTGTGATAAAGTAATAACAGGTCATCTAATACTTCTATTGCTGAGTCTGCTTCTTCTTTGGTAGGAAAGATATATGCAGTCATTTTCCTGTTATTACAATAAATATCTATCCGTGTATCATCAAAACGTTCATATTCTTCTATCGAGAAGATCCTTATTCTTGAATTTAGAATCTTAATAAAACCTTTATTTATTAACATCTTTTCTACCTTATTCTTCAATTAAACTAAGAAATTCTGGCCACCCCGTAGGATTTACTTTTATATTAAACATATCATCGGGCAAATCAAACCAAACGGCGTTTAGTATGCTTTTCATTTTCCCTACCCGATTATCTGCCCGATTATCTGCCCGATACTTTTCTAATCTCTTCCATTCATCTTCAAAACCATACCTAATAAAAAACCATTGGAACGTATGCTTTGTAGCATCAAATTCTTGCAACCATCTTTCATTGTTCATTTTCTTTTTATTTTTTACTCCACATCCCACTCGTCCAAAGCAATTCTGCAAGCCTGAGTTATTGTTTCCCTGTTTACAACAATTTCTTTAATAATACACAGGGCCACTTCAATAGTTAAACCAAATAGGTCTGCCTTTTCAATAGTGTCTCTTAAAAGACGTTCTTCTTTTTGTGTCATAGTTTTTATTAATTTACATTACTTTTCCATTAGTAATTTTAGCATTAAATACACGAAAATTATTACCATCCAACCGCACGTGAACAAAGCCATGCGTCCATTCATTGTAGGGTTTATATTCCGGGGATAATCCACATAGACATCCGGCAGACCAGCAACTTTCTTCCACATCATCCATCCGTCTCCAAGAGTGCTCACTACGGACGTGAAAGTGACCGCCAATGTAATTTACCTTGCCTTTCAATGCAAAGGTTCGTGCTGGGTTTACTATATTGCTCCGTATGCCAAATTCATCTCCATGCCCAATAAAAAGATTTCCTATCTTTATCAACTGACTGTATTTTAGGTAGGTGATTCCAAAATCAGAAAAATGTAAGAAAAAATCCAACCCCAAGCCTGAATCCACCGAAAATAATTCCGGGGCTTTTAACATAAGATATTTGTCTAACCTTCGTTCATGGTTGCCAGGAAGGAAAATAATTTTTGCCTTGTGTAATTTGTTTTGGATATAATATAATTCTTCATACCCTGCATCCAATTCATATTGTAAATCTCTTTTTCTAGGGTCTTTCAAAAAGTGAGAAAGGCCATAAAAGTCCATATAATCCCCGCCTAACACAATCGTATTTACACCCTTTGCCTTCCCCCACTCCAAAGCAGCATCAATAGCACTCTCCTCATGAAAAGGAATGTGCAGGTCGTATAACAACAGGCAATTATTATTGACTACGGGCAGTACATAATCTTCCCGTATTTCTTTTTCACTTTTGGGTTGGCAGGCATTTAAGAATTGAGTATTCCCCCCACTACATAATGATTGTAATTTCTCAATTCCATGAGCCCCTGTATAATAACGTATTATATCACGAACATTGCCTACATTAGTAAAAGCCTCCGGATGCTCTTTATAGATCAATCGTGCCAATGTCATCTTATACATATCAGAATACCTTTCTAAGTATTCTAACACAATCGCTCCTTTTTCTTTTATCATTTTATTCAGTTTTATGTTACATGTCTTTTTACTAACTCTATTATACACACAAAGTTAATAATTTTATATACAAGCAACATAATTTGACTGTCCTCTCATTGTACCATCTATTGTAAGCAACCCTTTATTTCTTTATTACTTTAACCAACCTTTTAACCAAGTTAAAACCATAGAATCATTTACTTTTTTTAAAATTTCAACATTAGGACCTATGCAATGACCTCCGATAGGCATTTGAAGTATCTCAAAATAAGGCCGTGTAACATTATACATCCCCAATTCCTGATAACCCATATTGTATTCTTGTAGATAGTCTACCCATAACTCATAAGGCAATTGGTACTGTTTGAGCATTCTTTCAACCTCTGCATTTAAGGCCAAACACATTCCGTAATACGTTGTATCCCATAGTTTCATAATTTCAGTTATCTCTGCTGGGTAACAAAAGAAAACAGGAAGGCCAATCTTTTGAAAATGCTTGTAAATAAAATGATCCTCCGAACAATTTACAATGCCCCCAATCCACTTTACAAATGTTTTAAGACTTTCTGTTAGATTTGGGTGAATACCAATGACGGGAGAATGGAAAAAATTCCTTCCTGTGCCTGAGAAAAGTTTTGCTATCTCTCGTGTGGTTCCTGGTTTAACGGTTGAGTGAATAACCACCCATGATGGATTTGATAATTGAACCTCGGCTACAACAGTATTAATAAAATCCTCTGAATAAGGGATACACACATTCAACAATGTGCATTCTTCTGGCCCTTCTTGATTGTCGATATCTTTCCAGGCCAATTTTTCCCACCCGGCTTCTTGATAGACTTGATGTAAACTTTTGCCAACCTCTCCAAAACCAAAAATTTTAACTGGAAATTTCATATAGTTTTTCTTTCATCTATTTGTTCTATTGCCTTGAATATCTGATAGGCCACTTGCGGAACTATTGCATTTCCGTAGGCTCTGATGGATTCGTTTCTCCATTTAGGAAAGGTAATACCGTCCAATCGGGCGGGAAACCCATCATTTCCGCAACGAACAAGGGATTGAGTTGGGAAGTCTGACCAGTCTGGGATTTGATGAAATTGGGCAGTTGATCCAGGTGTTTGTTGCCTTCTTTTTCCCGGTTCAGATGTTCCATTGAGTTCGTTCCTTTGTGATCTCTGGTCGCCGGAGTGGGTAACAGATTGTTCTTCGCATAGTTCGTCAGCCCCCATTGGCTGCTGTTGTCCGACCGCCTGTCCGAGCAATCCGGAGTCGGGAGTAATATACCTTCTTTGTATTTGGCTAAAGTCGTCAGGGTCACATCGCCCCCGTTCTCCACTTTGTCGATCACGGTTTTCATATTCCTGCGTTCGATGGGTTCCGAAGCTCTGGGGGTCGGGAGTAATCCCCAGGTTGCAAGGTCGTTCAGGTCTTTGGTCATTCTTCCCCAGTCGTTGGCTGACCCGTTCTTTTCGTCTCTCGATTGTGGCGTGGGCAATAAACCAGACCCGATCTCGGCGGTGCGGTGCATTGACGGCACAAGCCGGAAGTATAAACGGGAGAACTTCGTACCCTTCAGCCTCCAGGTCAGCCTGCACACCTTCGAATACCAGCCCTCCATTCCAACTAAGGATTCCAGAAACATTCTCCCCCACAACGTATCGGGGTTTAATTTCCTGTATTGCCCTAAGCATCTCCGGCCAGAGGTGGCGGTTATCTGCTGTTCCCTTTCTTTTCCCAGCCAACGAGAAGGGTTGACAGGGAAATCCCCCCGTGAGGACGTCAATTCGTCCTCTCCAAATAGTGAAATCTGTCTTGGTAATGTCGTCATAACTTACTGCATTGGGCCAATAATACTTTAGTATCTTCTGCGGGAACTCCGCAATCTCACAATGAAAGGCATTGGCCCAGCCCATCCATTCAGCCGCCAAATCAAACCCGCCAATACCACTAAATAAACTTCCATGTATCATCTTTTAACCTTTTTTGCTCCGGCAGGGGGATTCGAACCTCCATTTGCCAAGTAACTTGACCTTCTACCCAGGAGGACACCAATAGTCCTTTAAACTATACCGGAGATCCTTTTTCAAACTGCCCCCGACCGAAGTCGGGGGACCTGTTTATGCAGCCTCCTTGAGATGCACAACAGGATTTAAGGCAATTATCTTGCCATCTAACCATACTGTCTCCCTTATCATCACCTACTTCGCTGATGCCGTCAAAACCCATTCTGCCCCTAAATGTGGATAGTAGTAGGTAGGATTACTACCCACTTGACAAAAAACTCACCGTACTGACGTGACGGATTAACGACTGGATCAAAAGTGTGGAGCAGCGGGGTATCGAACCCCGGTCCGTACATCTTGTCCTCGGTGCATTGGGAAACCGTATATTTTTCAAAGAACACCTTGTGCGGGGGGAGGACTCGAACCTCCGACCTTTGGCATATGAAACCAATGTGCTAACCAACTGCAACTACCCCGCAAAATTATATTCTATGTAAGTCGTAAGAACCGGCCTACACATACACCTGTCCGTTATGTTCATGTTGTTTCATAATTATCAATGATAGCCTTTACTGCATCGTTTAGGATGATGATCTTGGTCAGATAGCCAAGTGTTATAAGCAAGTGCTACATTTCGTCTCCGAATAGAGTTCCTGCTTGTAAATCTTTTCCTTTTCTTTTTTCTTCCCACGCTTTTTTAATTCGTTTTTCAATAATGTTGCAGTATTCAGAAGATATTTCACTTCCAATCCAATTACGGTTGTTTTTTATACACGCTTCTGATGTTGTTCCGCTACCATTGAAACAATCATAAACTAAGTCATTTTCTTTAGTCCAAGTTAATATGTGGTCTGTTGCTAACTGTAATGGAAAAACGGCAGGATGCCCTAAATTCTTATCCCATCCGCCATATTCCCAAACATTGCTTGCATCTTTTGTTTCCTTTTTTAATCCAACTTCTTTTTTTATCCATTCACCATTTTTCTGCCTAAATCCAACTTTTTCTTGTTTATTTCTAACTCTTTCTTTTTGTATTGGATTAAAAGTGCTTGGTTTCCCCTTACTAAAAACAAACATAAACTCAAATTGATTTGCACACCTTCTTAATGTAGGATACGCAGGAGCATAATTTTGTTTGTAATAAATCATTGTATCAAGTAAGTTAAAACCCAATTCCTTTAAATACATTGCTTGTTTAAATGATGTCATACTTTCGCAAAAGTTTTTTGTTTCATCTCCGATAACCCAAACCAAAACACCACCTTGTTTTGTAATTCTGTAAAGTTCTTTCGCAATTTCTTCAAATGGGAATGAATATCCATTGTAATTTCTTAAATCGTCATACGGTGGCGATGTTACTGTTAAATCAACAAAACAATCAGGCATCTTTGCCATTGTTTCTAAATTGCTTTCGTTGTAATTTTTATTTATCTCAATCATATTTTAAAATTTTTATTTTCCCACCGCACAAAAAAGAAAAGAAAAAGGTTTTGTTCTTCGATTCACGTTCTGTGCTATAATACCGCACCAGCTTATAACACGTTGTATGTTGCATTAAAACGACAACATACAACCATTCGTTAGCAGTAATACTAACAAGGATTGAACAACTGACTTATCCTCATTATGTAATCACCACCTTTGTATAACCTATCAGCATATTCCTTATCTGTGGTTACAAATAATAAATCGTCAGTAGTTCTGTGCATTATATAACAAGTACTACTGCTAACAAGAGATAAATCCAATTGCTTTTCGTATTCAACAACTGTTTCTCTTGCTTTAATGTAATCGTCTTTTTTTATCATGTTTCTATTTTTTAAGTTCGCAACTGTATTTATCTCCAACCGTTATGTTCATGTTGTTTCATAATTATCAATGATAGCCTTACGGCGGGTCTACAATAGCCAAATCGAAATATTTATCAGGGTATTGCTTCATTATTTCCATGCAATCAGCGTGGAATAAAGAAAGAAAAGGCAGCCGATAACACTCGCTATAAGTAATGGCG
>Ga0172371_10009205_pt1 | contig 13630 bp, 7 predicted proteins | sample Lak12m_FD_114543 | JGI IMG/M metagenome (GOLD analysis project Ga0172371, IMG submission 114543) | Freshwater microbial communities from Kabuno Bay, South-Kivu, Congo - kab_022012_12m | ecosystem: Environmental > Aquatic > Freshwater > Lake | place: Democratic Republic of the Congo: South-Kivu... | reverse complement strand
TGTAACCTTGACTAAAACATCTGTACCAAAAAAAGGGACACTCTTTTGAATCTTGGCTTCAACGGAAATATCTGCGCTTTTTTTCTCGGGAAGTTTTCCAAAATTTACGAATACATCTTTTTGCGGATTAGGCCCAAGCTTATACGAGCCAGGTGGATAAGGCTTTGTAGCGTCAGCCCCATGAACAACAAACGTAAAGTGTCTTAAATCTAGTTTTGAGAAATAATCCAGACCGCCTGTTGTTGAACCCCAAGTAGGATCAATAGCTACCCAAATATCTTTGTTTTCATCCCAATATTCTGGCCAGGCGTGAAGTACATCAGATACTAATGAAATTGGTTGTATGTCGGGATTCTCTGTATAAGCATAACCATTAACCTCTCTGGCAGGAATTCCTGCAGCACGAGCTATGGCAATAAATAAATCGGTGTACTCCATACATATGGCGTTTTTAGGATTTTCCAAGGCTCCCATAGCTCCGAGTCTAACAACGTTTGGTTTCACTCTACTGTAGTCGTAAGTTAGCAGTTCTGTAACGTAGTCATATATCGCCTTGGGCGTTTTAAGATCGGAGGCCAGCATTTTAATTTTCGCTTCATCAGTGTTCCAAAATTCGGACCCCGACAAACTAGCAGACAAACTGTCCCTTGTAACTTGCGATATCTTGCGCTCTTTAGAAAATATTTGAACCGTACCCCTGACTAAAACATCAGTTCTTTCTCGTGGCTTAAGTTTAATCTTGGCAAGCCAATTACCATCCAAATCAAGAGAAATTTTTGTAGGCTTTGGATTTATAGCTTCTAAATACACTTTCTGGAAGGCTGTGTCTGGAGGTATAGCGATTTCTTGTTCAACCTCACGGCTTAGGGGATTTTCTAAGTGATAGTTTAAAGTAAAATTAAATACTTGAAATTCTCCAAAAGCTGTAGTTATACCCGTTAAAGAAACACTATCTTTAGAAAAATTAAAAATATTATTATCGTTTTCCGAAAACTTATAAACGGGCTCGGGAGATATATATGAGGGTGACCCGAACGATAAGGGAGTTATTAACGACAACACATAGTTTCTGAATAATTCAGGTTTATCAAGCTTTGGAATAGATATTTCCCACACCTCACCTGTTCTTTGGGCCAAATCCTCAACTACATATTGGACAGAAAATTTTCTTTTACTTCCTTTTCCAACTACAGCATCATCAAAGTCGATCTTAATTTCAGAAAGCTCGCCATTTTTGGAAGACGAGGACCTGAGTTCATTGTTGTTTTCATCGAAGGCCTTAACTTTTTTTAGATTAACGTTTCGAAAAGATAACGTATAGCTTTTTGCGTAAATGGTGGCTATAGCATTTTCCAATGTAATTTTGTGTGTTATTGTCGACGTTCCCAACTCGTCAAATTTATACTCAACTGCAGCATCAACCAAAAATTCACTGTCAGCTAACACAACTGACGGGATAAATAGTTTTATAAAGACTCCGGTAATAAAAATCGTAGAAAGTAGAGATGACAATGTACGTTTCACAAATATAGATTAACAGAATAATATGATTAAGTGAACTTATACAACTTTAGAGAGATAGTTACCTGTGTATGATGAAAGATTTTTAGCAACATTTTTAGGCTCCCCTTCAGCAACGATATATCCACCTTTATCCCCTCCATCTGGTCCTAGATCTATAACCCAGTCAGCGTTTTTAATTACGTCCAGATTGTGTTCAATTACAAAAACACTGTTGCCGCGTCCTACTAATAACTTCAATACATTTAAGAGTTTTTGCAAATCTTCAAAATGTAAACCAGTTGTTGGTTCGTCAAGAATATATAGTGTATTTCCGGTAGATCTTTTGGCAAGTTCACTCGATAATTTTACTCGTTGTGCCTCACCCCCTGAAAGCGTGGTCGCGGGTTGACCTAGTTGCATATATCCTAAACCAACTGCCTCCAAAGTATCAATTATTGTTGATATTTTTGGATGGGCTTGAAAAAACTCTTTGGCTTCACTTACTGTCATATCTAGTACTTCTGCAATATTTTTAGTTTTATATGTGGTTTCAAGTGTTTGTGAGTTATATCTTTTCCCTTGGCAAACATCACACTTTATCCAAATATCACTCATAAACTGCATTTCAATTTTAATCTGACCTTGACCCTCACAAGATTCACATCTTCCGCCCTTAAGATTGAAAGAAAATCTACTTTTCTTAAAACCCATTACCTTCGCTTCTTTTGTAGTTGCAAAAACATCTCTTATTTCATCAAAAAGTTTTGTATAGGTAGCGGGATTACTTCTAGGAGTTTTTCCAATGGGAGATTGGTCAATTAAAATAATCTTATCAATTTGCTTTTCTCCCTCGAGACGCGTAAATATTCCTGCCTCTCCTCTATGGTCTGGGTTTAATGATTTGGCAATTGCAGGATATAAGGTCTCAACCAGTAGAGTTGACTTACCACTTCCCGAAACACCGGTTACAACTACAAGTTTTCCAAGGGGAAAGTTAACATTGATTTTTTTAAGGTTATATTGACTACAGCCATAAATCATTAAGTTTCTCGATTCATAGTTACTAATATTAATAAGAGTTTGTGTCGGTATTACTTCAATAGTCTTTCTTCCACTTAAATACTTTCCAGTAATTGAGTTATTGTCAGATAATATGTGATCCTTATTCCCTTGAGAAATAATTTTTCCTCCAAATTTGCCTGCACCGGGACCAAAATCAACAATATAGTCGGATTGCATCATCATGTCCTTATCATGTTCCACCACCACAACAGTATTTCCAAGGTCACGGAGTTTTTTTAGGGTATCAATTAATTTTTGATTGTCCTTTTGATGAAGGCCGATGGTAGGTTCATCCAAAACATACAATACACCAGTTAAACCTGATCCTATTTGGCTAGCAAGTCTGATTCTTTGAGCCTCACCTCCCGAGAGAGTTCCGGCTGTTCTATCAAGGGTCAAGTATTCCAAACCAACGTCTAGTAAAAATTTAAGTCTTTGAGCAATCTCTTTAACAATTAAAGTGGCAATTTCCTTTTCTTTTTTGTTGATTTGGTCTCCTTCAAGTAAACTATCTATCCATACGGCTCCATCTTTAACGTTCTTTTTTGTAAATTCAGATATAGAAATCCCAAGAAGTGTTATAGATAAGGCCTCTTTTTTAAGCTTGGCACCGTTACAGTCCGGGCAAATTCTTTCTATCATATATTTTTCTATCTCTGCTCTGACCCAGTCACTTTCTGTATTCTTATGCCTATACTCAAGTTCGTTTACAAAACCCCTAAACGTTTCATATATATATGTATGCTTTCCAAATCTATTTACTCCTTGTACCTTGAAATCTTCCTCTCCTGTTCCATAAAGTAGAATTTGAAGTTGTTCTTTTGAAAGAGAACTAATGGGGGCCTTGATATTAATATTTTTTTCTTCGCAAACTACAGTTATAAGTCTTGAAAACCAAGTTTCGTGTTCAAACATATTTGCAAATGGTAATATCCCGCCCTCTTTTATTGAAAGGTTTGAAGCAAATAACCTGTTTTCATTAACCTGTAATATTTTCCCCAAGCCGGTACATGTTGGACATGCCCCGTGAGGGGAGTTAAAAGAGAAGCTTCTAGGCTCAATTTCGGGTATCTGAATATTGTCTATAGGGCATGCAAACCTTTCTGAATATAGGTTATCGTTAAAATTTTTGGGGTACTCAGGAAAAGTAAAGTCTGCATCTTTAATTTCGGAAACAATCACTAAACCTTCTGATAGCTTGGTTGCAGTATCAATAGATTCAGTTAACCTAGACTTTAGCGTCTGAATAGATGACTCCGATTTTACGTCTTTTACTGTAACAGTTAACCTGTCACATACTGCGTCAATCGTGTGTTTATTTGTTTTAATCAATACAAAATCTTCATTCAGTTTTTTGATATATTTATCAACTCTAACTTCGGTAAAACCTTTTGCTTTTAAGTTGTCAAATAACGCTGAAAACTCACCTTTTTTGTCAAATACTACAGGGGACAAAATCATCAAACGGACATTCTTTCTAAGTCTAACGAGTTCTTTAATATCGGTAATCACAGTATTTACTATCTGCTCAATTGATTGCCTTGAAATTTCCTTTCCACAAATTGGACAGTGGGGGTGGCCTATACGCGCGTAAAGTAGTCTTAAATAATCATAAATTTCGGTTGTCGTTCCAACGGTCGAACGAGGGTTTCGGGAAGTTGTTTTTTGGTCAATCGATATCGCAGGTGACAATCCTTCTATTAGATCCACGTCTGGCTTCTCCATTATTCCCAAAAATTGCCTTGCGTATGTTGAAAGTGACTCAACATATCTTCTTTGGCCTTCAGCATAAATGGTATCGAAAGCCATGGAAGACTTACCGCTTCCCGAAACTCCTGTGAAGACTACTAATTTATTTTTGGGAATATTAAGATCAATATTTTTTAAGTTGTGTTGTCTTGCGCCCTTGACTTTAATGTAGTTTTCCATACAAAGTAGCCATCGGATTACCGACGGAAACATAATTATAACACCTACGAGGAAATGTCCTTTATTTTATCCCTTATCTCAATTGCCAGCTCAAAGTTTAAGTCTTTAGCAGCGTTTTTCATCTCGAATCTCAATTTATTAACAAGCTTCTTTTTATCCATGGGGGTTAGTGAAGACAAATCCATTTCAGGAAGCCCCTTAAAAACATTTTGCTTTGTATCTTTTTTGGCCAATTGATCGACCTCGTCTTGGGAAAACATCTTATCTCGAAAAGGTTTTTCTATTGACCTAGGAACAATATTATGAGCTTTGTTATAGGCAATCTGAATTTCGCGTCTTCTTGATACTTCTCCAATGGCTCTTTTTATAGAACCAGTTATACTATCTGCGTATAAGATAACCTCACCATTTACATGTCTTGCAGCCCTTCCCATCGTTTGAACTAAAGACACTTCACTTCTTAAAAACCCTTCCTTATCTGCATCCAAAATGGCAACTAAAGATACTTCCGGTAGGTCTAGGCCTTCTCTAAGGAGATTAACGCCAACAAGACAATCATACGTACCCCTTCTTAAATTATCGAGAGTGTCTGTTCTTTCAAGAGTTTTTACATCTGAGTGGATATATGCAACATTAATTCCCTGAGTTTTAAGGTACTCAGATAAATCCTCGGCTGTTTGTTTAGTAAGAGTAGTTACAAGTGTTCTTTCTTTTTTGTCAGCTCGCTTTTTTATTTCTGATATAACATCTTTTACCTGAGTAGCAACAGGTCTAATTTCAACTTTAGGATCTGGAATCCCGGTTGGTCTTACCAACTGTTCAATAACGGCGTTAATGCCGTTTTTATTATCCTTAGCAAGCGATAATTCCCATTCTGACGGTGTTGCTGAGGTAGCAATAAAATTGGGAATCTTTCTAAAAAATTCTTCAAACTTAAGAGGCCTATTATCAAATGATGCAGGGAGTCGAAATCCATAGTTAACAAGTGTTTCTTTTCTTGCAAAGTCTCCATTAAACATCCCTCTTATTTGTGGAAATGTAATATGACTTTCGTCTACCACGAGTAGCCAATCGTCTTTATATGGTTCATTAAAATACTCAAGCAGTGAGTATGGAGCTTCTCCTTCGTTTCTTCCGTCAAAATATCTAGAGTAATTTTCAATGCCTTTAACATATCCTACTTCGTTAAGCATTTCTAGATCATATGTAACTCTTTGTTTAATCCTTTGAGCTTCAAGAAGTTTTCCTTGAGACTCGAATAGCTTAACTTGCTTTTTAAGATCCTCCCTAATCACTTCAAAGATTTCCTTGTTTTTTGTTTGATCAGACATAAAGTGTTTTGCGGGATACAATACAAAATTATTGACATCTTTTGATTCAGGAGAAATTTCTCCAGATGTGGGGTTAAATAGGTATACGTCTTTAATAAATCCTTCTGACTCTTCAATTCTTATTGCTTCATCCTGGTACGCCGGAAAAATATCAATAACATTTCCCCTTACCCGAAATGTGCCTCTATGAAATCCAAAATCACTACGCTCGTACTGGAGATCTATAAGCCTATCAATAATTTGTTTTCTTTCGACCTTCATCCCCTTGGAAAACTCAAAAATAAATAGACCGTATTCTTTCGGAGAACCGATGTTATATATGCAAGAAACAGATGCTATTACTATACAGTCCCTGCGTGTCAACAAATTTGTAGTAGTTGCCAACCTCAATTTGTCAATTAGCTCGTTTATGTCGGAATCCTTTTCTATATAGGTATCTGTGGAAGGAATGTATGCCTCTGGTTGATAATAATCATAATAAGAAACAAAATACGATACAGCATTGTCAGGGAAAAAACTTTTAAATTCTTGGTAAAGCTGTGCTGCTAGAGTTTTATTGTGGGAAATAATAAGCGTGGGTTTTTGGATCTTTTCTATTACGTTGGCTACTGTAAAAGTCTTACCTGAACCCGTAACACCCAAAAGCACTTGATAATTAACTCCTTTATTCAAATTGCTAACGAGTGAATCTACTGCATTTTTTTGGTCAGCGATTAGCTTATATTCTGTATTTATTTTAAACCTCATACCCAAATATAATACGAATTAGCAATTAAATACAATACGTAAAATACCCCTTGACACATTCGGGTAATATTAGTATAAATTTATTATATATTTCGGAAAGTAAGTATGGCACCAGTACTATATAAACGACAAGCTCAAATTCTTGACTTCTTAAAACAGTATATTCAAGCCCATGGGTCGGCTCCAACTCTTCGTCAAATAGCTGAAGCATTGGGAGTATCCTCCCTTGCAACCGTTCATGAACACTTGACTTCTCTGGAACAAAAAGGATTTATTAAAAGAAAGGCAGGTAAAAATCGATCCATGGTACTTGCTAATGAAGATGTCTCATATAATCCAGACGGTATTAACGTTCCAATACTAGGCTACATTGCCGCAGGAACCCCTCTTATTCCTCACACTGATCCAAATGCTACGATTGAGATACCTCCTACATTCGCTTCCTCTAAAAGACGCGTCTACGTTCTTCAGGTGAAGGGAGAATCCATGATTGAGGAGCAGATTAGAGATGGAGATTTTGTGGTAATTGAGCAAACGGATTTAGCAAGCAATGGAGATATTGTTGTTGCACTTTTAGATAACGGAATGGCTACTTTAAAGCGGTTTTTTAAAGAAGAAACAAGGATTAGACTCGAGCCGGCCAATTCTAAAATGAGCCCAATTTTTGTAAGAAATGTAAGAATTCAAGGTAAAGTTGTAGGCCTTCTTCGAAAATACGTAAATTAAGAGTTTCCCCTCTTGTTTTAGCTCTTAAAAATCCAATACAATTCTATTTGCATGCATCTGGATCTAAAATTATTGATCGAAGCTATAGGTATAGTTGGATTAACTGGAATAATTTTTGCCGAGTCGGGATTATTCTTTGGATTCTTTCTTCCCGGAGATTCTTTACTGGTAACAGCAGGGCTTTTAGCAACACAAGGGTATTTTAATATATACCATTTACTACCAATTCTTGCTATTGCCGCCGTGTTTGGGGACTCGGTCGGATATTGGTTTGGCAAAAAGGTTGGTCCCGCTATCTTTAGACGAGAAGACTCGTTTCTTTTTAAAAAGTCTCATTTAGAAAAAGCTCATGCTTTTTACAACAAGTATGGGGGTAAAACAATATTTTTGGCACGATTTATTCCAATTGTAAGGACCTTCGCACCTATAGTTGCTGGTGCTGCCGACATGCACTATAAAAAGTTTATTTCCTTCAATTTATTTGGAGGAATATTTTGGACAACCTCAATGCTTCTTATTGGCTATTTTGTAGGAAGTTCTATACCAGATGTGGATAGATATTTGTTACCTCTTATTGCCTTAATAGTGTTCCTATCCATCCTTCCGGGCATATTTGAATACGTAAAAAGCAAAAGAACTAAATAATTCCTTCTAGAAGGTTTCTTCCTGTCATTTGAGACGGCACATTAATACCCAGGATTGAGAGAACGGTGGGGGCCACATCAGCCAGAATACCAGACTGAAGGGTTTGGGACTTGCCTAGTAAGTTTTTGGAAACAGCAATAAAGGGAACCGCATTAGTTGAATGTTCAGTATCGATTTGACCTGTGTGAAGATTAATCATTTCCTCGACATTACCATGGTCGGCAGTAACCAGTAGTACTCCTCCGTATGCGAGGATAAAATTGGCAATTTTGCCTAAACAATCGTCAACCGCTTCACAAGCTGCAACAGCAGGTCCAATGTTCCCTGTGTGGCCAACCATATCTGTATTTGCAAAATTAACAAGAAAAAATGAATAAGAATTTGATGGTTTTAGTCTCTCTAGTAGAGACTGAGTAACCTCATGAACACTCATTTCAGGTTTTTGATCATAAGTAGCAACATTAGGAGATGGAACAATTAATCTATCTTCTCCTTCAAAAGCCGCCTCTCTCAAACCATTGAAGTAATATGTTACAAATCTCTCCTTCTCAGATTCAGCCACTCTAAGTTGTCTCATTCCATTCTCAGATAATATTCTGCCTATTGGCATATCGACTCTCTCTGGCGGAAAAGCAACTTTAGCACCAGACTCCGTAATGCTTTTGCTATATTCTGTCATGGTCACAAAGTACAAGTTGTTTAAAATCTTTTCACGAACAAAGACTTTCTGGTAGTCACTCACTTTTGAGGGAATATGTGTATGTGTATATCTTTCAAGATAAGGATCAAAATCCAAAGAAAGTGAATTGTCAGAAAAATCCTTTATTATGAACGAAGAAGTAAGCTGTCTGGGTCTATCTATTCTAAAATTAAAAAATATTACAGAATCATTATCATTTATTGTAGCCATAGGTTTACCTGTTTGGTCGGTTACTACGGACGGTTCTATGAATTCATCTGTCTTTCCCTCGGAGTAGGAGAGTTTTATTGCTTCTTCAAGTGTTCTAACCAAGTTCCCCTCTCCTTTCGTTAGTACCTTGTAGGCCTTCTCAGTTCGATCCCAACGCCTATCACGGTCCATTGCCCAGTATCTACCCATTATTGAAGCGATTTGCCCTACTCCTTCCTTTTGGATAACTTCACGCAGGCGGTTTATGTATGTCTGAGACGCGGTCGGGGGTGAATCACGACCATCAGTAAATATATGTATAAACAGTCGGTTAAAATTATGCTGTTTAGCTAACTGTATTAAAGCAAAAAGATGCTCCATATTTGAGTGAACTCCCCCCGCACCCAATAATCCAAGTAGGTGAAGATTTGACGAATTCTTTTTTGCATGTTCTATCGCACCCAATAGTGTTTCGTTTTCAAAAAAGCTGCCATCTGCAACAGCGATATTGATTCTTTCCAAATCCTGATAAACAATTTTCCCAGCTCCTAAATTGAGGTGTCCCGTTTCGGTGTTTCCTGCCTCTTCTCTAGGTAATCCAACTGCTTCACCTGAAGCTTTAAGTTGGGTGTGAGGATACGAAGCCCAAAGACGATTAAAGTTTGGTGTTTTTGCTAAGGAAATCGCGTTCCCAGGTCCGGGTTGTGTAATGCCCCAACCATCCAAAACAAGCAATACGACGGAGTTTTCATTTAAACCTGAAGATTTCATTTTTTCGTAGCCAGAAGGCTTAATTCCTTCTCAATGCTTAATAGTCTGTTGTACTTCGCAACTCTTTCTCCTCTTGCAGGCGCACCAAACTTAACAAAATCTGCCCCAACACCAACCGCAAAGTCAGCTATAAACCAGTCATTCGTCTCTCCTGACCTATGAGAAATTACAATTTTCCACCCAGAATCTTTTGTAAGCTTTATTACATTAATGGTCTCACTTACTGTTCCGACTTGATTAGGTTTAATTAAAATTCCATTACATGAAGATTCAGCTATTGCTTTTTTAACCCGTTTAGGAGAAGTAACTAATAAATCATCGCCAACAAGAATCATTTGAGAGCCCAATAAGGAAGTAATTTTCTTCCAACCATCCCATGAATCTTCTGCCAATGGATCCTCCAGTATTTGTAGATGATATTGATCATTAATAATCTTATAGTATTCAATCATTTCCGATTCAGATAGGGGTGATGTTTTATCGCGTATGGAATAGGCTCCGTTTTTAAAAAGCTCAGAAGCGGCCACATCTAGACCTAATAACACATCTCTGCCTAAGCTGTAGCTTGTTGATTTTATAGATTCAACCATAATCTCTAAAGCGTCAGCATTAGTAAAAAGATTTGGTGCATACCCTCCCTCATCACCAACGGAGTGAATAGCCCCTCTGGCCTTAAGATTTTTTCCAATCGCAAAATACACCTCTACTCCTAGTCTTAAACCATCAGAGTAGTTTTTTGTCGAAGAAGGGATGATATGAAACTCCTGAAAATCAAGATTTCCTGCACCATGAAGCCCTCCATTTATCATGTTAAAAATCGGGGATGGGATTTTTAGTCTAACTTTAAGACCCAGTTTTGATGTAAGAGTCGCTATCCAAAAATATAAAGACTGGTTATTACTTATTGCTCCAAGTTTAGCTGTAACTTCTGAAACAGCAAGAATTGCATTAGCGCCTAGTTTTGATTTATTCTCTGTTCCGTCAAGATTCAGTAAAATTTTATCTACTTCATCCTGATATGTAGGGTCGCGTCCAACAACTGCCGGTCCTAAAACTTTATTGACATTTTCAACTGCCTTAAGAACACCCATTCCTATATACCTTAAGGGGTCTTCGTCATGTAGTTCCAGCGCTTCATATGTACCTGTTGACGCACCAGAAGGTATTGAGGCAACAGCAACTGCCCCTGAATCTAGTTGGCCCGCACACTCGACGGTGGGTTCTCCTCTTGAATCTAAAATCTCCCTTGCCCAAATTTTTGTTATTCTAGCCATATTATTATTCTTTATTAGTAATTCTTTTTTCTACGTCATGTACCACTCTTCTTACTCGATAAATCACATCAGGATTTACAGAAATACTTGTTATTCCCCAAGTAATTAATTTTTCAACCAAGTCCTCATATAAGGAGGGTGCTTGACCACAAATTGAGGAAGTAATACCAAATTTGTTGCAAGTCTTTATCGTTTTTCGTAAAGCCCATAAAACGGCAGGAGAACGCTCATCAAAAGCTTGTGCCACCTCCGAATTATCTCTATCGGTTCCTGTAATAAGCATTGTTAAGTCATTTGAGCCAATTGACACACCATCTATTCCAACTCTAATAAAGTCCTCAATCAGTATTACGTTTATGGGAACTTCAACCATCATCCAAAATTTAAACGTGGGAGTATCAAACAGTCCTTCAGCGGAAACAATTCTTCTTATTCTAACTAATTCTTGAGGAGATCGAACAAAAGGAATCATAAGTCTAATATTTTTGTGTTTCTCCTGAACCTTTTTTAATGCTTTTAATTCTAGAGCAAACACTTCTGGCCAAGCAATATATCTAAAAGCTCCCCTAAAACCAAGCATGGGATTTGATTCAACTGGTTCCCAACTTTTTCCTCCTTCAAGCATTCGATATTCGTTTGTCTTAAAATCAGTCGCTCTATAAACAACAGGTCTGTTTCCGAACGCGGCACAAAATTGGGATATTCCATCAGCCAGTTTTTCGACAAATTTTTCCTGCTTCATTCGCTTTATTACGTCTTTTGGATGTGTCCCTAACTCGGCCATCATAAACTCAGCTCTTAATAGTCCAACTCCATCAACATCTTTTGCAGCAATCTCTTTGGCTCTGGAAGGTTCAGCTAAATTTACATAAATTTTTGTTGCTGTTAGAATTTTTCTTTCTTCTTCTTCAGTTACTTGTGGCTTGACATCTTTTATTCGGCTTCCAAAATATATATTTCCAGTTGTACCATCAACTGTTACAATTTCTCCTTCTTTTAAGATTTTGGTAGCTTCTTTTGTCCCAACTATGCATGGAATTCCCAATTCCCTTGAAACAATCGCGGCGTGAGATGTTTGGCCACCCTCATCTGTTACTATAGCTTCAGCCTTTTTCATTGCTGGAACATAATCAGGAGACGTCATAGGAGCAATTAAAATATCACCATGAGACACCTTTCCAATTTCCTTAGCTGATTTAAGTATTTTAACGCTACCGGTTCCCATTCCGGGAGAGGCAGGAACACCTGTTAATATTGGAGAATCTGACATTTTTACGTTATCTTTTTTATTCTTTCTATTAATATTTGCCGTTGATTTTATTGTGGTAACCGGTCTGGTTTGAACAATATACAGTTTTCCTTTTTCCTTTGCCCATTCAGAATCTTGAGGAAAGTAGTAGTGCTTTTGGAGTTTATCAGAATACTTTGCAAGTGTAATAATATCTTCATCTGTAATTTTTTGTTTATCAATACAATTTTTTGAAACTTCTCGTTCAACATTTTCGGAGCCAGAACGAACAAGTTGAACTCTTTGCTCAGAAATTTCCTTCGATAAAATTGAGAAAGTTTCTTTCTGTACAATATATCTATCAGGAATGACTGAACCCTGAACAATCATTTCGCCCAAACCCCAAACAGATTCTATAATTATTCTATCCTTCAGGTTTTTTACAGGATCAATAGAAAACATCACTCCGGATACTTCAGATTGAACCATTTTCTGAACAACAACAGCCACCTTGACCGTTTCATGAGCTATCTTATTCTCGACTCTGTAAAATATTGATCTGGGTGTAAAAAGCGAGGCCCAACAACCTCTAACAGATTCAATAAGATTAGCTTCACCTTTAATATTTAAAAACGTTTCCTGTTGTCCTGCAAACGAAGTTCCTGGTGCGTCCTCTGCAGTAGCCGAGGATCTTACAGCCACCAAACTATGTGAGATCCTGGACAATTTCCTATACGAAGAAATTATTTCCCTTTTAACTTCATCGGGAACATCACCTGATTTTACAATCCTTTTTATTTTTGTTGAGGCCTGCTGAAGTTCTTCTGGTTTTGCGACATCTAAAACCTTAAGTATTTCATATACTTTATCCGCGATCATGTTTTTCTCTAAAAATAGATCGTATGCATGAGCGGTTACGCAAAAACCGTCCGGAACAGGAAAACCAGCTGAAGCCATTTCTCCAAGATTCGCACCTTTACCACCCACACTTAGGGTGTCCTTTTTACCTATATCTTTGAGAAACTTTATTATCGGCAAGGCAGAACTCATAAGCAGACTAAAACTACGCGAGTAAATCGCTAAATTAAATATAGCATAGAAAAACCTTTTCCTGAAGTCACTTCCATTCACCCAAATCCTGCCCAAGTCTTTCCTTCATATAGTCAACCCACGGAATAGGTCCTTGGTTAACCTGATTAAGAGCTCCGAGATAATAGTTTACAAACCCTCCAAATTGTATCAGCTCAAATGCCTCAACAAGTTTACTTTTTGACTTGGATTTCCACGTAACGACCGGAATTTCGTACTTTGAAATAATATCTTTTGTTATATTAAATCTCTCCTTAATTCTTTTGTGATATAAATCAGACTCGATAAAGAAAAAGGCCAAATACTCGCGATTTATCTCCGGGTACATAAGGCCTTCCATTAAATGATGATTCATTTCAGGAATTTCAAAGCTGTGTGAAAAGTTTTTTGCATTTTCATTAAGCTGATTTTTTATTGTATGTGAGGCGCCTTCCAT
>Ga0172371_10009204_pt1 | contig 13630 bp, 6 predicted proteins | sample Lak12m_FD_114543 | JGI IMG/M metagenome (GOLD analysis project Ga0172371, IMG submission 114543) | Freshwater microbial communities from Kabuno Bay, South-Kivu, Congo - kab_022012_12m | ecosystem: Environmental > Aquatic > Freshwater > Lake | place: Democratic Republic of the Congo: South-Kivu... | reverse complement strand
TTTCCGACTTGCAGAAGATCAAGGGCATCGGCCAGAAAAGGGCTGTGAAGATCTATGCCATGTTTGCGCTTGCCCGCCGCAGGAACGAATCAGAAGTGATCCTCAAGGATAAAATCTCGAGAAGTACAGATGCCTTTGAGATCTTCAAATCCCTGATCGGCGACCTTCCCTACGAGGAATTCTGGATTTTGATGCTGAGCAAAGCAAACAAGGTCATCAAAAAAGTTCGGATATCCGAAGGAGGGGTATCCGGAACGGTGGTGGACCCGAAAAAGATTTACAAGATCGCCCTTGATCATCATGCCTCCAGTTTGATCCTGGGTCATAATCATCCTTCAGGCAATATCCAGCCAAGCGAAGCGGATCAGAAAATCACTAAAAAGATCAAAGAATGCGGCATCTTATTGGATATCGCCGTCCTGGATCACATAATCATAGGTGATGACCGGTTTTATTCCTTTGCTGATGAAGGTACAATATAGATTTTTGCCCCGGGAAACCGGGACTTTTCGTGTTCTGTTGAATTGGTTCAGTTATGCATTATAGTAAATGTCATGGTCAAGTAACTTTTTTGAACATGACTTCGTTTTGTATGGTTAATTTATTCTACTTTTACTAGGTTCATAACTGAATATGAAGTTTATTAAAGAGATAAAGAATAGTGATATCAAAAACTCATTATAGCTTTTCATTTACTGGTGCTGGTTCCCTCCTGTCTGAAACCACCATTATTGCGGAAATTTACCTTCGGCTGAAAGATTGGGATAAGGTCAAAGCCTCAATTCAAGAGCATAATCTGCTGAATAAGATCAAAGACAGTACATTTCAGCGTGAATTTCGAGAAATTAAAAAACGCCTGGAGCTTTTGACGCACGAACAAATTGAATTGCTGATATCCGGCGGATCAGGTGATGCCAAGTCTATGGCCCTCTTATCCTTAATAAAAACCTATGCCCTCCTTAGGGATTTTATTATCGAGGTTATCAGGACGAAATACTTTTTATTTGAGAACACGATAACCGATTCAGATTATAAACGATTTATTAATTCAAAAGCCATATCGCACCAGGAAATAAATGATATTACTGAAATAACTGCCCAAAAGGTGAAGACAGTTATCTTTCGGATATTAGAGGAGATCGGACTGATAACCTCTTCGAAGACAGGTATTATTGTAAAACCATATTTAAGTGATGCGGCAATTGCGGTTATCGTGCATGATGATGCCTCTTTGCTTGCCGGGTTTTTATATGCAGATATGGAAATTAACACCCTCAAATTAAAGCTTGGTCATGATAAATACTAAAAAAGGGCAGATCCCACAAATGTTCGATAGGCTCTTTAAAGTCCTTTCCAGCGATCGATTTATAAACAGGGAAGGACTTGGTGGTAATAAACCCATTTTCATTCAACCATATGATATAGGCCATCAGATAGAAGTTGATGAGCATATTTCATCCTTAATAAAACGACTGGACGCCGCCGGCATTTTGATCTTATCTATTGATCTTTATGAACTTTACCTTCAAATACTCAATAATAGTGGAACCCTGGAAAAGATCCTTGAAGGCGAACAAGGTATGTCAAAGCGTGAATTTAAAAGAGGATTGCAGGGATCAACCAACACCAAACAAAGTATAATTCCATTTTTTCAGAGAAAAATGAAAGATACGGACCATAAAATTGTTTTCGTTTATGGCATCGATAAAGTTCATCCATTGATTTCCATTGTACCGATCCTGTCTGAAGTACAAACAATACTTGATACAGCACCCTTTGTCTTTTTTTATCCAGGGATCTATGATAATTTTTCGTTGAACCTTTTCGGTTGCATCAGCGAAACCAATGAATACAGAGCAAGAAATTTAGATAACTACTCCTAAAGATGAATCAGCAAGATATTTACAAAAACAGTATCACCCGGGATATCGGGGGGGTCATTTATTCCAATGACGACAGGCATCTCATTCAGGAATTGGAAGAATACGTCTTGACCAAAGAACTGATGAAACCCAAACTATTGCCAGATGTTTTCGAAGCCTTGTCAAAACCCAAAGTAAATAGCAGTGTTTGGATTTCAGGCTATTATGGTTCCGGTAAATCTCATTTACTTAAAATGCTTTCCTTGGTTTTAAACAATAAGGAAATAAATGGAAAGAAAAGTGCAGACATCTTTTACTCAAAAGCTGAAGGTGATTTTGACCTTCAAGCCAATGTTAAAAGAGTTTCTAAAATTCAAAACAAGGCTATCCTGTTTAATATAGCAGCAAAGGCCGATGGCTTCGATAGCAGTGAAAGTTTCACAGACCGGGTGTTGATGGTATTCATGAAGTCTCTTAACGAAAGCTATGGCTATCATCCTATCTATCCCGAAATAGCAGAGATTGAACGGCAACTCGATCAAAATGGGTTATTTGACAAATTCAGGGACAACTATTATAAACACTGCAACTTTTCATGGGAGTTGCACAGAAATGATGTCACCTGGCACCTTAATGAGCTTATTGCCGTTTATGCTCAAACGAGAAATATAACATCTGCGGAATCGCGTGATATTATTAACCAACACCGGAACAACTATAAAGTTGACATTGAAACATTTGCAAGGCTTGTAAACAAGCATTGTGAACATGACAACCATCGTATTGTTTTTTGCGCTGACGAAGTTGGCCAGTTTATTGCCGATGACATGGATAAAATGCTCAGCTTGCAAACCATTGCTGAAAACCTTGCCGTACAAACTGATGGCAAGGCCTTCATCATTGTTACATCACAGGACGATTTGGATACAACGATTGGTCGTTTTAATCAAAAACAAGCTGATTCATTTTCTAAAATCAAGGCCCGTTTCGCATATCGCATTCCTTTAACCAGTGCCAATGCTGACGAGGTAATTCAAAAAAGATTGCTTCTCAAAACTGATGAGGGGAATGCCTTACTGGAAAAGATTTACGAAAAGGAGAAAAACGTCATTTCAGTTTTATTTAAATTTACTGATGACTCAAAAAAATACAAAGGATATCAGTCCCTGGATCATTTTCAAAACACATTCCCATTTGTTTCATACCAGTTCGATTTATTCCAGGATGCAATTAAAGCGCTATCAGTACATGATGCATTTACAGGTCGGAGCCAATCTACCGGAGAACGCTCGCTACTTGGTGTTTGTCATACTGTAGCCAAAAATCTAAAGGACAATGAATTGGATACCATTGTCACCTTCCCGATGATGTTTGACGCCATCAAACATGATTTCAGAAGTGCAGTTTATACCGATGTCACTTCAGCTGAAAAGAACCTTGGTTCGCCTTTGGCTGTTGACATTCTCAAATCGTTGTTCCTTGTTAAGTATGTAAAAGGTTTTCATTCCAATTTGAAAAACATTACTACACTTTTACTGCCTAAGTTTGAAATAGATCTCGATCACTTTCAAAAAGAACTACAGGAAGCATTGAACCTCCTTGAAAGTCAGACATATATACATCGTACTTCAATCAACACGTACGAATATCTTACTAATCAAGAAAAAGATGTAGAGAAGGAAATTAAAAATACAGAGATTGACGATGGTGCACCGAACAAATTACTCGCCAGCCTTCTATTTGATGAGATTTTAAAAGACGCAAAAGTTAGAATAGATAACATTGCCCAGGCTTATGAGTTTGGCAAAAAGCTCGATGATGTTGCAATGTCAACCAAGGACTTCTACGTAAACTTCATAACACAGTTCAATCTGAATGGAACCACTGAGGCAAACATTCAGTTCTTTTCTATGGGAAGGCCCAATGATCTGATTTTATTGCTTCCCGAAGATAGTCGCCTCCACATTGACATTCCGCTGATCATTAAAACCGAAAAGTATATTCAACTCACCCAATCACCTGCATTGGAAGTCTCCAAACAACAAATACTTAGGGAAAAGCAACAACTAAATCAGGGTCGAATAAGAACTCTTACAAGCCAGCTGAAAGAAATGATCGGCGATGCTCGAATGTTCTTGAATGGTTCAGAATTGACAAATATTGGCAGCCGTGACCCCAAAACAAAAATTATTGTTGGTATCCAGCAATTAATAAAAACAATTTACCCAAGGTTGGATATGTTACCTTCTGCTTTTACCGAGGCGAATATTGGTGGAATTATTTCATCCCAGGATGATCTTCTTTTTACCGATGATTTACACGCAATCGAGGTAGAACTATTAAACCGCCTCCAGCGTAATAAATCCAGCCACGAAAGGACAACCATTAAAAGTCTTTTAGATTTTTTCTATTCCCGCCCCTATGGCTGGTATCAGGCAGCGGTACTCTGCATTATTGCGAAACTTTATAAACGCAATAAAATAAGCCTGAAGCAAGACAGCAACAACCTCGATGATAGAGCCACATTAGATGCACTTCAGAAAAACAATCAATATGGCAATACCATAATTGAACTGGAAGAAGAGATTCAAAATACCGAGGTTCAAAAGCTGAAAAGCTTTTACCAGGAATATTTCAATGAACCCAATCTTGGAAATGAACCCAAGGAAATTTCAAAGCTGTTCAAGCTACGCATCAACAAAGAGTTAAACGATCTTATGCTGATATACAACATGCGTAGCCGTTTTCATTTCCTTGAAGTAATGGGAGAGCCCATTAACCGGATAAAATTGTTGGCAGAAAAGGATCATCCCTATTTTTTTATCGCCCTTTCTCAATACCAGGGTGATCTGTTGGAAGACAAAGACCATGTGTTGGATGCCGTTAAGAGATTCATGAATGGAGCACAAAAAGAAATTTTTGAAAATGTTCTGTTTTATCTCGACAGCAACAATGCCAACTTTAACTACATCAGCCGCGATGGATTAGATAAACTTAGCTTGGTTAAGGAAAGTCCGGCGCCTTACAAAGGAAACCTGATGCAGGAAGCAAAATCTGCGCTGGAGCTGGTGAAAACCGAGGTTTTAACACAACAAAAAGCCGAAAGAGATACTGCAACTGATCTGGTAAAACAGTCGATCAATAAACTACGTTCATTTGTCGATTTTGGCAAATTAACCTCATCACAGCAGCTTGATGTATTGAAACCCTTGGAAACAGCTTTGGCGGATATTTCTCAGGAACGTTTTATTGGCAATATTCGCTCCAAAGCTAATTATACTACTACTGACTTATACCAGAAACAATTGGAATTTATGAGTCTGCTGGCAAATCCAGCGAAGCCGGTAGAACCAGGTAATATTGAACCACCAAAACCCAAAATTGTCTTTGTCAGCAGGGATAGTGTTAAAGTCAGCTTCTCCAAACCCGTATTGGAAACCCGGCAGGATGTGGAAGAATACCTGACTGCCGTTAAAAAGGAGTATATAAAAATTATTGATGATCAGAAACGCATTTCACTATAATGAACACCAACGCACTCGAACGTTTTGCAAAATTGACCAGAATTAAATTGCTGGACCAAGTTGGCCGCAAACTGGAATATGTAACAAAAAATACCGATGAGGTATTTTTAGCTACCAATTCAACCCAAATAAATAGTCTGAAGGAAAAGATTGATGCATTTGGAGAAAAACAAGTAATCGAATCCGTTTCCTACACATGGTTTAACCGATTGATGGCTTTGCGTTTTATGGATGCCAATGGTTACAATATACCCAAAGTGGTATCTTCTGCAATTGGAAAAACTCCTGAAATATTGCAAAACGCATTAGCCGGTCAGGTTGACGACATTCTAAGCCTCAATCGGCAACGTTTGAATAATTTGTTAGACGGGAAAGTTGTTGTCGCAGATAATCAAACAGATGCCTATAAAATTCTTTTGATTGCCTCATGCAATTACTGGCATAACTCAATGCCATTTATGTTCGAACGCATCAGTGATTATACGGAGTTATTATTGCCCGATGATTTGCTGAGTGATTATAGCATCATTTCCGATATACGTGACGGGATGAGCGATGAGGATTGCCTGCATGAAGAAATATTAGGATGGTTATATCAATTTTATATTTCTGACGAGAATGAACGATTGATAAAGTCTAAAAAGGTTTACTCAAAAAACGAATTAGCACCTGCTTCTCAATTATTTACTCCAAAATGGATTGTGCAATATATGGTGGATAATACACTCGGGCAATTATGGTCTGAAATCAATCCTTCCACAACAATTTTAGACAAGTTAGAGTTTTACATAAAACCTGCGTACAAAACAAATTTACAACCTCGTCCGAAAAAAAAATTAGAAGAAATCAAATTCTTCGAACCCTGCGTCGGTTCGGCTCACATTCTTTCGTATGCATTTGATGTTTTTTATTTGATGTATGAGGAACAAGGTTACAACACTTCTGAAATCCCAGAATTAATCTTGAAGTACAATCTATTTGGGGCAGATATTGACGAAAGATCTGCCCAAATTGCTTCGTTCGTTTTAATGATGAAAGGAAGGAGAAAAAATAGTCGATTTTTAAGAAAAAATATAACTCCAAACATTTCATTCTATCAGGATTTTGAAAATGATCCAAAATTCAATAATGCAACAATATTTGGTTCTCTTATAAAGATTAGCCCAAAGGAAATTAATTCCATAAAAATTGAAGAAGGTTCTGTTTTCGCAGAAAATCAGAAAGAATTAAAGAAACTATACACACTTTTAGGTCAACGTTACGATTGTGTGGTCACCAATCCTCCATATATATCATCTGCGAGAATGGAGGTATCCTTAAAGAAATACGTTGAAGAAAATTATCCTAATACAAAATCCGATCTATTTGCAACCTTTATCACAAAGTGTATAGAACAATGTAACGAGGATGGCTTGACTGGTTATATGACTCCATTTGTATGGATGTTTATTTCAAGTTATGAAAAACTCCGTAAATGCATAATTGAAAAACATTTCATCAACAATCTTGTTCAATTGGAATATTCCGGTTTTGAAGGCGCAACGGTTCCTATTTGTACTTTCACACTTCGGAACAAACCGCTAGTAGAGGCAAAAGGTAGTTATATCCGATTAAATGATTTTAAGGGACCGGCTTTGCAAGCTCCTAAAACTCTTGAAGCCATCACTAATCCACAGTGTGGTTGGTTTTACATTTTTAATCAATCTTATTTTTTAAGTATACCAGAGTCACCAATATCATATTGGATACCTTTTAAATTAATACAATCCTTTAAAAACGAAAAAAGGTTAGGTGATCTTTGTGAAATAAAAGCAGGGTTACAGACGGGTAATACGTCTATGTTTTTGCGCTTATGGCATGAAGTATCCCTTAGTAAAACAACATTGACCAAGGGAGTAAAATGGTTTCCAATACAGAAAGGTGGTTCATTTAGAAGATGGTTTGGGAATCAGGAATATCTTGTTAATTGGGAAGATAATGGTAAAGAAATTCATGATTACAACAATGTTCCGTACGATTATAACGGAGCACCCGTAAGAGCGAAAAGATATTATTTTAAAGAGGGTCTCTCATATAATTTAATTACAAGTGGTAAATTCTCCATCAGATTTTACCCTATAAACTCCATTTTTGATATTGCAAGTCCATCAATTTTTGCAGAAAAAAAAATCCTATATAGTTTATTGCTATTTTTAAACACAAAAGTAGTAGAATTTATTGTTAAAGCATTAAATCCCACATTAAACACTTCCCCTGGAATTTTAGATAGAATCCCGATTTTTGAACATAGTTTAACGGAAGGAAATGCAAGTAATTTAATTGAACTTTCTAAATCTGAGTGGGATTCACATGAAACATCCTGGGACTTCCAGCAAAATGAACTTGTCAAACAACAGTGCCTATCACTTATTGTTGCATTTGAAGCATATAAAGTATCCTGGTCAAAAATATTTTACGAACTCCACCACAATGAGGAAGAACTGAACCGCAAATATATAGAAATATTTGGTCTGCAGGATGAATTGAACCCTTATGTCCCATTGGAAGAAATCACCATTTTACATGAAGAAGCTAGAATTGTAAACAATTGTCTTACTATTGACCCTGTGCCTGTTTTACAACAACTGATAAGTTATTCCATTGGCTGTCTATTCGGTCGTTTTACTCTTGATAAACCCGGACTTATTTTAGCGAATGAGGGTGAAACCTTACAGTCCTTTTTTCACCAAGTTCCTAATCCCGTATTTATTCCTGATGAAGATAATATTATTCCGGTATTGGAAAGTGAATGGTTTGCTGATGATATTGTTGGAAGGTTTAATTCATTTTTAAAAGTAGCCTTTGGTGAAAAGCACTTTGATGAGAATCTTAGTTTTATAGAAAATACCATTGGTAAGGACATCCGCAAATACTTTGTCAAAGACTTTTACAACGATCATATCAAACGATACAAAAAGAGGCCTATCTACTGGATGTTCAGCAGTCCAAAAGGTCATTTCAAAGTTCTCATTTATATGCATCGTTATCAGCCTGATTTGTGCAGCAAAATTTTGAATGATTATCTTCAAGCATTCATTAATAAACTTGAGGCAGCTGCGCAAAGCCAAACAATGTTTAGTTTGCGTGAGGACATATCAGGCAGAGAAAAATCAGCCGCTCAGAAAGAGATTGACCGATTGAATGCAATGGTAAAGGATTGCCGCGAATATGCACAAATCCTTTATACTGTCGCCACTAAAAAAATTGCTATCGACTTGGATGATGGTGTGAAAGTCAATTACCAAAAGTTTAAAGATGTACTTGTACCCATAAAAGGGTTAGAAAAAGAGGAAGAATAATGCAGGATTTATTCACGGTTAACGAGAAAGTTCAAAATGCATTGGAAAAACTTTTCCAGAAGCACAGGTTGGTATTTTGGTACGATGGCAATGCTGAAATGAAAAGTCTTTATGAAAGTCTGCAGTTTGCTAACATTAAGAAACTGGTCCTTGATAACAATGAGTTCACCATTAAACATCGGATTCTGGTAGAATTCCCTGGAGAAAAGTTCCTCATTTATCAGCCCAAACCTAAACCAGATAATAAAGACAACTGGTTGCTTGATCTTATTTTATCCCATGTCGAGTTTAATACAGATGCATCCTCAATTATCCTTCAGGAATTAGGCCTTCCACAAGAATACAAGAACTTTATTCAGCAATACCTTGTTTTCTTTTCATCAGACAACCGTACAGCCGAGTTGAAAGTATTGCTGGAGCCTGATGACCGGGAAAGCATTATCAATCTGAAAATGTTGGCGGTTATATGTCAATGTGAAGTAGAATGGGAAAAGATATTGTATGTCTTATTTGCAGAGGCGATTAAAGGCAAACAAGACAAATACAAGTCTATCGAAAAGTTTTCACTGAATACTTTCCTTTGGGAGGTAATCGAAAATAAGTACGGCTACGCTTCAATGCAAAGAAGCATTAAGGATTTTCTACTGATTTTGGTCAACGACAATTTGCAACGCACCATTCCCGGTGGAAAATCAAGCCTGAACAAAGATGCTTACTTGTTTGTAAACCGGTGGAAGGAAAACACGAAGGCCAGGCAATCCTTTACTGAATGGAGCAAAATATTGGAAGCCGACTTGGGTATTGAAAATTCAATCCAGCAGGAAGAAGCATCCAATCTATTAGAGGCAGATACCTTTGCAGCAATCGACAAAAAAATTATTGTAGACCTAAAAAATCATATCCTGAAGGAAACGCTGCCCAATAATATCATACAGGAGTGGATCATCAAAAGACGTACGAAATTTTTCTTCAGTGAATTTAGTTTCATCTATGAGGCCTTAAGCAATGCTGCGTCATTATTGGATGAAATCCGGAAATCAAACTTGAATATCTCAAATCCGGCAGAGGGTTTTGACAAATATGCAAAATCGTTCTACATGATCGACAGGCTTTACCGTAAATACATTTACACAAGTGAACAAGCCGAGCATCAAAATATTCTGAAAGACCTCACAACCAAGATAGAAAAAGCCTATGAGAATTCATTCCTGCTAAAACTGAACGATAACTGGCAAGCGTTGGTTGACAATATGCAGGTATGGAAAATTGATACGGTGATAGATCAGCCGCAATTTCACCAGCGCTGGGTGCAACCCTTTTTTAAAAAGGATAACCGTGTTTTTGTGATTATTTCTGATGGATTGCGATATGAATCTGCTACAGAGTTACGGGAAAAGATTTTGCAGCAAGACTACTATACTGCCGATCTTACTCCTATACTAAGTTCCTTGCCGTCTTATACCCAGTTGGGAATGGCCGCTATGTTACCGCACAAGCAGTTAAGTTTTAACAATAAAAATGATATTGTATTTGTGGATGGCATAAGTTCACAGGGTACGCTCAATCGGTCCAAAATTCTTCAATCTTTTGACCAGCGAAGCATCGCTATAAGTGCTGAAGATTTTTTAAAAATGAAGGCCAACCCCGAAGGTCGTGAATTTATCAAACCTTATAATGTTATATACATATACAACAATATAATAGATAAAACTGGCGATGAAAAAGCCACCGAGAGTAAAGTATTTGAGGCAACAGAAACCGAGTTTGATTACCTAATAAAAATCATGAAGCAGGTGAATAACATGAACGGCTATAATATGATCATCACTGCCGATCACGGTTATTTATACCAACATAATCGCCTCGATGAATCAGATTTCACGAACTTTACAACAACTGGAGAAACTTATAAAATCAGCCGTCGCTTTATTCTAGGAAAAAATCTATCAACCAATGCATCCGTAAAAAAATGGTCAGGCAATCAGGTGGGCTTTTCAGATGAAACTGAAGTACTGATTCCTAAATCTATCAATCGTTTAAGGATACAAGGTGCAGGTAGCAGGTATGTTCATGGTGGTTCCAGTCTACAGGAAATTGTATTACCCGTATTGGAAATCAACAAAGCAAGGAAAAGAGATATTTCTTATGTTGACATAGATATTTCAGCACCTTCATACAATATCACAAGTAATTCATTTGGAGTAAGTTTTTATCAAAAGCAACCTTTAAGCGACAAGATGATGTCACGTAATTTAAAGGTCGGTTTCTATACTTCAGCTGGTATCCTTATTTCAGATGTTGTAAATTTAGAGTTTAATAGTCGAGATAATGACGCAGCGGCCAGGGAACAGCGAAAAACCTTCCTTTTTACCTCTGATGCATCTAAATTGAATGGTCAGGATGTATTTTTAATATTGGAGGAGAATGTTGAAGACACTACCCATTTCAAAACTTACAAAACCATCACTTTCCGCATGCTCATTGCATTTTCCATTGAGTTTGATAATTTGTAAATTCTGCTGAATATGGACACATTGGATACCAAGCTAACCAATTCATTCCCCGGGAAAGTAGTACGAAAGGACCTAACCAAGCAGATTAAGGAAGGAGCGAATGTTCCTGTTTATGTATTGGAGTATTTATTAGGAATGTATTGTTCTACGGATGATGAAATTACCATCAAGGAAGGGATTCAAAAAGTCAAACAAATATTGGCCGAAAATTATGTAAGACCAGATGAGTCTGAGAAAATTAAATCCAAAATTAAGGAGAAAGGTCGTTATAAAATAATTGATCGGGTTACGGCAAAACTGAATGAAAAGGCCGATCGCTATGAAGGTTTGCTTTCCAACATAAATATAAAGAACATTATAGTCGATGACTCATATGTCCGCAAATATGAGAAATTGTTGGCCGGTGGTATATGGTGTATTCTCACCTTGGAATATTGGTTTGATGAAAACTCCAAAGATTCTCCTTTTAAAGTGGTGGATCTGAAACCCATTCAAATGCCTGAAACGGATATTTCAGATTTCATCAATCACCGTCAGGATTTTACACTGGAAGAATGGATAGATGTTATTTGCAGGAGTGTTGGCATGGAACCTGTGAACCTTGATGAAAAAACCAAGTTGCATATTGTGGCACGGATGATTCCCTTTGTTGAAAAGAACTTCAACATCTGCGAATTAGGTCCAAGAGGTACGGGTAAGTCTTTTGTTTATGATGAGATTTCACCATACTCTATTCTTATTTCAGGAGGCCAGACAACAGTAGCCAACTTATTTTACAACATGAGCACCAGAACAGTTGGCTTGGTTGGAATGTGGGATGTAGTTGCATTTGATGAAGTTGCTGGAATTAACATGAAAGATAAAGATGGCATCCAGATAATGAAGGGTTTTATGGCCAACGGCTCTTTCAGCAGAGGCAAGGAAAGTGTTAACGCAGATGCTTCCATGGTTTTTGTTGGCAATATCAACGGCTCAATTGAGAATCTTGTTAAAACCAGCCATCTGCTTGCGCCATTCCCCAAAGATATGATTGATACAGCTTTTTTCGACCGTTTCCATCATTACTTGCCTGGTTGGGAAATCCCAATAATGCGTCCGGAGTTTTTCACTAATGCTTATGGTTTCATTTCGGATTACTATGCGGAATGTTTAAGAGAGTTACGCAAACATAACTTTTCAGATGTTATCAGCCAGTACTTCCGTTTAGGTAAGGACTTAAACCAACGTGATACTATTGCTGTAAAACGAACAGTAAGCGGCCTGGTTAAACTCTTATTTCCCGATGGGAAGTACACCAAAGATGACATCCGTAAATGCCTTGAATATGCTTTAATAGGGAGAAGAAGAGTTAAAGAGCAACTGAAAAAGATTGGAGGAATGGAATTTTATGATGTGCACTTCAGCTACATTGATTTGGAAGATAATGAAGAGCATTTTGTGGGGGTTCCGGAAAGTGGAGGCAAATCATTGATTCCTGAAGGGGATCTACCTGCAGGAACAGTATATGCAATTGCACAAAATACCGACTCGGGTCACAAAGGGTTATTCCGTTTGGATATTCAGAAAATGCAAGGTAATGGAAAACTGAGCGAAACTGGGTTTGGTGGTGGAACAGCCATCAAAGAAGAGTTGAAAGAAGCAGTCAATTATCTCCGCTCAAACCTAAATAGGATCACACAGTCTGCTAGATATGGAGAGTTTGAGTTCCACATCAAAGCCACAGATCTTAATGGAATAGGCAATATTAAAGGATTGGAATTAGCTATTTTTCTATCCATTGTCTCCAGTATTGCAGAAAGATCACTATTACCACAATTAGCAGTTTTAGGTTCAATGAGCATTGGAGGTGCAATCATAGGTTCAGATAACCTTGGTGAATACTTACAAGTCGCGGCAGACAGCGGCGCTAAAAAGGTGCTAATCCCTGCAATCGATATGTCACAAATTGGTAAAGTCCCTACTGATTTAATTTCAAAGTTTAGCCTGGTAATCTATGGCGATCCGATAGATGCTGCATTTAAGGCGATGGGATTGGAATAATTGTCAATGTAACTTTTAACCTTTTTTTGTTTTTGCAATAGTTCACCGGTTGCAGATACCCTTTCCTTCCGGCTTTTTTACAAACCTGTAATCATTAAATTATCAGGGAATTTTTCATTATCCTGATTTTGTCTTCTCATTTCTGTGCGTCAACAATGGCTATTTCCCTTGATCTTCTTTCCGTGACCATCTGTATTACTTTTCCCGGATTCATTTTGCAAAGATTCACGCCTTTGTTTCCCGGTCAATTCATCTGCTAAGCTAAAATCCCCTTCCTGGGTACAGTTCCACTCATTCAAGGATTTTCCCGGCATATCCTCATTGCTTTCCGGTATTCCAGTTCCTCCTTGAGT
>Ga0172371_10009203_pt1 | contig 13631 bp, 9 predicted proteins | sample Lak12m_FD_114543 | JGI IMG/M metagenome (GOLD analysis project Ga0172371, IMG submission 114543) | Freshwater microbial communities from Kabuno Bay, South-Kivu, Congo - kab_022012_12m | ecosystem: Environmental > Aquatic > Freshwater > Lake | place: Democratic Republic of the Congo: South-Kivu... | reverse complement strand
GCGGAGCGGGGCTGAAGCCGTGGCTTCGCGCTAATATAACTGCCTCGTGAATATTCGGCGCACGTCCCCGAAGCGCCGCATGCGTTGCGTCTTCGCTCGTATGGCATTGCTCTTCCGCATGGCGCGGAGCGGGATTAAGCTTCCATTATGAGATTTTCCCGGGAAGAGGACATCCGTCCTCTTCCCGTTCCTTGACATCCGCTCGCCTGCGGAAATATTCTTCCTCCGCTCCTTTTGGATTGAGGGAGCGGAGGTGAGGCAATGGTCAAGACATTCCTGAAGACCGCAACCGTCCTCGCGACGATCCTCGTCGGCGCCGGATTCGGGGAGGAAACAAAGCTTCTCCTGACGCCGGCCGAAGCCGCCGGATACCGCGAATACACGCAGAACGCCGCCCTGGCCGCGTTTCTGAGCGTGCTGGAGGCCCAGGCGCCCGCTTTGCGCGTCTCGACCGTCGGGCGGTCGCTCCCGGCCGACGACGGCCGGGCCGGCGATATTTTCCTGGCCGTCCTGGCCGAACCTCCCGTCTCAACGCCCGAAGCGCTTGACCGGTCCAAACCGACGGTTCTCTTCACCGCCGCCCAGCACGGCAACGAGCAGTCGGCCAAGGAAGCCGCCCTTTGCCTTCTCCGGGATCTGGCCGCGGGAGACCTCTCTCCCCTTCTGAAGAAGGTCAATGTCCTGATCATCCCCCAGACCAATCCCTACGGCAACCTGCTCAATGTCCGGCGAAACGAGCTCGGCCTCGACATGAACCGCGACCACGTCAAGCTCGAAGCCGAAGGCGTGCGGGCCATTCACCGCGTCTTCCGGGCCTGGATGCCCGAGGTGACGATCGACGTCCATGAAAAAGGCGACGACTATTACCGGGTCTCGATCGGTTGCGTCTCAAACGTCAATATCGGCCGCGGCCTCCAGGAATTTTCCCGCCGCACCCTCCTGGCCGAGGTCGAAAAATCGCTGGCCGCAAAAAAGACCGCCTTCCATGAATACCTGGTCACCGAAGAGCTCGGCGTGGACACGTCCTCCGGCTCCGCCCGCGAGTCGGCCGGAGCCGGATCGCGGGAAGAGATGAAGCGCTACTCGACCACCGACCTCAACGACGGCCGCAACAGCCTGGGCGTCTTCGAAACCCTGTCCTTCATCCAGGAAGGCGCTTCGCGCCACGACCTGGAGACGCTCCGCGAACGGACGACCTGGCAAACCCACGGCCTGAGGGCGTTGCTGGAATCCGTGGCCGGTCATGCGGCGGAAATCGTGAAGATCGTCAACGATCACCGGGGCCGGCTCCTCGAACGGGCGGCGGCCCGGGCCGCGGACGATCCCGTCCATTTGCGGATGTCTTACGTCCGCGATCCGTCCGTCCCAGAGCTGCGCCTCAAGCGATTCGACCCGAAAGCCCCGGCCGTCCTCGGAGCCCTCAAAACCGACAAAAAGGCCGGCGAGGCCGTGACCGAAGCCGATCTCGCTTCGGTTCCGGAATCCTCGGATGTTCCGGTCGTTGATGAAGTGGTCAAGCACTGGTTCCCCAACGTCGCGCCGACGCTTTCCATTCCCCGGCCGGCCGGCTATATCGTCAAAGGCGGCCGCCAGGACCTCATCGAAACGCTTCTCGCCCTCGGCGTCGAAGTCGGGATGCTCGTCCGGGACGGCTTCGTCGACGCGGAAATGTACGAAGTCAAGGCGGTCACCCCTTCCGCTTTCGATTACGACGCCCCGGCGAAGATCGAGGTCGAGGCGAAAGGCGCGCGTGTGCCGGTCAAAAAGGGCGATTATTATATTTCCTGCGTCCAACCGGCCGCCAATCTCATCCCCTGCCTGCTTGAACCGCAATCCGACTACGGCTTCATCCGCTATCGGAAGTTCAAGCTCGTGCCGGAGGCCGGCGGGCTCTTCGAGATTTTCCGGTTCGCCGGAAAGGATTCTCCGGAAGTCGTCCCTTACCGGTCCTGGCGTCCCTGACGGCCCCAGAGGTCGGCCGGGTACTCGCCGGCGGCGGCCAGCCGGGCCAGCGTCTCGACGACCATCGGCCGGTCGGCTTTGTAGGTCACGCCGAACCACCGGGCCGTCGTCGGGAGCACGCGGCAGGTCGCCGCTTTATCCTTGATCATCTGGTTGACGGCCAGGGGAATGAAGAATTCCGCTTTCGGATCCGCGCCGCGGTCCTCCAGGAATTTGGTGAACACGGCCCGGGTGTAGCCGAAATAGACGGGCGTGAATCCCCAGAAATTCATCGACACGGTCTTCTCCGGGCCGAGGGGGATGTGGTGGCCGGACGGATCCTCGGAGACGATCCCGAATTTGGTCCGGACGATCCGGGTGCGCTCGACGATTCCTTCCAGGTACCCCTCCCGGTCGACTTCGCAGACCCCCCGGGCGACCGCCCCGTAATCCGACAAGGTCGAATCGAGGTCGTAGCCGACGACGGCGAACCGGTTTTCCGCCCGGCTCACCCCGGCGAGAAATTCGCCCATGACCCGGAAAGCGTCATATCCGTAAAAATCATCCGCGTTGATGACCGCGAACGGCCCTTCGATTTTGGATTCGGCGGCCAGGACGGCGTGGGCCGTTCCCCAGGGCTTCGTCCGGTCCGGCGGGACGGAAAATCCGCCCGGGAGATCGCCCATCTCCTGAAAGACGAAATCCGCTTCGACCCGCCCCTGGAGCTTGCGGAGGATGACGTCCCGGAAATCCTGTTCCATCGACCGCTGGATGATGAAGACGCAGCGGCCGAATCCGGCCCGGAGGGCGTCGAACATGGAATAATCCATGATGGTTTCGCCCGACGGGCCGACGGGGTCCACCTGCTTCAAGCTGCCGTACCGGCTGCCGATGCCGGCGGCCAAGATCACGAGGGCGGGTTTCATCCGATTGTCCTCCCGAACGCACCTTTTACCATAAAGGCGGGTTCCGTTCCAGGTCTCCGGGCGGCGGCTCCCCAGCAACGATGGATCGGGCTTTTACGTATATATTAACGGAGGCCGGATTTAGTAAGATTGACAACGAGCAAATCCCGTGCTAATTGATGGACACCCGATGAAATGCCCGACGTGCCAGGCGGAAAACGCGGCCGACAGCCGTTTTTGTTCCCGTTGCGCCACCCCCCTTCCCCTGGACGCCGCTTCCGCCTCCGCCTCCTCCGAAATCACCCGGACGATGATCGCCTCGATCGACCGCCTCGAGCGCGGGGCGATCTTCGCCGCCCGCTATGAAATCATCGAGGAGATCGGCCGCGGCGGCATGGGCCGGGTTTACAAGGCCTTCGACCGGCAGCTCAAGGAAATCATCGCTCTCAAGCTTCTGAAGCCCGAAATCGGCTTCAACGAGAAAGCCATCGAGCGGTTCCGCAACGAGCTGAAATTCGCCCGGCGGATCGCCCACCCGCGCGTCTGCCGGATGTACGACCTCGGCGAAGCCGGGTTGAGCTACTACCTGACGATGGAACACGTCGAAGGCGAGGACCTGAAGGCCTTCATCCGCCGCTCCGACCATCTCACGACGGCCAAAGCCGTGGAAATCGCCAAACAAATCGCCGAAGGGCTGTCGGAAGCCCATCGGCTCGGAGTCGTCCACCGGGACCTCAAGCCCCAGAACGTGATGATCGACCGCGAAGGCAAGGCCAAGATCATGGATTTCGGCCTGGCCCGCTTCGCCGAAAGCGAGGGGATGACCGGTTCGGGCCTGATGCTCGGAACGCCGGAATACATGTCCCCCGAGCAGGTCGATCTCAAGGAAGTCGATCCCCGGGCCGATCTCTACGCCCTCGGCATCATCATGTACGAAATGGTGACCGGCCATGTCCCTTTCAAGGGGGAAACGCCCCTGGCCGTGGCCTTGAAGCATAAAAGCGAGAAAGCCCGCGACGCCCGGGAAACCAATCCCCTCATCCCCGATACCTTGATCGCCGTGATCAAGAAATGCCTGGAAAAGAACCGGGACCTTCGCTATCAAAACGCGGCTGAAGTCGCCGCCGCCCTCGACGAGGTCGAGCGGGACCTTCCCTCGGCGACCCGGGAGATTTCGCGGACGGCGGTCCGCGGCTCGAGCGCCCACCTTCGGCTCCGCCGGCGGAGATTGTGGATCTGGGCGATCCCGGTCGGCTTGGGGGCCATCATCGCTTCGATCGTCCTTATGGTCAATGAAAAACGGGCCGCCCCGCCCGGCTTCTCTCCGGCCGTTCGCAGGGAAGCTCTTGAAGCGCCGGTCGTTCCTCCAGCCGCGTCGGGTTTCCCCACCCTGGACGACGCCGCAAAGGCCAGCCGGGCCATTCTCGGCTTTCTCGGCTCCAAGGACCCCAAGAGCGTCGAGGAGGCGGAAAAGGCCCTCGACGATTTCGGCAAAATTCTCCCGGAAAAAGGCGAAAGCGTGGACGCCTGGAAACAGGCCCGGGAAAAGCTCCGCTTGAGCCGGGCCCAGGGTGAGTCCACCACTGTCGCGCCCGAGCTGCGGACGGAAATGCAGAAGCTGATGGGGGTGATTTCCGAGCGGGAATCCTCCCAGAAAGCCCGGGAACAGATGATCGGCGCCAAAACCCGGGCCGAAAAAGGCGGCGCGGATGACGGCTTTTTCCTTTTCCGGATCGCCAAGTTCGAGGAAGCCAACGCCGACGACGCCTTCGCCAAGAACGACTATCTCGGCTCCCGCTCCCTCTATCGCCTGCTCGAACGCATGTACGCCGCGTCTCCCCGGGGCAAGGACGCGCAGAAAGGCGCGGCCGTCCTGCGGGAAATCATCAAAACCCTGAAAGCCGAGAATCGGACCATCCCCGCCGAAAAAATCGACGCGTGGCTGGCCTCCTCGGCCCGGGAAATCGAAACCCAGGCCGAAACCTTCGCCGGGAAAAACGACCTGGAAAACGCCTGCGGGGCCTTCACCCGGGCGGCTTACCTTCTCCAGAAAATCAAAGACGCGGCCTGACCCTTCCTCTCATTTCCCGTCGTAAGGGACGCCCTTGGCGATCCATTCGGCCGCCGGCGCGCCTTTCAGGTAATGGTCGAAGAATTCCATCAGCTTGATCGAGTAATCGAGCTTGTTGGCGTATTTGCGGGGATGATGCGGCTCGCCCCGGTATTGGAGGAAAATGCCGTCCTTCCCCAGCCGCCGCAGCGACAGGTACAGCTCGATGGATTGCTGCCAGGGCACGGCTCCGTCCTCGTCCCCGTGCATGAGAAGCAGCGGCGTTTTGATCCGGTCGGCGTAGAAGACCGGCGAATTTTCGAGGTAAAGATCGCGCCGCTCCCAGAGCGAAGACCCGATCCGGCTCTGGTCTTTTTCGTACTGGAACTGGCGGGCCAGCCCGGATTCCCAGCGGATGCCGTTGTAAGCGCTGGTCATGTTGCCCACCGGGGCGCCGGCGCAGGCGGCGGCGAAAATGTCGGTCTGAGTGACGACATACGCGGTTTCGTATCCGCTCCAGGAATGGCCGTGGAGGCCGATCGCTTTCGGATCGGCGATCCCCAGGTCGATCAGCTTCTGGACCCCGGGGACGAGGCACTTGACCGCGGACAAGCCCGGACGGCCGATTTCAAACCGGATGTCGGGCAGGAACACGCCATAGCCGTGGCTGGCGTAAACCGGGAAGCAGGGCCGGTGGTTGACGACGATCTGGTTGAATTCGTACAGCCGCTGGGAGGACAGCTCGTAGTAATAAACCAGGACGGGGCAGCGGCGCCCCGGCTCGTAATTTCCGGGCTTGATCAAAACGCCCTGGAGGGGCCGGCCGTCGGCGCTCGCCCATTCGACCAGCTCCGCCTCGCCCCAAGCGAACTCGCCGATCTGGGGATTGGCGTTCGAGAGCTTCCGGGGAGCGGAAAAAGCCGGATCGGCCGTCCACAAGTCGGGAAATTCGCGGTAATCCTCCCGGGTGAAGAGAATCGTTCCGGCGTTTTTCGCCGCCGCCTTGAAGACGAATTTTTTCTTCTCTTCCAAAAGGCGCGCGACGCCGGACGTTCCGATCGTCGCGGCGTAAAAGCCGCCGTTCTTATCCCGGTGATGATAGGAAGAGAGAATCAAGCGCTCGCCGCGGCGGAAGCTCTTCCGGTCCGGGTCGGTCGGGACGACGGCAAACGACCTGTTCTGTTTCCTCCCCTCCCCGGCCGTCAGGTTCAGCGGGGAAACGCCTTCGGCCTCGGTCGGAATCAGCCACAGGTCGCGCGTGTCGGAAAGGAGGACGGCCGTGTCGTCTTCCAGCCAAGCGGGCAAGCCGACGGCCCGGGGCGCCGCCGGACGGTCGTCTTCATCGTCGAAAAAGGGGACATCGAGGCCCGCGGTCAGGTTGCGGGCCGCGCCGGTTCGGACGTCGAGAAGAAACCAGTGCCCGTTTTCAAAATAGGCGGCGTATTTTCCGCCCGGGGACAGGACCGGTTCATCCCCGAAACGGGAGAGGATTCGACGCCGGGCGCCGCTGGCAAGGTCGACCAGATAGTAATCGGCGTATTCCCCGTCCCAGGTGATTTCCTTCAAATAGGGCCGGCTGTCCCGTCCGAGGGCGACCTTCGGGTTATCGGGGATCCGGACCTCGGCCATCTCGGGCGAGGCCAGGGGGACAAGCCGTTTCCGCTCGGGGTCATAAACGGCGGTGTAAGTCCGTTCGCGGTTTTTCGCCCATTCTTTTTTCTGCTGGGGATTGATCAGAGGATCGTTGACGTGCCAGACGTCGACTTCGCGTTTTTTCAGGATCGCGGCGAAATCGAAAAGATCGACCGGGGCCGCTTCCGCGGCCGGCTTGTCCGCGGCGGCCGCGACCGGATCGGCGAGCCCGGTCGAGGGCCGGAGCCCGAGAAAAAGCCGTTTTCCGTCCGCCGACCATTCGAGAGACGATTTCAGGGGGATTTCCCAACCCGTCAGCGCCGCCGAATCCGGCTCGACGACCGTTATCCGGTCCGAAGCGCCGTCCCACAGGACGAGCGCCGCCCGCCCGGGATCGTCCTTGTCTTTCTTCACGGCCGCGGCGAAGGCCGCCCGCGAAGAATTCTTCGCCCAGGCGGGAGCGGAGAAGGAGGCCTTTTCCTTGAGATAAAGAATGGATTCGGTCTGACCGGGCGTCTTGAGCTCGCGCACGACGGCGCCGTTTCCCTTGCCGTCGGCCGTCGATCGGATATAAAAAAGGACGGTCGACGACGGGTCGAAGGAAAACTCCAGGGCGTCGGTGATTTCCGTCCAGGCCCCCGTTTCGAGGTTTTGGAGCCGAATGACGCGCCCGGCTTCGACCGCCGGCGGCGCTTCCTTCTTTTTTGCCGCTTCGGGTTCGGCCCCGGCCGCGGATTTGTCCTCCGGCTTGAAAAACGCCGTCGCCAACCACCTCCCGTCGTCGGAAAAGGCGAACCGCTCGACCCGATCGAAGGCAACGACCTTTCCCTTATCAAGATCCAGGAGGGCCATCCCCGTTTTCGGCTGTTCCGCGGCGGGCTTTTCCGCATCGACGGCCGGAATCTTGACCATCGCCGCGACCCAGCGCCCGTTCCGGCTGAAAACGGGGCGGGTTCCGCGCTCGAGCGAATAGGCGTCCGTTCCCTCGACCGATGAAACCCGGACTTCGCCGTCTCCGCGATCGGGCTGGAGGGCATAGGCGATCCATCGGCCGTCGGCCGATATCGCCGGATCCGACAAGGACCGGAATTTCATGACGTCGGAAAACGTGAACGGCTTGGCGGCCGTTTGGCCGAACGCGGCCAAGGCGGTTAGGACGAAAAATCCGGCCCAAACGGGAAAGCGGCGGGGGAATCGAGGGATCGGCATGGGAGCTCCTTTCATCATAAAAGGAAAAGAGAGGTTATCACATCGCGCCGATTCTTCAAAGAAAGGCTTGCCGCCGCTTCCCGCTTCGTTTACGATGAATCCGATGAAACCTCCCCTCGATTTCTACGAGCTGCAGAAGCGCCAGAAAATCCGGAGCGCGGGCCTTCTCGTCCTTCTGTTTTTCTTTTACCTGGCCGCCGTCGGGCTGCTCCTCCTGGCCGGATTGATGATGATCGGGCTTCTCGGCCCCGGCCTGGCCTCCATCGGCCGGGGATTTCTCCTCAAATTCGCCGCGGCCGACGTTCTCCTGGCGGCGATGATCGCCGCGTTTCATTATCTCGACGCGCGAAAAAACGGGGCGGCCTTTCTCGTCAAGCGGCTCTCGGCGGCCCCGCCCGATCTTTCCGACCGGTATCATCATATGTTCAAGGATGCGATCTCGGCCGTGGGGCTGGCCGCGGGCCTTCGGGAAGTGGACGCCCTGGTCCTGCCGACGTTCTCCCTCAATTCGCTCGCCTTGATCCAGGGGGACGGGAGGCCGGCCATCCTTGTCACGGAGGGCTTGCTCGCTGATTGCTCCCGCGACGAGGTCGAGGCCGTCATCGCCCATGAAATGGGGCACATCGCCCGGGGCGATACGACGCTTTTAACCCTTGTTTGCGGACTGGCGTCGTTTTTCGAGCGCCTCCGCGATTCGCTCGAGCCCGAAGAAACGCCGCCGGAAATATCCGGGAAAAGAGGATACCGTTCAGCGGGCGGCTGGCTTTTTCCAGCCGCCGCCCTGGGCGCCGTCGTCATCCGGTTGCTGGCGATGTTTGTCTCGCGCGAACGGGAAGAGCTGGCGGACGCCTGCGCCGTCGAATTCGGGCGCAGCCCCGAAGCCCTGGCCCGGGTGATTTTCAAGGGCCGGGCCCGCAACGTCTTCATCGGCGATTTCAGCGCGTCCTTCGCCCCATTGTTTCTCATCGCTCCCTCAAGCGTCGAAGACGCCCCGCATACCGGCGGCCGCGGCCTCCGCTGGCCCGGCACGCATCCCTCCTTCGAGGACAGGGTCCGGCGGCTTGCGGACATGGCCCACTTGACTCCCGAAACCGTTGCCGAACGGGTCAGGGAGGAGCACGACGCCCGGATGAAAGCCCGGATGATCGCCGTCGAAGCCGCCTCCGATCCCGCCCCGGCGCCGGATTCATCCATCACGGCGGAACCGAAGGATTGGATTCTGGTTTTCCCGGGCGGAGAATCGTCTGAACCGATGACCCTCGCCGGCCTGATCGAAGCCGAAGGTTTCAAACCGAACAGCCGGGTGAAAAATCTTCATGAGGGACTGGAAGGCCGGGCCCAGGATTTTCCTCAGATTCAGGACGCCTGCCGGCGGCGGCGGCAGGGCCGGCCGGTGGATGCGGAACTTCTTGGGAAATGTCCGCGATGCGGCGTCCCCCTGGGCGAATCCTTCTACGAAGGAGTTCCGGCGAGGATCTGCCGGCGATGCGGGGGCCGACTCGTCGGCCGGGACGTTATGAACCGGATCATCGCCCGCCGGGAAATCGGATTTTCAGACGGGCTCGTCAAAAAAGCCGGGGATTTCCGCGAGCGCTGCCTCCTCAACCCCGCCGCCCGCCCGAAATCCGACGACCGGCCGGAAGCCCGCTTGACCTGCCCGGGTTGCGGCGGCCGGATGAGGCCCCGGCCGTATAATTACCAGTATTTCATTCCCGTCGACAAATGCGGCTCCTGCGGGCGGATCTGGTTCGATGCCGACGAACTGGAAATCCTCCAGATTCTCATCGAGGGAACGCGCCCGGACGGGAAATAAAAGAGGAAGGAGAAGCTGCGATGAGGCCCCGCGTCATTCTTCATAACGCCGTCAGCGTCGACGGGCGCCTGACCGGATTTCCGGCGAATTTGGAGATTTATTATGAGCTGGCCGGCCGCTTCAAGGAAGAGGTGACCCTCGCCGGCAGCCGGACGCTTTTGGATAGCCCGGACGGAGACGTTCTCGGCCGCGAGCCCGAGGAGATCCCCGAGCCGCCGACTGTCGACCCGAACGATAACCGGCCGATCCTGGCCGTTCCCGACAGCCATGACCGGATAAAGAACTGGGTCCACTTGAGGACCCTGCCGTTCTGGCGGGATGTTCTCGCCCTGGCCACTTCCGAAGCCCCGGCCGAACAGATCGACCGCTTCCGCCGCCAGCGCATTCCCTATTTCCTGGCCGGACGGACAAAGGTCGATCTCGGCGCCGCGCTGGCTTCCATCGGGGCAAGATACGGGGCCAAAACGGCCAGGGTGGATGGAGGCGGGCGATTGAACGGCGCCCTCCTGCGGGCCGGATTGGCGGACGAAATCAGTCTTCTCGTCCACCCCTGCTGCGTCGGCGGCCTTTCGCCCAAAACGATCTTCACCGCCGAAGACCTGGAATCCGGCGGCCCGCCGATCGATCTCGAGCCGGCCGGCAACGAAATCCTGGCCGGAGGGCTCATCTGGCTGAGATACAACGTCGTCCGCAAAACGCCGGCCGGACCTCCCGATAACGATTGAGAGGGCGGCGTTCTTGTTGACACGATCGCCGGCGGGAGAATATAGTGGCGCCATGATCGGGCGGAGGCAAGGGTCGAAAGACGAGACCGGCGGAAAATGAACATCCTGGTGATCTCCGAAACGCCGGAGATATTCGAATTTTTAAAAGACGTCGTCGAGCCCAAGGGCGACCAGATCTATTACTCGGCCAAGCGGGATAACCTGAAGAACCTCATCCATCACTGGAATATCCGGATCATCGTTCTGCGCCTCGACCCGGGGGAAACGGCCGATTTCGCCCCCCTCCGGGACATCCGCAACATCGATCCCCTGATCGACATCATCCTGGTCGGGCCTTCCCTGCCGATGGAAAAGACCGTGGAAGCCATCCACCTCGGCGCCCTCGACTACCTGGAGGAGCCGTTCGCCGGCGGAGATGTCCTCGGAATCCTCGAACGGATCCAGGAAAAAATCGAGCTTCGGAAACAGACCTACCGTCTGGAAAAGCAGCTGGCCGAAAAATATGTGTTCGAAGGCATGGTCGGCCGGAGCGCGGCCATGCTCGAAATGTTCTCCCTCATCGAGCGGCTGGCCAAATTTTCCTCCCCCGTGCTGATCCAGGGAGCCACGGGAACGGGCAAGGAGATGGTCGCCCGGGCCTTGCATCATTTGAGCCCCCGAAAAGACAGGAAGCTGATCGTTTGCGATTGCACGGCCATCCCGGAAAGCCTGTTCGAATCGGAGCTCTTCGGCTATGAACGGGGAGCGTTTACAGGGGCCGACAAGGCCAAGCCGGGCATCCTCAAGGACAGCGACGGAAGCACCCTCTTCCTTGACGAGATCGGGGAAATTCCGCCGGCGATCCAGACGAAGCTGCTCCGGGTCCTCGAAGAGCATAACTTCCGGCCGCTGGGGTCCAACGCCTATGTCGACATCGACGTGCGGGTCATCTGCGCCACGAACAAGAGCCTGCGGGGTTTGATCGCCGCCGGCGCGTTCCGGGAGGACCTCTACCACCGGATCAACCTGGCTGAAATCCACCTGCCGCTGCTGCGCGACCGAAAAGACGACATTCCCCTTCTGGCCAACCATTTCCTCGAGACGAGCAACCGGAAATTCAAAAAAACCGTCAGGGGCATCTCCCAGCGGGCCAAGCGGGTGCTGACATCCTACGAATATCCCGGCAACGTCCGGGAGCTCGAAAACCTGATCGAGCGGGCGGTCATGCTGAGCACGGAGCCGTTTGTCGATCTCAAGGATTTCCCTGAAGCCCTGCGGCTTTCCGCCGAAACGGACGATGGGATGGCGGAGACGGAGGGGCCATATCCTTTCGGCCAGCTGAGCCTGGACGAAATGGAGAAAAAGCACATCGGTGAAGTCCTCAAAGCGTCCGGATTCAACAAGTTGAAAGCGGCCAAGGCCTTGGGATTGACCCGGCCGGCCCTCTATCGGAAGCTCAAGAAACACGGATTTGCTTTTTAACCTGGATTAAATAAATCTCAATACCCTTGGGAGGGGGATTTGAGAGACTGGACGTGGGACAGGGATGCTGTTTTTTACCCTGGTTTTCTATCTGAGTTTCGTTTTCCGTCGTTGAATGGAATTTATAATAAAAAATGTAACGATAGCGGACATTCTTCGTTACAATTATATATTTATAATAATATTAATAATTTATACAAATATTGCCCAAAATGTTGTGATACGTTTCCGTACATTAACAAATTGGCTAAAAGTGTTATAATTATTTTATATTCAATCATTTATATGATTAATTTCTCTTGGCATATGTCTTGCTATTATACGGGCCGAGAACGAAAATGATCATGAAAAAAGACATCGCGACAAAGACGGCAGCCTCCTTGACTCTCTTCCTCGCTATATTGACAGGGACGGGCTTGGCCATGTCTTCCGCGACGGATTCGTCCACGATGTCTTTTTCAGTCGATCTCAAGGAATGGTTCGTACTGGAAGTTCAGACCCCCGAAGCGGTCCTGAAATCCGACGGAGCAAACGGGGCCAATCTTACGGCGACGATGAGTCCGGACGGCATTCCCGCCTTGGTCAAGGCGTTGACTGTCGTCGCCAGCAACCAGGCCGTCGAACTGAGGGTTCAGGTGTTCGGCGACCTGGTCGGCCCCTCGGGAGAAACGCTCCCCCTGTCGGAAGTCGCTTGGGAAGGCGCGGGCGACGGTTTCCTCAGCGGGCAGTTCACCTCGATGGGAAGCGGTGTCCTGGCCCGCTGGACAGGCCCCGGGTTCCATGAAGGCTCGGTCCGGTATTACTCTCCGAAGACCGACCTGTCCGAGACGAAATACACGCAGCGGATCGTTTATAGCTTGATGGCGATCTAAAAGATCGTCCGCGGATCTTCAATTCGGATCCGTGAAGCAAAAACCATAATCCATTTAGACAATTTTTGCGCTCGTTGACATATTTTGTCGCTTTTTTAAAACAGAAATATCAATTAAAAAATCTTAACTTATTGTATTTATTATAATTAAATTCTTGGCACGTGTTTTGCTTTAATCAATGGCGTAGCGTTAAAAAGACTACTTCTTTTAGCGAGGAAGAGAGTCAAATTCATAAGGAGGCTACGATGAAAAAATCGCTGATTATGGTTCTCGGGCTCGTGGTCATGGCCGGTGTCGCTCTGGCCGACGCCACGCAAAACATCAACATGACGGTCAACCTGCAGGCCTGGTACAACCTGAGCTTCAGCGGCAGCTCGCTGACGTTCACGGATGTCGCTCCGGCCACCTATTCCGCTTCTCCGGCGACCAAATCGATCGCGGCCAATGAGGGCGCGATTTCCGTCGATGCCTTCGCCGTCATCAAGTCCAGCCAGACGCTGAACCTGACGGTCAAAGCCAACGGCGACCTGACCGACGGGACCAACAACATCGGCATCGGGGCGATCACCTGGGCGGCCACCGGATCTGGCTATGCCGCGGGGACGATGAACAAGACGACGGCCCAGTCGGCCGGTTCCTGGACGTCTTCCATCCTTCACTATCACTCGGGGACGTTCACCTATTCGTTCCTGCGCGATTACACCAGCCAGGCCCCGGGCACGTACACCGCGTCCGCGACCTACACGCTGTCCGTCGTCTGAAAACGTGGATCCAACGGTTCGAGACATCCGAGGGCGGGGCCGAGTCCCCGCCCTCGTTCATTTTAGGATGTCGGATAAGGATTAAGATTTGCCTCGTTCGGGCTTCTTGCCTTAGAATAGGTGAAAAATGGCCATGCTGAGCCGGGGATTAAAACCGTGGACGTGTCGGGCCTTACCCGTCCTCTTCGGGCTCCTGGCCGGAGCCGCCCCGGCTTTCTGCCAGATTTATTTCGGGATCTCCCCCATCCGGGCCGAGCACCGG
>Ga0172371_10009202_pt1 | contig 13632 bp, 12 predicted proteins | sample Lak12m_FD_114543 | JGI IMG/M metagenome (GOLD analysis project Ga0172371, IMG submission 114543) | Freshwater microbial communities from Kabuno Bay, South-Kivu, Congo - kab_022012_12m | ecosystem: Environmental > Aquatic > Freshwater > Lake | place: Democratic Republic of the Congo: South-Kivu... | reverse complement strand
TAATTAAAGATGTTTCGGATAAAGATAAGTACGGACGCTTATTGCGCTATGTTTATATTCCCGGCGAAAATGATTTTTTTGTAAACGATTACTTGGCGCGGGAAGGCTACGCCCACGCCGCCACTTTCCCGCCGGACGTGAAATTTTCCGAACAGTTCACGGCCGCCGAAAGGGAAGCCCGCGAAAACCAACGCGGCCTCTGGGCGCCGGAAACTTGCCCATGAAATAAAAAAGCCTGGAACGCATTTTCTCCAGACTTTTAGGAAAGGCGAAGTTTTCTAGGTCCTGCACAGTTAGATTGTCATCTTTTTCTCGCCACAATTGGGATCCCTCGCAAGCTGGGCTTGAATGTTTCTTTCTTTTCTCGCTTGAAGCGCATTCTTATGAGAATGAACCACGAGACAATCTGCTTCGCCCGGGCATTCTTTTGTTTCTCTTATTGAACAACGAATACAAGGATGACCGCCTAGACTTTGCATCTTGTTTATCCTCCTTTGATGAATTGGGGTCTGGATGAAAATCACCCAGACCCGTGTGGAAAGAACCACTAGTAATGCGGTGGTTTCGGGTAAACGACCCGGCAACCGGTGCCGGACACATAGCTCATCATGCATTGATGTGATGACACACTACCCACAATCACGCCTGCATTTTCTTGCTGAAAGTTTAGCAACTTATTGCAAGTTTGGACGCAAGCGTTCTTGTCTTTGTGCTCCCTTTCGCATCCGATACAGGGTGACTTCATTTGCACCCCCTGCTTTTCATCTCAAGCGAGAACGCCCAAAGCTCAGTCGGGCTGGGCGGAATTCCTGTCCCACTGAAAAAAAGTGATTGTCTCGCTTTCTCGGCCACCTCTTCGTGAAAGAGTTCGTCGATCTCCATTGCTTCCCGAGCTTCTTGCTCTTTTCGCTCAAGGTACTCGTCAAGCGGAAATGGGATCAACTTACACTCGCTCATGAAATACCTCCCGTTGAATAGTTTGATACTTCTCAACATACCAAACCTTAACCCCTTCAGCGGATTACTTTGCTGTTTCACCTCCTTACTATATACAACATCCATATCGGGTGTCGTCTGGTTGAGACATCATTCGTCTTTCTTCCTGTTCGAATTTTTCTGACGCCTCTTCCATATCGCTAAAAATACGGTTCAGACATCCTTTTTTGCATTTCTTTAGGCCTTCTTTTCCGCAATCAGGACACGGATTGGGATACCAAGTCCTCGGTCTGTTAACCGCCGTCGTGTGTCTCCTTTCTTTTATTCTCCCTCTTGATTCTATCGATTTCACGCAGTCCTAGGTAAAAGCCCCCTTCTTGCTCCTCCCGCTTTTTCATTCCGCTAATAAGACATGTATACTTGTCATCATTGGAACACTTACCGTTTTTCTCACAGTCACGGCATCTTTCGTCAATATCTTTTCCTGGCGCCATCGGTCCCTCCTTGTCGACAGCGATATTGTAAGAATACTTGTTTCTTTAGCTATATTACAAAAAAATAAGAAAAACAATAGAAAAACTTCAAATTCTTGAAAAAAAGTTTTAATCTTAACTTACTAACCAATATCATGCAAAAAGTAATTTTAACTGGCGACCGGCCGACGGGGAAACTGCATTTGGGCCACTACATCGGCTCGCTCAAAAACCGGGTCAAGCTGCAAGACACCTACGACCAATTCGTGCTGATTGCCGACGTGCAAGCACTCACCGACAATTTCGAACACCCGGAAAAAGTGCGGGAGAACATTTTGGAATTGGCGATGGACTATTTGGCGGTGGGAATCGACCCGAAAAAATCCACCATTCTGGTGCAATCCCTGATTCCGGAGATCGCCGAGCTCACGGTGTTTTTTATGAATCTGGTGACCGTCGCCAAATTGGAGCGGAATCCCACCGTTAAAGACGAAATCAAACAAAAACATTTTGGCAAGCAAATACCAGTGGGATTTTTTGTTTATCCGGTGAGCCAGGCCGCCGACATCCTTTCGGTTAAATCCGACTTGGTCCCGGTGGGCGCCGACCAGCTGCCCATGATTGAACAAACCAACGAAGTCGGCCAAAGATTCAACCGGCTCTACGGCAAAGTATTCAACAAGGTAAGCGCTATGGTGGGGGATTTCCCGCGCCTGGTGGGTACGGATGGGAAGAACAAAATGAGCAAATCGCTTGATAATTGCATTTATCTCTCGGATCCGAAAAAGGAGATTGAAAGGAAAGTCATGTCAATGTACACCGATCCGGGACATATCCGGATAAGCGACCCCGGCAAAGTGAAGGGGAATGCCGTTTTCATTTACTTGGACGCCTTTGATCCCAACAAAAGGGAAGTGACCGCCCTAAAGAAACACTACCAGCAAGGCGGGTTGGGAGATGTGGTATTGAAGAAGAGATTAATTGAAGTGCTGGAAAATCTACTCGGCCCAATGAGAAGCAAGAGAAGGGAACTAGAAAAAAATAAAAGCTATGTGAAAAAAGTTTTAAAAACCGGCACGGCAAGAGCCCGGGCCCGGGCGGTTCAAACTATGAAGGAAGTGCGTAAAGCGATGCTGATTGATTACCCTATCTAGGAATTAAAATGAAAAAATATAAAATTTTTGCTGTCCTCTTTTTTTCGACATTTTTTTTAATGCCCGCATTTGAAGCGGCCTACGCGGAAAATATTTCTAATAATTCCAACTACAAAGATAATCAAATTTTAGTAAAATTTAAAAAAAATCCGCAGAAAATTTTCGATTCTTTTTTAAATAATTTCGCCCGTAGTTACAACCTCGGGTACCAATCCGACAAAAACATTGTTGAAAACGCGAAAAAAGGCTATTTTTTGTTTACCTCCTCCGACAATTCTTCAGTAAGGGATAGCATTAAGAAAATTGAAAAAGACTCCCGGGTCAAAGACGCCCAGCCCAATTATTTATTTTTGCCAGCCAAAAAATCCAAATCGAGTCAGGATAAATATTTTAACCGGGAATGGTGGATTTATAACAACGGCACCATCGGGACGGCCGGCTCCGACATATATTTACTGAATGTCTGGCAACAGGAGCAAAAAACTTGGCCGGGAGTGGCAGTAGGATTGGTTGACACCGGCGTGAATACGAAGCATTCCGATTTAAAAAATAACTTGGTCGCCGGTTATGATTTCGTGCACGGTAAAAGGAAAGGGATGAAGGATAAAGACGGCCACGGCACTTTTATTGCCGGCCTAATCGCGTCCAAGGTCAGCAACAAAAAGGGGATTGCGGGGTTAAGCCGGTTGAACCGGATAAAAGTGATGCCGCTTAAATTTGATTTCTCCACTGACCAGGCAATTACCGCTCTGGCTTACGCCCAGGCCAAGGGAATACGAATCATCAACGCCAGCTGGGGAACGGATCAATTCGACCAGGCTTTGTACGACGCCATCAGCGCCTTCCCGGGAATAGTGGTCGCCGCCGCTGGCAACGAAGGGCAGGAGCACAACGACACCAATCATTTTTATCCCTGTGACTTTGGCCTCCCCAACGTAATCTGCGCGGGATCCAGCGACGAAAATGACCGCCTTGCCGACTATAGCGATTATGGGCCAACGGTAGATCTGCTGGCGCCGGGGGGAAGCGAGGGAGCTCCCTTAATCAGCTTGGGAGTAAGAACCAACAGTTATGACGAAGAAATCGGCACTTCTTTTTCCGCCGGACTGGTGAGCGGCGCCGCCGCTCTGGTGCTTTCTGCCAATCCCAGTCTGTCTAACCAACAAATGATCGATTTAATTTTGGACAACGCCCGAATCAAAGGAGAACTTACCGGAAAAGTTGCCACCGGCGGAATTTTAAATATCAAAGGCGCGGTTAACCGCGAAATAATTACTAGCGCTCGTCATTAATAAATGAAGGAAAACTTGCTTTACGGCAAAACATTATTGGTCGTCAACACCGGCTCCATCAAGAAAAAATTTATTTTTCAGAAATTGAAGCGTTTGGGCCTGAAAATTGTCGTGCTCAACAAAGAAAAGAACTGGGCCCAGCCCTATGTGGACCAATGGATTTTAGCCGACACCTATAACCACGACGAAGCCGTTGAGAAAATAAAAAACTTTCAAGCCGAAAACCCGGAAGTTAAAATTGAGGGTGCGGTAACTTATTGGGAAGATGACGTGCCGCTACTTTCAAAAATTTGCAAAGCATTTAGGCTGGTCGGCAACGGCGGGGAAGCGGCCACTAATACCCGGGACAAGTTCCGGATGCAGGAGGTCCTCCGCAAATGCGGTTTGCCGTTCATTAAACAGAAACTGCTGCGGTCCGAAAAAGATCTGAAGAAGGCCGTCAAGGAGATTGGATTCCCGGCGGTGATCAAACCGGTTTTTGGGGCGGAAAGCCAATTCGTCACCAAAGTGGACGACCCGGAAGAAGCCAAACAAGCCTATCAATACGTCTTGAAAAACTGTACTCCCGAATTCGATCCCATATTCCGTTATAATGAAAGTCTTTTTATCTACCAAGAATACGTGGAGGGCCAAGAATTCAGCGTTGAATGCTACGTCCAGCACGGAATCCCGCATGTGGTCGGCATCCACGAGAAGACGGTAATGGACTTGCCGTTCTTCTTGGAAACCGGTGATTACCTTCCTCCCCGCGTAAGCAACGAAAAAATCCAAAAATTGGAAAAATTTGCCGAGTCGGCGCTCATCGTCTTGGGAGTGCGCAACAGCCTGGCCCACGTGGAGGTGAAAATGAACGGTCATGAACCCAGGGTGATCGAAGTTGCGTCCCGTTTAGGCGGCGACTACACTTACGAAAACATTCTGGATATTTATGCCTTCGATTTAATCAAATCCAGCTGCGAAATCGCGCTTGGCATCAACATCGAAGATGAGCCTCGCGAACCGAAAAAATATATTTTGAGCCGCTATTTTATTCCCAAAAATTCCGGGGTAATCACCAAAATCCGCGACCTGGAGGCCCTACATAAAAACCGGAAAGTTTCCGCCTTCCTACTTAATAAAAAAGTGGGAGACGAAGTTTTTATCCCGCCGGACGGCTACGAAAATATCGGCTGGGTATGCGTCAAAGGGGAGTCATATGCCGAAGTCGACAAAGCTATAGACAACATTTTCGACAAAATCACCATCGAATTGGCCCCCTTTAAAAGCTATTCTTCTTTCGGCAAAACCTTTCGCAAGAACCGTTATTCTTCAGCTTTAATCACCAAAAAGGATTCAATCATCAAGGCGAGAAAAATCGAAAACATCCGCAAGGTGTCGGAAAGGGATTTGAAAAAATTGCATATTGGAATCGCTTGCAATTTATACTCCGGCGACGATCCGATTCTCAATGACTTGATGTCGGTGGGCCGCAATATCGAAAAAACCTTGGGAGACCGCGGCTATCGGGTGACTTTTTTTGACTTCAACGACCTGCCGAAAACTTTTTCCGAGATCCGCAAAAGTGACGTGGATATCATCTTCAACGTTTGCGAGCGCATCAATAATTCCAGTCTGCTGGAGCCGCATTCAGCCGCCATTCTGGACGCCCTCCAAGTGCCCTACACTGGCTCCAATCCGATGACTTTGGCTTTGTGCATCGATAAAATCCGGGTGAAAAAACTGCTGGCTTTCCACGATATTCCCACCCCCAAATGGGACTATGCTTACAGCATGGATGATTATATCGACGAGGAATTGCGCTATCCGCTGATTGTGAAACCGGGCAACACCGACAATTCAATCGGCATCACCAACGACTCGGTGGTCACCAACAAAAAGGAGCTTAAAAAACAAATGGAATACGTGATTCGGGAAATGAAACGGCCGGTGCTGGTGGAAGAATACATTGAGGGCGACGAGTACGACGTCACTATCATGGGAAACGACGAAGACGAGCTGCAGTCCCTGCCCCTGTCACGTTCAATCTTCAAAAATATGCCGCCGGGTTTCTGGCATATTTATCCATATCAAGTCAAGTGGTCCTCGGAGGAATCGGTCTATGACAATATTGTCGTCCAACGGCCGCCCCGCAACATCAGCCAAAAATTAGCATCGCTCATCACCGAAATGGCCCTCGACACTTACCGCGTCCTTGACTGCCATGACTATGGCCGGGTGGAAATCCGGGTGGACGCCAACAACAATCCTTACGTTTTGGAACTCAACCCCAATCCTTCAATCAATATTGAAGACCTAATCCCGCACGTAGCCGAAATCGCCGGCATGAACTACGGCGAATTTCTCGAGGCCATCATTCTGATGGCCATCCAGCGCTACAAAAACAACCCGCCGTACTACCATTTGCAATCAACCATGATTTAACGCAAACTTTGAGTAGTTTTTTCGTATTAGTAAGTAGCTTGATAAATTGTTTAATCCTTCTTCTTGGCTAAAAATATTGAAGCTGACAATAGGACCGACGCAGAATTAGTCGAGCTTTCAAAATCCGACCCCGAAATTTTCGGATTTTTAATCACACGCTACCAAGAAAAACTTTTTCGTTACGTAAGAAGAATCTCCTATTTTAAAACCGAAGACATAGAGGATACTTTGCAGGAAGTTTTCATCAAAGTTTACAAGAACCTCAACGATTACGACGAATCATTGAAATTCTCCAGTTGGATTTATCGGATAACCCGAAATCAAACGGTTGATCAAATCAGAAAAAATTCCAAGAACTCACAAGTACTTTCCCTTGATGAAAATGATATAGGGCGCCTATTGAAATCCGCTTCCTGCCCGGTGAAAGAATTTGAAAATAGGGACTCCCTTGAAAAGGCCAGGCAAGCAATCCAGAAATTGCCGGAAAAGTACCGTGAAGTGCTGGTTCTACGGTTCTTAGAAGAAAAAGATTATGAGGAAATTATGGATATTCTAAAAAAGCCCAAAGGGACGATAGCCACCCTGATCAAAAGGGGAAGGGAAAAACTTGAGTATAAGCTAGCTAATTAATATATTATATTTGGTCACATGAGAGACTTATCCCAGAAAACTATCAATAAAATTAAGGAGGAGCAAATCAAGCCAAAAGCTAAATGGAAATTTTTAGCGGAGGATTTACTTATTTGGTCAACTTTAGCCTTTATTGTAATTTTCGGGGCTTTGTCGTTCTCCATTGCCTATTTTTTCTTGACCCAGCTTGATTGGGACGTTATCAGCTTCGGCTGGCATATGCCATTCGGAATGTTTTTCTGGCTAATGCCGAATTTCTGGATATTGCTTTTAGTGGTATTTCTCATTGGCGCCATTATCATATACCGGCACACGAAACACGGTTATCGCTCCGGAACATTAACAGTTATCATACTGGCCTTGGTTTTCTTTTCAGCGCTCGGCTTCGCCACGCATCTGTTTAAAGCCGATAGGGGCTTGAATAACGCTTTCTCAAATCACATACCTGGATACGTTCAGCTTGCCGGCAACAAAGAAAAACAATGGTCTCAACCGAACCTTGGACTGTTGGGAGGGAAAATCCTCCAGGTCGAAGAGGATGGTTTCGAACTTGAAGACTTCCAAGGAGAAGAATGGAAAGTCAATGTGAACCAAGATACGGTTATCAAACCTTCGGCGCAACTCGTACCGGAAGAAACAGTCAAGGTAATCGGCAAGAAAGAAAGCGAAAAAAATTTTCAAGCAGAAGAAATCCGTCCTTGGGAAGGAAAGGGTATAATGCACGGGAAAAATGGGGGGAACCGGGGCAGTGAAAGATAGGGTCGTTTGATTTTGAAAACAATTCTTTCAAGTTACGTAATATATAGTTAGAAGCGCGCGCGAAAATAACTAACTAATATTACGCGATGCAAACGAGAACAAAATTATTCGCAGCAGGAGCAGGGATTTTAGGAGCGGCGGCTCTTGCGTTCGCAACTCAACCGCTCTTTGCTTACCAGGGTGACCCGAGTAAAAAAGGCCCCAACTACTCCCCCGAAAGGCACGAACAGATGGAAAAAGCATTTGAGAACAACGATTATGCGGCCTGGAAGAATTTAATGCAGAACCGCGGCCGAGTCACTCAAGTAGTAAACGAGGGAAATTTCTCCCGTTTCGCCGAGGCGCACCGTCTGGCTGAACAAGGAAAAGTCGAAGAGGCCAAGAAAGTAAGGCAGGAGCTGGGATTAGGCAGCGGCGGAGGTAAAGGACAGGGGCAGGGGAAAGGGATGGGAATGAAAAAGGGAAATCGTAGTGGTAATTGCCCGTACGCCAACCAGAAGTAGCCAACTACGACTGATTCTAAAAATGCTCCGGATTCTGTCCGGGGCATTTTTAATTGTTTTGATAAGCAAAAAAAATCTTATAAAATGAATTTGTATTATTCAAAACATGTCAAAGAAAAAGAAATATATTATTTGGAGTTCGGTTATTGCGGCTATTATCTTTATAATCGGCATTTATTTTTTGTTTTTACGTAAAAAGCCGCAGACAGAATATACCACCGCGCCTGTGGAGCGGGGAAGTCTCGCCCAAACCGTTTCGGTGACCGGCGACGTGGTGGATAAGGAAGAAGTGGTGCTCAATTTTGAAATCGGCGGGCGCCTCACCAGCGTCAACATAAAGGAAGGGGACCAAGTGGCCCAAGGCGAGGTGGTGGCGACGCTCAACGATGCTGATCTAAACTCGCAAGTTGAGCAGGCCAGAGCGGCGCTCGATAAAGCCACTGCCGACGCCCAAGCCAACGACGACGTGGTGAATGAAGCCGAGACCGCCGAAGAAAACGCGGAAAATTATCTTGACCAAACCAAAGACCTCAACCAAGCCAATATTGAAAACGCTGAACAAGGCGTGAAAAACGCCGAAAATTATTACGATGATGCCAAAAAATTCTACGACGAAGATAAGACGCCCACCCGAAAACTGACGCTTACCACCGCCGAAAATAACTTGAAAGACGCGAAAGATAATAAAGATGTCGTGGAAGAGCAAGCCAAACTCAATGAGGTTTCGGCTGAAAATTCCTTGGAAGCCGCCCGAGCCAAATTGGACACCGTCGAATCGGAGTTTTCGGAAAGGTCCCGGAACGCCACCATCGAGAGCGCAAAAGCCGGCTATGACATCGCGCTCAACAACCTTTCCCGTTCGGTCCTCAAGGCTCCGGCCAACGGAATCATTACTGAAGTCAATGATAAAAGGGGGGACATATTGGGCACCGGGGTAATCAAGGAATCTTTCGCTAAAATGATTTCCGGCGACCTAATGATTGAGGCCCAGATACCCGAATCGGATATCCTCAAAATCAAACTGGGGCAAAAAGCCGATTTCACCCTGGACGCGCTCGGCAGTGACGAAAAATTCAGTGGGGAAGTGATTGAAATTTTCCCGGCCGCCACCGTGAGCGGTGACGTGATCACCTATAAAGTGAAATTCCGCATCGATAATCCCAACTCCCGTTTCAAAGACGGCATGACCGCCAACCTGGACGTCAAGACGGCCGTGAGGGATGACGTTTTGAAGGTTCCCTTGCGGGCAATCAAAACCGAGGACGACCACAAATACGTGGAAATTCTCAAAAACAACAACCAGACGGAGAAAGTTGAAGTAACCACCGGACTGGAAGGGGACGAAGGAATGGTGGAAATAAGGTCGGGCCTAAAAGAAGGGGACAAAGTGGTTACATTTACCAAACAGCCGCAATAATTTTTATGGCATTAATCAAAGTAGTCGACCTCTCGAAAACCTACGACAACGAAGGTGTAAAGACTGCCGCCCTCTGCGGGGTTTCTTTTAATATTGAAAAGGGAGAATTCGTTTCAATCATGGGTCCGAGCGGTTCCGGCAAATCGACCTTGATGCATATCCTGGGGTTGTTGGACCGCCCGAGTGATGGAAAATATTTTTTGGACGGTGAAGATGTCTCGCAACTTGAGGATAACGCCCTCGCCACCCTGCGGAACAAGAAAATCGGCTTCGTTTTTCAGGCGTTCAATCTTCTGCCACACACTACGGTTTTTGAAAACGTGGAACTGCCGCTGATCTATGACCGGAAATCCAACGAAAATAACCGGCCCCGGGTGCTGGCCGCATTGCGCTCGGTGGGCATTGAAAACCGCGCTGAATATTTTTCCAACCAGTTGTCCGGCGGGGAAAAACAGCGGGTGGCTATCGCCCGCGCCTTGGTAAACGACCCTGACGTGATTTTTGCCGACGAGCCCACTGGAAATTTGGACTCGAAAACCGGTGTCCGGGTGATGGAAATTTTTGAATCGCTCAACAGGCATGGCCACACCATTGTCTTAGTGACCCACGAAACCGTAACTGCCAGTTACGCCAATCGCATCATCAAAATACTTGACGGCCGAATCGTTTCCGACCGGGCGGTTTCCGAGAAAAAGAGAATGGCAGTTGAAAATAAAAAAAGGATAAAGTAATAAAACTGCCCAAATATGCGTTTCATACTCGACCCTATCAGAATCTCTTACAACAACCTAAACTCGAGCAAATTCCGCTCGTTTTTGACAATGTTGGGGATAATTATCGGCGTAGGTTCCGTAATCGTCGTGATGTCGCTCGGCTCGAGCGCCCAAGGCCTGGTGCTTAACCAAGTGAAAACTCTGGGAACCAATTTAATCGGGATTATGCCGGGAGGTTCCGAAGAGAAAGGACCGCCCGCCGCCGCCCTTGGCATCACCATAACCACATTGAAATATCAAGATTACGCCGCTCTGCTGGACAAGAAAAAAGTGCCGAACCTGACCGCGGTGGCCGCCACTGTGACCGGCACCGCCCTGGTAAAAAGCGCCACCGAAGTCAAGCAGCAAAATTACGTCGGCACCACCGCCAGCACCGCCGAACTGGAAAAGACCGAGATGGCCGAAGGCCGGTTTCTCCTGCCCCAGGAAGACACCAATATGGCCCGAGTGGCAGTTTTAGGAAGTACGGTGGCCAAAGATTTATTTCCCAATGTCGACCCCATCGATAAAGACATAATAATCAAGGACCAGGTGTTTAAAGTGGTGGGGGTGCTCAAAAAAAAGGGCAGCACCGGTTTCACCAACGTTGACGAGCAAATGTACCTTCCGCTTTTTACCGCCCAAAAGACTTTGCTCGGCATCAACTATTTGAACTCGGTGAGCGCCAAAGTGGACGCGGACCAAAATGTAGAACGTGCTATGGAAGATATCCGGGCCACCTTGCGGGAGCAGCACAATATTACCAATCCGATTGATGACGATTTCACCGTGCGCAGCACTGCCCAGGCCTTGGATGTGCTAACCAACATCACCAACGTGCTGAAATTTTTCCTGGCCGGCATCGCCGCCATCTCGCTGGTGGTGGGCGGAATCGGAATCATGAACATCATGTTGGTCTCGGTGAAGCAAAGAATTTGGGAAATCGGCTTGCGCCAGGCGGTCGGCGCCAGGAAAAGTGACATCATCTTGCAGTTTTTAATCGAATCGATTTTCGTTACTTTTTCCGGTGGGATGGCGGGGATTATTTTGGGGGGAATAATTTCATTTTTGGCCTCACTGATTATCCAGAGCCTAGGATATGAGTGGGAATTTTCCATGACTCCCCAGTCGATTATGCTGGCTGCCGGCATCGCGATATTCATTGGAATAATCTTCGGCATGTACCCGGCCCGCAAAGCGGGGAGGGTTTCCCCAATGGAGGCGCTGCGATATGAATAAGTGGTAGCGGATATAATTATGAACTACGAAAAGAATATTTTAATTGAAGAACTTATTTCGGAAGGGTATCTAAAAACACCTCGCATTATCGAGGCGTTTCGAAAAATCGACCGTAAGGATTTTGTCCTGCCGGAGTTTGAAAATTCGGCTTACGCGAATGTGCCTCTCCCCATTGGAGAAAACCAAACCATTTCCCAACCGCTTACGGTGGCTTTTATGTTCGAGTTGCTCCAACCCCAGCGCGGTGATAAAGCGCTTGATATCGGCTCGGGTTCGGGATGGACTTCGGCGTTGCTCGCGGAAATAGCGGGGAAGAGGGGGAAAGTTTTTTCCTTGGAAGTAATCCCGGGCCTTTGCAATTTCGGGAAGAAAAATATTGAGAAATACTTTGCCGGTGTTTTGCATATTTGCGCCGATGGATCAAAAGGGTATTCCCAAGAAGCCCCTTACGATAGAATTTTAGTTTCCGCCGCCGCCGATAAAATGCCGAGGCAATTAAAAAAACAACTTAAAATAAAAGGGCGTCTGGTCATCCCGGTCCGCAACAGCATCTGGCTGGTCGAGCGCCTCGCCAAAAACAAATTCCGCGAAGAAGAATTTTACGGATTTACATTTGTTCCACTAGTAAATAATTAGATGTTTCACGAAATTTCCATTTCCATCAAAATGGCGTTCGGCAACTTAAAGGGCAACATCGGCCGGACGGTTTTGACATTGGTCGGCATCGTGATTGCCATCACGGCGGTAATCTTGATTTCCGCCAGCGGGCAAGGACTGCAGAATTATCTCCTGGCCGAAATCAATTCTTACGGCACCGATTACATCCAAGTGGAACCCAAAGTTCCCAGTCCCGAGCGAATGTCAGGCCACATCAACACCTTGGCCATCCAAATCACCACTCTAAAAATGGAAGACGCGGAAGCGGCCGCCAAACTCCCCAACATCAAAAGTTTTTATGGCGGGTCAATCGGACAGAATATTGTCAGCTACCGAGATATCAATAAAAGAACCTTGTTGATTGGCGCCAGCGCCGGCGCCCCCGAAGTGGACGAGGGCGTTAAAATCGAAGAAGGGGATTTTTACACCGACGATGAGGACAAAAGCCTGGCCCAGGTGGCCGTGATCGGCTCCGAAGTCAAGGACACTTTCTTTGGCGACAGCAATCCGATTGGCCAGAACCTGAAAATCAAAGGAGAAAATTTCAAAGTGGTCGGGGTTATAGCCAAGCGGGGATCAATGGGCATCTTCAGTTTTGACCAAGTCATCTACATCCCCATTCGCACTCTCCAAAAGAAAATAAACGGCACCGACTACATCGCTTTCTACACTTTGAAAGTCAACGACCTCAACCAGGTTGATTCCACCATCGCCGACGTCACCGATCTCATGAGCCGCCGGCACAAAACTCCCACTCCTGAAAAATATGATTTCATTGTTTCCTCGGCCCAGGAAGCCCGCGACATCATCGCCAGCGTTTTCAACGCGGTGAATATTTTGCTCTTGGCGCTGGTGTCAATCTCGCTGATAGTGGGCGGGGTGGGCATCATGAACGTGATGTATGTGGCGGTGGTGGAGCGCACTTTTGAAATCGGCTTGCGCAAGGCGGTGGGCGCCAGGTCCGGCCAAATCATGCGCCAGTTCCTGCTGGAAGCGGTTTTCATAACCTTGGCCGGAGGGATAATCGGAATCCTGCTGGGCTACGGATTTTCCTACCTCATCACTTATGCCAGCTTCAGTTTCGGCTACGATTTTGAGCTGGCGGTAACGCTCAACTCGATAATTCTCGCAGTCGGGTTTTCGGCCGCCACCGGAATAATTTTTGGCTTCTATCCAGCCTACCGCGCTTCCAAACTCTCGCCCATGGAAGCCTTGCGCAAAAATTAATGGTATAGTTTTAGGTATAATTTTGGTTCAAAAAAACAAAAATGTCGGTGAATTTCGAAGTTGAAAGAAAAATTGAAGTCAACCGGTGGATAATCAAAGCGCGTTGGTTTTACGCCGTGGGCATCCTTTTGATCGGCACTCTGACAAAAATAATCAATCCGCCAAATTATTA
>Ga0172371_10009201_pt1 | contig 13632 bp, 15 predicted proteins | sample Lak12m_FD_114543 | JGI IMG/M metagenome (GOLD analysis project Ga0172371, IMG submission 114543) | Freshwater microbial communities from Kabuno Bay, South-Kivu, Congo - kab_022012_12m | ecosystem: Environmental > Aquatic > Freshwater > Lake | place: Democratic Republic of the Congo: South-Kivu... | reverse complement strand
TTCTTCAACAACATCTGCTATCATACTACCATTTGCATCGACTGCAAGTTTTTGTAATAAGGCTACTCCTTCTCCAAAAATGATCCAATAGGTTTCGTCTAATTTTCCTACATGATAATGACCATATGTTTTTATATACTCCCCACTAATTGTTCCTGGCTCCCAGACGGTAATATTTTTTTGGTCCTTTCCCCCACGAATCATATAGTAATGAATTGAGGGCCCAACTCCTTGTGGATCCATCAAAACTTCAATCATTTTTTCATGAGTACGGGAAGCATAATGTTTTCCAACATTCTTAAAATCAATGTCCATATTTATATAATAACTTTTAATAATTATTTATTAGGATTCCATCCTCGATTTTCTTGTTTTCTAATCTCCTCAGTCTCATCTGGTCTTTTATAATCATCCTCAAGTCTTACAGTTGTCCCGATTTCCGGAGTCGAAACCTCTATCACATCACAATCGGTAATACCTACTAATCTATGTCGTTGATTAATTGAACACGTATAACTCTTTCCAAATTCTAGTTCTGTTTCAATTAATTCGCCGTTATCGTTATCCCAAACTAATTTAGCTCTACCTTTTAAAAGGTACCATGTTTCTTTTTTTTCATCGTGTTTTTGCAAGGATAGTCTTTTACTGGAATCAACGTGTAGAATCTTTCCCATATATGGTAAATTATCGGGAGTCCAATGAATTTCATAACCCCAAGGTTTAATTACTTTTTTTGGTTCATATATATTTTTCATTTGTTTATTTAAATAAAATTTAACAATTTAGTATAATTCATTATAAATGAAAAATACTAAATTCTACATATATCTTAAAACTCTACGCGTTAATCAATGGTTAAAAAATTTGATTTTATTTACTTCTCTCATTTTCTCAGGTCAGCTTTTTAATTATCCACTTTTTGTAAATACTCTTCATGCATTTTTAATATTTTGTCTTTTATCATCTGCCTCATATGTATTAAACGATATCATTGATTATCCTTTTGACAAAAAACATGCTTTTAAAAAATTCCGTCCAATCGCATCAGGAACAATTACTATGCCTGAAGCAACTTTCATTGTTTTTACTTTAACGCTTATCTCTCTTTTACTCGCCCTATTATTTTCCTTACCTTTTTTCTTTATGAGCCTTGGTTTTATTCTTTTACATTTTCTGTATTCTGTTTTTTTAAAAAAACATCCTGTTATTGATATATTTACAATATCTTTGTCTTTTGCAATTCGGGCCTATGCAGGTGTCATTGTTACTGGATATCATATTCCAATCTGGCTTATGTTGACTATTTTCTTTATGTCTTTATTTATGGCAACGGTCAAACGTCATGCCGAACTTGTTGCTCAGGGTAAAGAAGCTCGTATCTCGCTTTATAAATACAATGAACATTTTTTGGATTTCTTAACCTATTCATCAGCTACATCAATTATCATGTCATATTCTTTCTACACTTATTTTGAAAAACTACCGCCCATTAAAACATTGCTCGGAGATTATTTTTCAATAAATTTTTCAGGTCTTGAAACTAGAAAACTAATGATGATTACCATTCCTCTTGTCGTCTATGGAATAACCCGTTATGCACAGCTTCTTTATGAAAGATATGAAGGAGAAAGACCAGAAAAAGTTATTACAACAGATGTTCCTCTTGTCGCAACAATTCTGCTTTGGGCAATAATCATTATTAGCTTGATATATATTTTGTAGACTATAGTCCATTGACAAATAGAGAATAAGTTTATAAAGTTATAAAGTTACAAAATTCGTAGAATAAATTATGAAAAATTCTGATTCTCACAAAAAACAGGCTGTTTCTTTAGCGATTGAACAAATCCAAAAACAGTTTGGAAGAGGTTCAATTATGCGATTTGGTAGTGGCCCAGTTGTACCTGTTGATGTTATTCCAACTGGGATGATTTCCCTCGATACCGCCCTTGGAGTTGGTGGCATACCCCGTGGACGAATTATTGAAATATTTGGACCTGAGGCAGCTGGAAAAACAACTATCTGTTTATCTCTTGTTGCTGAAGCACAAAAAAAAGGTGGCGTCGTGGCTTTTATCGACGCTGAGCACGCGCTTGATCCATCCTGGGCTAAGATCTTAGGGGTTAAACTTGATGACCTTTTAATTTCCCAACCTGATACAGGTGAACAAGCATTAGAAATTACAGAAACACTCATTCGCTCGGGAGGAGTTGATCTTGTTATAGTTGACTCAGTCGCTGCTTTAGTCCCTAAGTCTGAGATTGAGGGTGAGATGGGTGAAAGCCAGATGGGCCTACAAGCTCGTCTCATGTCTCAAGCATTAAGAAAACTTACAGGTATTGTCTCAAAATCAAAAACAACCGTTATTTTTACAAATCAACTGCGTCTTAAAATCGGTGTATTTTTTGGTAACCCTGAGACAACTCCAGGAGGGCTTGCTTTGAAATTTTATACATCAATTCGTATGGATGTAAGAAAAATTGAAACATTAAAAAAGAACAATCAGGTTTATGGAGCACGTGTTCGTATAAAAGTTATTAAAAATAAAGTGGCTGCTCCTTTTAAAGAAGCTGAAGTTGTAATTACCGCCTCAGGTATTGATCGTGAAGAAGGACTCGTTGATGCCGCTATTGCCTCAGGAATAATTACAAAATCCGGATCATTTTTTAAGATAGGAGAAAAATTAATTGGCCAAGGTAAAGAACAGATTAAAGAAACAATAAAAAAAGACGAAAAATTAAAAGAAAAACTTTTAAAACAAATATCGGAAAAAAATAAATTATCCTAAGATTGTAATTTATGGACGATGATCTAATTCCACTTTTAAATAAGGCTTATTTTTTTTTGAAGTTCCGTCCACGAAGTGAAAAAGAAGTTAAGGATTATTTATATAAAAAGGTAAAAACTACTCATTGGTCACGCGAGGCAGCTGACAAAATAATAATCAAATTAAAAGAACAAGAATTAATTGACGATAAAAAATTTATCGAATGGTTTATCCGTTTTCGAACCAACTTAAAACCAAAAGGCGTTCGATTATTAACCCAAGAATTAAGACAAAAGGGAGTTGCAGAAGATCTTATTGAAAAATATTTTGATAACAATCAAGTTGACGAAGAAAAACTCGCATTTCAAACTTTAGAAAAACGTTGGCCTCGTTACAAACTATTAAACTCACAAAAACGTTTTGAAAAAGCCTATCGATTTCTATTAAGCAGAGGATTTAGTTATGGTTTATGTAAAAAAACAATAAAAAAATGCGAACCTTAAAAATGTTATATATTTTTATTAAAAAATAAAATGGAAAAAATAATTGAATTCTTTGGTTATGGAGCTAATGCGGATATCCATACTATAACAAATATTATTGGTCATGAACCAAAAGGTGGAGAGGGAGCAGTCTTACAAGGATATGGTCTTGCAATTCAAACATTATCCAACATTCCTGAGAAAGAAAGAAATATTTTAAAAAAAGTGTGGGGAGAAAATTTTCAAGCTTATACTCTTATTACTGGTCCGGGATTCGTAAAAGGAAGAAGATGGTTTATTACTGAAGAAGATCTTGAAAAAATACAGCAATGGGAATTTGCACATAAAGATGGTTGGAGAGAAATTATTAGTATTAAAATTACTACTGCTGATGGCAAAACCGCAGATGCAATTACAGAAAAGTCTAGAGATAATTTTCCTGTTGAAAAAATAATTGACGGTTTAAATCATGAAAACATTTTAAATAAAGAAGGAAAGATATATTATTCAAAAGAGGATGAAAACAAAATTGAGTTTATGAGGGAACAACTTAAAGAATATTATGGTCAATATATTAATGCTTAAAATTAATTTGGAATATGGTTGTAGTTTCCCCTAAAATCAAGTAAAATATAACTCAATTAGAAATTGCTTGGGAAAAAAGTTAAAGATTAAACATTAGACATTAAAATCAAATGATAAATAAAAACACAAATTCTTTACGATTCCTTACGTCTTTATAATTTGTGATTTTTAATATTTGATTCTTAAATCTAGTTTTCCAAGCTTCATAAATATATATGGTCATTAAGTTTTTCAAAAAATTTCTTTCAATAAAAACTGATCGAGAAAATCTTATAAAAAGCGCCTCTCAAGAGGCTGAAAATATTGTTTTACGAGCAAAAGAAGAAGCAAATAAGCTAAAGATTGAAGCAGACGCCCAATCTAGAAAGATTGCTAATGATGCTTTAGAGATCGAGAAAAGATTAGCAAAAAAAGAAGAGGTTATTGAAGAAAAAGAATCACAGCTTAATCGAGACAAACAATCCCTTCAAGATACTAAAAATTATGTAGAAAAGGTTAAAAAAGATATCGAAGAAAAGCGAGAAGCAATGTTGTCAAAGCTTGAAAAAATTGCAGCTATGAACAAAGATCAGGCTAAGGACCTACTACTTCGAGGTTGGGAAGAAAAACTAAAAGGCGACGTTGCTAAAAAGATAAAGCAGGCTGAGGAAGAGATAAAGACAACTGCCGATGATAAAGCAAAACAGATCCTTGTTGATGCAATGCGTTATGGTGCAATAGATTATGTTGCCGAATATACATTATCGGTAATTAATCTACCTAACGAAGACTATAAGGGAAGAATCATTGGAAAAGATGGTCGTAATATTCGTGCTTTTGAAATAGCAACCGGTGTTGACTGTGATCTTGAAGAAGAAGGAGTAATTAGACTATCATCGTTTGATGCAGTTCGTAGAGAGATAGCAAAAATCTCTCTTGAAAGACTAATAAAAGATGGTCGTATTCAACCATTGCGTATTGAGGAGATTGTGAAAAAAACTCGTGAGGAAGTAGAAAAAGCAATCTTTAAGGCAGGTGAGGAGCTTACTCACCAGGTCGGTGTTTTTAATTTACCAGCAGAGCTTACTCAAGCTTTGGGACGATTCAAGTATAGATTTTCTTACGGTCAAAATATGATTGCCCACACACTTGAAGAGACACGTATTGGAGTTGCCCTCGCACATGAACTCGGGGCAGATGTAAATATAGTAAAACTAGGTTGCTTACTTCATGATATTGGAAAAGTTATTACCGATAAAGAAGGATCTCATGTAGATTTGGGTGTTGAGATATTAAAAAAGAACCGTTTCCCTCAAAAAGTCATTGACTGTGTTGCAAGCCATCATGAGGACGTTCCCATGAATTCGCTTGAATCAATAATTGTTTATATTGCTGATGCTGTATCTGGCGGTAGACCTGGAGCCCGACATGAGGACTTTGAAGAATACTTAAAAAGAATAAAGACAATTGAAGATGCTGCTAAAACAAAAAAAGGTGTTAAGGAAGCATATGCCTTACAGGCGGGTCGTGAACTTAGGGTCATTGTCAAACCAGAAGAGGTGACAGACGATGAAGCAGTCGTCATCGCTAATAAAATAAAAGATGAACTTGAAACTAAGTTCGACGTTTTCCCTGGTCAAATAAAGGTAACAGTTATCAGAGAAACAAGACAAGAAGCGACAACTAAAATATAATGAAAATTTCTCAAATCGGTGAATTTGGATTAATTGATAGAATAAAAAAAACTATAAATAATCCTATTATAGGTGATGATACTGCACCAATTTATATTGACGGCAAGACATTTCTTGCAACTACTGATAGTTTAATTGAGGGTCAACATTTTCTAAAAAAGTATCCTCCGGCTTATGTTGGTTTTAAGGCAGTAAGTGTAAATGTGTCAGATATCGTTGCATCTGGAGGTAAACCAAAATTCTTATTAATCTCTCTTATGGCTCCTAACATTAAAGTTTCCTATATTGACAAACTTTATCAAGGAATAGTCGAGGCGTCTAAGTTTTATAAATGTAAAGTCATTGGTGGTAATATAAGTTTTTCAAAGACTCTTGCTTTAGATATCTTTTTAATTGGTAAAACAGATAAATTTATAAGTAGACGAAGTGCCACGCCCGGAGATAGTGTTTTTATAACTGGTTTTTTAGGTGATTCAAAAGCTGGTCTTGAACTATTACTTCTCAATAAAAAAAAATATCTTAATTATGAAAAAATATTAATTGATCGTCATCTTCGTCCGGTTATTGATATTAATAACGCTGATTATATTAGTACTCATGCAACTTCTTCGCTTGATATAAGCGACGGACTTTCTTCAGATATTTTCCATATTTCAAAATCAAGCAAAGTAAAAATTGTGATTAATAAGAATAAATTACCTATCTCTTCTGAACTGGTTAAATACTGTAACAACAAAAAGGTTGATCCTTTAAAATATGCGCTGTCAGGTGGCGAAGATTACCAAATTTTATTTACTCAAAAAAAATCAACCTCTCCTTTTACAAAAATTGGGAGTGTTAAAAAGGGCGTTGGAGTCTTCCTTGATCAAAAACCTCTAAGAAATCAAAGTTTTGACCATTTTAAAATCTACTAAACTTCTCATTATTGTAAAGCCCTAGTTTTGATATAGATTGTTATAATAAGATGGTTTTAATATAGATTGACAAGACGCGAAAAATTAACTATTCTTTTTACAATTAATTGTTCTATCGCTTCAAAATAAATTAATAATGAAAGGGGGTGAAAATAAATATGACAAAAGCAGATTTAGTCGCCCAGGTTGCTAAAAAAGCTAATCTTACAGCTAAGGCCGCCAAAGATGCTGTCTCAACAGTATTTTCAACAATGGCCGATGCACTAAAAAGAGGTGAAAAGGTTGTTGTCACAGGATTTGGAACCTTTATGGTAAGACGACGAGCATCAAGAAAAGGAAGAAATCCTCAAACCGGTGCTGAGATTCAAATTCCAGCCACAAAAACACCAGGTTTTACAGCTGGCAAGAGTCTTAAAAGAATGGTTAAATAAAAAACTTAAATTACTCCGAAATTTTTCGGGGTTTACCCCGCCCAAGACGGCGGGGTTGTTTTTTTATGTCTAAAAAGGTATACTATTTGGAGCATTTATGAAGAACTTTGTTCGATATAGTCTTGTTTTTCTTTTTATACTTTTACTTATTCCAACAATGTACTTTGTCATGGAGACATCTGGAGCAACCATTGAAACACCTCAAGAAAAAGTCGTCTATACCTTGCCTTATCCTGGGATACTACCTGATCATCCATTATATTTTATTAAGATTTTAAGAGACCGGGTAAATGAGTTTATAACGCGCGATAATTTAAAAAAGGCAGAAATTTATCTTCTTTATTCCGATAAAAGGGTAGCGATGGCTATAGCCTTGGCAAAAAAAGGGAAAACTACTCTCACTATAAACACCTTTTCAAAAGCAGAAAAATATTTACAAAAAGCTGTATTTCTATTAAAAGAGGCAAAAAATCAAGGTAGTTCAGCACCATCAAGTTTTGTCGAAACTATCAAACTGGCTACAGCGAAACATAAAGAGTTAATTAACGAACTAATGAAAACTTCTCCTCAGGGTTATTCTGATTCTCTTTCCCAACTACTTATTCTTAATGATCAGGTAAGGTTTGCTCTTGAAAATTTATAAGAAAATAAAAAGGCAATAAGTAAATAATTTTGAATCAAAGTCAACCAGTAATGATCAAACATCCCCGTTAAGAAGACTACAAATATAAGAGGCCAAATCAAAACTAGTTTATTAATTCTTGTTAATCTAAATAAAAAAATCGCCGTTATAATTCCAATCATTCCTGTTTCTGCAATAAATAATAAAAATATATTATGAACAGGTTGATTTATAAATAGGGAAAATTTTGAAATAAATATAGATTGATCAACCAAATAACTACCTAAACCACTACCGAAAATAATATTGTTTTTTATAATCTGGAATGAGTTATTAATAAGCTCGCTTCTTTTTACAATATTTAAAGGGTCTGTTTTTGCTTGAAGAAAATAGATACCAATAATAATTAGAGTAATAATCTTACTAATATCACAAATACGACAAACTTTTTTTACTTTTAATATTATGTAAATAGTGTTAACAATAATAAATGTTAATATTGCTGTTTTAGAAAAACTCAAAAGTATTAATAGACTAAATATTAATAAAGAAAAAAATTTAAAAACTATGTGCTTATTAAAATTTTTGTTTATTAGTACAAAGAAATACAATAATAAAAAAAATCCCGCTAAAGAATTTGGGTGGGAAAAAGTCCCGTAGGGTCTTAAAAGTTCTTTACCCAATAAAGATGCTTTAGCGATTCCTGGCGTTGATAAAGAAAAAAACCTTTCTCCAAAAAAATAAAAAACACCATTTAGTGATCTTTCTTTTACAATCTGCAATATACCCAAAGATAGTTCAAATAGGCCTATTATAAACAGTCCTATTAATAGAGTTTTTTCTTTAAAAACTTTAAAAAAAAATTTACCAATAGAAAAAACTATAAAAAACTCAATTAATCTTAGATATTTATAAAAACTAAAAAGAGGTATCTTTGAAAAATAAATATTAATAATTCCAAATAATATTAAAAGGTAGGTCCATTTACTTTTGAAAAGAGGGGTTATCGTTTTCCAGTTTAATATTGTTAGTATTAACACTAATATATCGATGATATATATTGTAGGAGCTAAATAATCTACTCTTAAACCAAACAAATAAGAAAAACTTAAGAAAAAATGTTTTCCAAATTGAGTAGGTAATAATAAAATAAACAAGAAAAATAGTATTTGATTTATTTTAAAAAAGAGCTGATTGGGTTTCTTTTTGTTCTTTTTTTTCTTCATGATTATTAAAAACTTTTACAACTCCAAACTCACCGTCATAGCCTGGGTTAACCGTCACTTTTCTTTCCCTAACAATTTTAATTGCTTTCATTAATTTATTTCCACCAATATCGCTAATTTCTTCATAGGTTTTTTTCAATAATATCTCAAATTCTTTTATTCCCTGTCCAATTATTCGATTATACTCACTAAGTGCTTTTGTCGGTGATCCGTTATTAATCTCTAATAGAATCTCAATAAGAGGAACCATTGATACAAATGGTCTATGTTTTTTTTCTTTATCACAAACAAATGTTAATCCAACCTTGTTTTGAAGATAAAAAAGATCTTTTTTTTCTATTATTTTAGACGATAAATCAGCGACTCGGCTTTCAACTCCAACTGTCATTGGTTTATTACAAACAGGGCAAATTATTCCATTTTTTCTGGTTTCACTTATGCTAAAGCTCTTTTTACATAACCTATGACCTGTAAAATGATATTTTCCTTCTTCTGGAAAAAATTCAATCGTATAGCCAATTTTTAGTTCTCCTTTTGGGTCTTGTTTTATTGCGTTTGCAATATCTTCATATTTTAGATCTGATATCTGATAATTAACTTCCTTCTTTGGTATAAAAACCGTTGCTTCGCGTCCTAATTTTGGTCCTGAGTGAGCATCGGATGATGAAAGAATTGAACGATTCTCGAGTTCTTTAATCTGCCAGTTCATAATCGGGTCGGAAGATAGTCCGGTTTCAATACCATAAATATATTTTGCATACTCACCAAAACATTCGGAAAGCGAATCAAAACCAGACTTAGAACCAAAAATAGAAAACCAGGGAGTCCAGATATGGGCGGGTATTAATAGAATGTCGTCATCAATCTCAAGTAGTATTTTCAGAATATCTAATGATGATATCCCAACAATTGGTCGACCATCTGCCATTAAATTTGCACCTCTTTTTATTAATTCTTTATTTACTTTAGTGCCGACATCTAATGAGGGTAATAAAATGACATTATGAACCCTACGGACTTTACCACCCTGTGAATAAATACTAGATATTTCTGTGGTTAAAATAAAACGAGTTTCATCCTCCTTGGACTTAAGTCTATATATGCCTGAATTACTTTCTGTTAAATTATCTTGAATTTCTTTAAACCATAGGGGATGTGTCCAATCCGAAGTACCAACTAACGAAATACCTTTTTTAGAAGCCCACGATGAAATTCCAACTAAATTCATTTGTGGAGAAACAGCCCGCGAGTATTTTGAATGAATATGTAAGTCGGCTATGATCTGCATATTCAAATTATATGAAAAAATACAAATACCTGTTGAGTATTTAATCTCATGAAATTATTGATAGATTTAAGAAATATCTTGACGCTTTTTCAAATAAATCACCAAAAAAATCGAGAAAAAGACTAGAAGTAAAATAATTACAAATAAAATAAACATTTGGGATTTATTTTTTTGAGAAAAAATTGTTTTTGGATCATTGTTTTCAATACTAGGGTTTTTTGTTATGTCGTTTTTTAATGATCCTTGCTCAATAATCTCACCCTTACTGGTTTTAAAAACATTTAAATTAGTATTATTCTCTATAATCTCTTCTTTATTTTGGGTTACAAATCTTGAGTTTGCAATCTTAATTACTTCGTTGTTATTTACTTGGTTACTAGTATCCCCATATTCTATATGGTAGGGCATTGAGGGTAGGTTTTCCGAACTTATTTTAAAATAACCATTTTCATCAGAAATCGTTTCGTAATATGGTTTTTTTGAAAATTCTAAATAAACTGAAACCTTAGTATTTTGTAAAACATCTCCTTGATTATTTTTTGCATAACCCTCAACGTTATTTAATATTGGTTCAAATCTTGTTGAAGATATAATATTTACCTCGGCGTTTACTTGTTTTATAAACCTATCAAAAAAGTTTTTAACTAAATTAACAAGAGTAAGATCTGTCTTTTCAATTGTAATCTCTCCAAAGTATTCGTTTAGTTCAAAATCTGACTGACTTATCTTAATAGTAAAATTACCATCTTTATCTGTTTTTATTGGTGTCTCTGTTAATAATCTATAACGAGTTTCGTCTTTTAAACTGTATGCTTTTACCTCACTAAATGGATGAGAGGTTCTTCCTCTTATAACAATTAAGTTGTTTAATTTATCCAAATCATAAAAATATTGCATTAGTTTCACTTTATTTTCTGCAACAGGCGCTATGTTTTTTAATGGAATATCTCTGTGTTGTATTACTCCTTTTTGAATAATATCAACACCAGTATTGGACGGATAAATGTCAGAGTATATTTTTGAATAATTAAAATGTAGGTTCTCTAATGCTTCTGGAAAATTATAGGCACTATGACTAACAGTTAGTTTATAAGTACCATCAGGAACAACAAAACTATAGCTTCCATCCTCATTTGTAATCTGGGGATTAATAATATTACCCCCTAGTAAATCAGACGGTGTCATCATCTTATAAGAGTTTGTGTCTGTTTTTTTATATAAGGTTACCTGGGCTTGATTTACTGGTTCAAGCGTCTGACTGTCAAAAACCCGACCATAAGGATCCCAAGATAGAGCCACACAGTCTGATTGGTTATACACTGTCTCAAAATCAAAGGTTCCTTGTTGTTGTCCGCCCTCATCTCCACCAGCTGCTGGTGGAACTGGTTGAAAATAATTTAAAGCCAACCAGCGTCTTTGCTGACCGCGATCTGTTGAGCTATGCCATTTAAATTCAGGAATTTCTCCTGATGAATCACTCATTAAAGGATTTGATGCAAGTGTTGAACCGACAAACCTATATCCATATTGATCACTGAGCGCTTGTTGGTTATCTTTTCCAAAAACCTCTTGATCTACGGTCGAATCACCGCTTGTACATTCAGAGGAAGATATACATTCAAATATGTATGTATTTGTGCTTGGTAAAAGTTTTGTCTGTGGGTCAACAGATACTCTAGCCGTGTGACCTTGACCCTCAACCCTTTCTGCGTTCAAACAAACCCATCTTTGGCTGGCTTGTTGGGCATTCACTGACACTAGAGGAAAGATAAACAAAATTAATAAAAAAATTGTATGAGAGATTATTCTTTTAAATATATTTATCATATAAATTCATAATAATTAAAGACTCGCAAACAATCAAGTATAATATTGATATATGAAAGGCTTCATTGATTTTATTAGAGAACGAGGAATTGTCGGACTTGCCGTTGCTTTTATTATCGGTGGAGCTATTACAAAATTAGTCGCATCATTTGTCACTGATATAATTAATCCTATTTTAGGGATCCTTTTATCTAAAACAAAGTCGCTTGAAACAATGTCTTTATCTCTTGGTGGTAATAAAATTATGTGGGGTCATTTTTTAAGTGTGACAATAGATTTTCTTATAATATCTTTTGTAGTCTATTTGATATTTAAGGTGCTTGGTCTTGAAAAAATTGATAAAAAAAAGTAAGCAGATTCTTCTTAATAAATACTAAACTGCATTTTAAGCTATAATACTTTTATGAAAATAGTTAATCGTAAATTTGGAAGAGATTATGAAGAAATAGAAACTTTCGAGGCAGGTATCGTCCTTATTGGTGCCGAAGTTAAAGCAATACGTGATAAAAAGATCATTCTTGATGACTCTTTTGTGAAAATAATAAACGATGGCGCATATTTAATAAACGCTAATATCTCACTCTTGCCTTATTCAAAGATTTTAACCTATGAACCAACCAGATCAAGAAAATTGCTTTTGCATAAAAAGGAACTAATTAAAATTAGGACAAAAATGCATTCCTCTGGTTTGACTCTAGCCCCTAAGTCATGCTATAATAAAGGGCCTCATATCAAGCTAGAAATAGCTTTGGTTAGAGGTAGAAAAGAACTTGAAAAAAGAAAAAGAGAAAAAGCGAGAGACATAAAATTAGATGAAAAACGAGAAGCAAAGGAATATTTAAAAATATAATAAAAGGGTTTATCCCGTAAATTTTTTACGGAGTAAACAAAAATTTACGGGGATGCCAGGCATCGACGGGAAATTTGCACTTTTAAAAATCGCTTAGACGGACCTGTCCGTTAAACGGAAAAAATAACTGATAACAAATTATCAGAAGAAGAAAGTTATTTCTTGGCCAACAGAGGCAATTTTGCTTTTGCCCAAGTATATAACTAATTCTCTCTCTTTAGATTTCGTCTGATTTAATCTATTGAGGGATAAACCAATCAGAATAAGGCAAGATGACTTTTCTAGTTAGTCATTAAGCCTACAACTTATAACTAGCTTCCTGATGCGATTTGACTATTTTAGCGATCAGGATCGAGTAAAAATATTCTATTCTAAGCTAAAAATTTTTAGAAGTGTTTTCTCGGACGCGGGTTCAATTCCCGCCATCTCCACCAAATTAAATAAAAAAGGGAAAAATTTATGTATGAAAAGTATTATGTCTACTCAATACTTTCTTTAAAAGACCTTACAATTTATACTGGCCTAATTAATGATTTAAAAACGAGAATAAATGAACATATGAGGGGAATTGTAGTCGGAACAAATATAAGAATTCCTTTTAAACTTATTCATTATGAATATTTTGTAAATTTGGAAGACGCAAGACAAAAAGAATTATTTTTAAAAACTGCAAGGGGAAAAGCACTTCTTAAAGACTCACTTAAAAAAACTATTGCTAATAAAATCTATATGCCATATAAAACAAGATAGTTAAATATGATATTATTTAGTTTATGGGTTCTATAACACCAGAAAACACATCTCGCTTATTATCTCTTTTTTCAATATTACTATCTCTTGGATCAGGAATATTTGTTGTTTCGATGGTTGTAATGATATTTTTATTTAAGTGGTCATTAAAAGAAACACTAAAGAATGCTAAGGGTTTTGTTGCTTTATTTGTTTTGACAATACTTGGATCTTTAAC
>Ga0172371_10009200_pt1 | contig 13632 bp, 7 predicted proteins | sample Lak12m_FD_114543 | JGI IMG/M metagenome (GOLD analysis project Ga0172371, IMG submission 114543) | Freshwater microbial communities from Kabuno Bay, South-Kivu, Congo - kab_022012_12m | ecosystem: Environmental > Aquatic > Freshwater > Lake | place: Democratic Republic of the Congo: South-Kivu... | reverse complement strand
TTCGTGGGTGACGCCATGGGCGTCCAGGTTGTGCCCTGGCGCCGGGCGATCACTCCGGATTCGCCTACGGCAACGGCGGTGTTCCCCCACCCCCAGACGGACCTTACACTCGTCGTCGGCCCCAGGGGATACGGCTCGTAACCGCCGGGCGGAGGCGTCACGTCCTCGTCCGGAGCGTCGCCGGGTACATCGCCGGCGTCCGGTGCGTCCTCGGACGTCAGATCCTGGGGCTTTCCATCCAGTTTCCCTGCGTCCCCAACGTCCGCGCACGCGTCGCAGACTACCTCCGCCGCATCCTGTGCTCCGTCGCCGCCCGCGTCTTCCGCAGGTGACGACGTGCCGCACGACAGCAGCAGCACTGCGCCAACCAGAACCAACCGCATATCCTTGGCCCCTTATTCCGAAAGGAAGTTGGAGGTATCCGTGCTCCAGCTCTTCCAGGTTGTATAATCCAGATCCATGAAGTCGTAGTTGTCGATGTCGAACCCTTCCTTGTACACGCGCAGCACCGTGTAGATGTAGAACCCCTCGGGCACGCCCGGGGTTCCCTCGATGTTCGGGAAGTCGGGAAGCTCGACGTACGTTACGTCGCCGTCGCTCATCAGGTCCCAGTACATGATGGGCGGCCCCATCATCGACGGCTGCTCCAGCGTCGTGTAGTAGAAGCTGGAAGCCGGGCCCGGGTCAACCTGCCACTCCAGGTATTGCTGGTCGATCACCGCGTTGTCCAACGGGTATGTGATGTTGACCGGCGTGACGAACGGCGTCATCACGACCTGGTGGTTGCCGGAGACCATCGCCAGCCCCGCGTCCTTGGATGCGTACCCGGTGAGAAGGTCCTGCTGGACGCCGGGCAGGCTCTCGTCCGTGAGCATCGTTCCGTCCCAGTGCAGGATCGTCCCCTTGCCGCCCACGATCGTCACGTCTTGCGGTCCGGTGCCGAACACCGACTTGAGCGTGGCCTTGGTGCCGCTCTCCACGACTGTCCATTGCGTGCCGTCGTAATGGATGATGGTCCCGCTGTCGCCCACCGCCCACACGTCCACGGGCGACGTGCCCCACACGTCGAACAGGGTGTACCCGACCGGCGACGGCTCGTTCACCCAGATCCCGTTGACCAGCCGGATGATGAACCCATAGTCGCCCACGGCCCACACGTTGGCCGAGTTCACGCCGAAGACCGAATTGAACTTGTGGAACACCTGGCCCGGCATGAACGTCCACTTCAGGCCGTCCCACAGGTAGGCACAGTAGTCCCCAACCACGATGACGCTGGTCTGAGAGCCGGCCCACACCCCCCGAAGCGTAGCACCACCAGGCTGAGGCATCGCTTCCCACTTGGCGCCGTTGAACTTGAGCGCAGTCCCCTGGTCGCCCACGGCATATACAGCGCCGTCCGCGCCGTGCACGGACCGCAGCGTCATCTCGTTTTCCCCGCCCGGCTGCGGTTGCCACGTGTACCCGTTGAAGTGCGCCACCACCCCTTGCAGGCCGACCCCGTAGATGTTGTTCCAGGAGTCGCCCCAAAGGTCGAACAGCGTCTCCTTGATGCCGCTCTCCTGGCTCTCCCAGCCTCCCGACCCCTTCACGTAGATCGTGTCGTCCTCGAACTCCGTCAGGTCGGTCAGCAGCCCGAACGTCTTGGGCAGCTTCTGGGGGTCTTCGCCCGCGCCGGTTGCGGTCACTGCGGCGCCAAGAATGGCGAACGTCGAGTCCGCGATGTTCCCTGCCAGGTTGGATGGCAGGTGGTTGAACGTGAGCACCGTGTCGTCGTCGAACCCGTAGAACTTCACCGGAAACTCCATGAACTCGAACACGCCGTCGGACCCGAAGTCCACGTAGACCTTGCCGAAGATGGCGTTGGGGCCCTCCCAGCTCAGGTGCGGATCATCCAGGAACACGTTGACCTGCCGGTTCATCGGGATGTCCAGCAGGATGTTCACGTCCTCGATCACGTCGCCCGACGCCTTGAGCGTCACGTGCCTCGCGACGCCCATTGCGTACGCGGTCAGCTCCGGGCGCCCGTCGCCCATCCAGCACCCACTCTCCTTGCAGATGCTGTCGCCGAAAATGCAATCCCACTCCGACTCGCACAGGGGCAGCACGCCGCCGACACAGACGATCGCAATCTCACCGAGCCCTTCGTACACCAGCGAGAAGTCGCCGTCCGCGTCTGCGATCATCCCGGGACCGTTGTCCGGGTTCTCGCCCAGGTAGTGCCCCTTGGACGTGGAGCAGAATACCATTTTCTTGCCGCCCAGCGGCAGGCAGTTGCCGAACTCGGCCCCGCTCTGGATCGACGTGCAGGAGAAGCCCGGGGGGCACTCGGTGTCGTCTATGCACGCGGTAAGGCAGCGTTTGCCCTGGTCGCCCAGGTTTGCGCAGACGCTGTCGGCCCCGGGGCAGTCCGCGTCCGTGCTGCACGACTGGCAGAGGCCCGGGAACTGGACGCCGGTGTAGTTGCATGGACCAGGCGGGATCACGACGTACTTCCCGAACCCGGACACTCTTCCGTTGATGATCGGGGGCGTGAACGCGGGCGGAAAGCCGCTTCCCATCGATGGGCAATTGTAGTGCAGGTAGAGGGTCACGTTGGTCGCGTCGTACTCGACCACGCTGGAATTCGAAAAGCATTCCTTGGACGCGGTGACCATCTGCTCGCCCAGCAGGTCGGGGCCGGAGAACGTCACCTGGCCGTTGTTGTCCGTGAACCCCTGGTACGGGGTGTCCGGGTTGGCCCACAGCATCACGAACGCGTCCGCAAGCGGGACGCCTACGTCGCCGTCGAGCACCGTGACGTTGACCGCGTGGTACACCTGTCCGCCCCAAGTGCCGCCGTAGAAGCTCAGCGGGTCGAAGTAGGTGAACGAAAGCGGAAGCGTTGCGGTCTCTTCGCCTACGACCACTTCCACGTCCACGGTCCCGGGTGCGCCGGGCGGTGTCTTGGCCGTAATCACATTGTAACCATCCAGTGTCACGTGGCTGCTGGGCGCTCCACCGACGTAGACCTTCGGAGTGCCGGTGAACCCTGCGCCGATGAGCTTGATGTATGTGCCGCCCGCCATGGAGCCCGCGCTCGGATCCACGATGTAGAGCGCAAGCGGCCCTTCGTAGGTGAACGCGTCCGCTGCTACGGCGGATGTCCCCTTCTGGAGCACGGCCACGTCCACTGTCCCCGGGCTTCCCACGGGGGTCACGGCCTGGATGAGCTCCGGCGACAGTACCTCGGTGCCCGCTGCGGGAAGCGCACCGAAGTAGACCTCGGCCGTGGGCAGGAAGCCGTGGCCGGAGATCGCTACCTTGGTCCCGCCGGCAGCGGGGCCGTGGTCGGGAGTGACGTCCAGCACGCCGGCAATCGGCAGGTACTTGTACCCCGCGGCCAGCACGCTCGTGCCGTTGCCGTTCATCACGGTCACGTCCGCTGAGCCTTCTTCTCCCGGGGGGGCCACGACGGTCAGCAGGAAAAGCCCGGGAGAGACCGACACGACCTCGGCCAGCTTCGAGCCGAACAGCACCGTGGTCTCCTCAGCGGGCCCCAGCCCGAACGCGGAGACCTGCACCGTGTTCCCGCCCGTGGTCGGCCCGCTGTCCGGAAGCACGGACAGCACCATGAGGTCCTTGGGAGGAAGCGAGGAGCCGAAGTAGAAGAAACCGTCCTTCCTCGTGTCGGTGCCGAACGGTGTGGTTACGGTCACGTCCACGAATCCGACCGGGGCCGGCGGCACGGTCGCTTCGACCTTGGTCCAGTCCACGAACGAGACCGTCTCCGCCTCGACGTCGCCGAAGTACACCGACGTCTCCGGGTGCGCGCCCACCATGCTAACCAGGACCACGCTTCCGCCGCCTGCCGGCCCCGCTGACGGGACGATCCCCACGACCTTCGGAGGCTCGTAGTAGAAGAACGCGTCCAGAAGCGTCGCAAAACCTTCCTTCGCATTGACCGACACGTTGGCGTACCCGGCCTCGCCCGGCGGCGTCACCGCAAGGATCGTCTTGTCGTCCACGACCTGGATGTCCACGCCGATGTGGTCCCCGACGATAGCGGTCGCACCCTGCGTGAAGCCGCTTCCGGTGATCATCACGGGCGTTCCACCCCCGGCGGGTCCCACCGCAGGATCGATCGTCTCGATTGTCACGGAGTTGTAGTATAGGAACCCGGCCGGAAGCACGGTTACCTGCCCGTCCGGCGTCTGGACCTCCACGTCCGTCGGCCCCGGGAAACCCGCGGGCGTGATCACCGTGGCCTTCTTCTTGCTCAGCACGAAGACATCGTTGGCCACCTGGTGCCCGAAGATCACGGCCATGCCGTCCTGGAACCCCGCACCGGTGAGAACTACCTGGTCCGCGCCCACCGTCTTGCCCTTGGAAGGCTCGATCGTGTAGAGCGCCAGCGGGTCGGGCGTCGGCTCCTGGTCCAGCAGGAACAGGTCGAACTGCGGGCCCGCGTCCACGTCGGGGACCACGTCCGGGTGCCCGACCTCGCCCACGTCCCCAGGGGTCCCCAGGTCTCCGGCGTCGAGCGCGTCCGACGCTTGAACCGCGTCTCCGTCCCCGCCTCCCGTGCCGTCACCGCACCCGATCGCCGCCACCACGATCACTGCTGCCGCAAGAGCATTTCCGAGTGCCTTGGTCATCTTGTTCTCCTCCGCACCAGCCGTTCCGGGCAACGAGGCCCGGGGTCCTGCACGTCATGCAACTCCGGCCTACTCGCCGGGCTCCTTGATCAGGCCGAGGTCCGCGATATTGAGGCCGGCAGCGTAGCCGTACGAGACGTATTGGTCGTACCCGTACACGTAGAGTGCGACCGGTTTCTCTGCCCAGGCCCTGTGCACGCCGTCCTCGATCTGGAACTTCGTGGTTGCGTACTCCCCGGTGCCGAACAGCTCGAAGTCGTCCGGGTCCAGGGGCGTACAGTGCTCGACGATGAGCTTCGGGTCGATTTCCGGGCAGTCGTAGTAGACGTCCACTGCGACACCTTCGTCGTCCACCGGCGCCACGATCGTGACGTAGTCCAGCTCGTACTTGTTCGGGGCCAGGAACACGTAGTCCTGGCGGGTCTGCTCCTCGGGCACCAGCAGCAGGAACGCGGGATCGCCGATCCCCGCGTCCTTGTCCGGCTGCGGCACGCCGTTCACGTTCGGGTCAGGAGCGTCCTGTGCGGACATGAACTGCCCCACCATGATCGGCTTCTTGGCAACGATCTCGAAGTTCTGGTCGGACTCGAAATCGACCCATTCGCCCTGGTTCAGCACCGGGATGTTCGTCTGTGGCGGGATCGTGGTCACCTGCGTGTTCGCCTCGGCCGCAATGATCCGATAGACGTCCTTCTCCTTCTTCCTTGAGAAGAGCTTGGACGCCATGTACCGCACGCCCCACGCTTTGACCGGGAAGAGCTGATGCTCCAGGTGGTCCGCACAGCACGTGTTGAACGCAATGCAGTCCTGGTTCTTGGTGCACGGGGTCTCGATGTCCCACTCGCACACGCCCTCGTCCACCAGGCAGTGGTTCGTGTTGGGTGCGTTGGACGCTTCGCTGCCCCCGAAGACCGCCACGTCGCGGTTGGCGAGGATTCGTGTGCCCGTCATGTCCGAGCCGATCTTGTTCGTCTCTATGTTGAGCACGTCGAACTGCTGGAGCGTGAACTTCGCGCTCTGCCCGGCTTCCATCGGAGAAATCGCTTCCGCTGTCCAGGCGTTCTCGCCGACCAGGGTGGGTGCGGTCACGTCCACGGTGACCTCCGTCGCTCCGGAGCGAACCGCCACGACCGTGAAGTAGGAGCGCAGCTCGTCGAACGTCTGCTCCCGCGTGAGCACGTAGTAGTACTTACCCAAGACGTTGCTGGGAATCAGAAGCGACGCGTCGTTGGAGAACACGTCGACGTTCTCCAGCGGGTTGAACTGGTACGCGGTGATCGGGATCGACGCAGAGATGTCGTACGCAAGCGGGGCCAGGACGGTGCCGTCCGCATCCCGCCTGGGCAGGTCGTAGATGCGCAGCTCGCCGGGCCCCAGCGGCTCGGTGGGCAGCGGCATGCCGTGCGAGTCGAACAGCACCGGGCCTTCGATCGTGGCGATCTTCACTTCCGCCGGGTACTTGTGGTGTGGGTTAGAGACCACCACGGAGAACTGTGCCCCGGCCGCATCATAGTAGCCCGACCGGCCGCCGGGCACGAACGCGTTGTCCAGGTCCACGGCCCAGAAGTCGCACCCCATGTACATCTTCCACTTGTCGTTGAGATCACACAGCTTGACGCATCCGCCTTCCAGGCAGATCTGCCCCGTCTCCGACCCGTTGCAGTCCGTGAAGAACACCCACTCCTTGCCGGCCTCGTTACACTGGAGCGCAACGTCGTCGTCCTGGCACTTGCGCTTCCCCTTGATGCACGCGGCGCAGTAGCCGGTGGGCTGGTCAGCGGTCTGCATGCAGATGCTCGGCAGACCGTCCTCGCCCAGGCATTCAACCATCTCCCAGCCCATCCCATCCTCTCGGCAGGTCAGGACCGATCGAAAATCCTCGCTGCACCCGTTGGTGTCGCCCGGGCAGCAGAGCTTGCTGGGGTCGCTTTCGCACATGGTCTTGGTTTCGCCGTCCCCGGAAAGCCCTTCCGTGGTCACGTCGCTGCCCAAAGATTCGACAGCGTCCGCGGGCTCCCCGTCTTTCTTGTCGTCCCCATTTCCCCCGTTCGGCGTCGAGCTGCACGCCGACGCAAGCAGCACAATCGCTGTCAGAATCCAGATCGTGCGCGTGTATAGGTACATGAATGATCCCCCCAATGACCGCGCCCGAGTGTACACGCGGCGCGGCGCGGAAGTCAACGCACGGCCGCACCGCGTCCGAAATCCTTTACACGCATTGCCTCGATTGTATAATGATTCCTGTTTTCGATGTGTGGGCTTAGCGCTCGGGGGAACACATGAAGAGATTTGCAATCGTTCTCGTGCTCTGGATGGTCTTTGCGATCGGCTCCGGATGCGGCGGCTGCTCCTCGCCTTCTCCGTCGAACCCGGAGGATGAGGCTTCCTGCACCGGTGCGGACTGCGCAACGTCCGACGTGAAAGACGAGGACAAGCGCGGCGATGAAGTGAAGCTCGAGAATACCGGCGAGCCGGAAGGCAAGGATGAGGGCACGTCCGACGTCCCGCTGAACGAATGCGAAGAGGGCCAGGTCAAGTGCACGGACGCAAAAAAATTCAAGCTGTGCGAGGAGGACGACGCGGGCAACTGGGTCTGGTCCGCGACCTCCAAGTGCCAGGGCGAAAACGAATTCTGCGTGTGCCCGCTTGAGGAAAACGACGGCGTCTGCGAGGCAGCGGCCGCTTGCGAGTGCAAGAAGGCTTGCAGCGACGAGTGGACCTGCGGCCCCGACGGCTGCGGCAGCGTGTGCGGCGACGGTCCGGTCGAAGGGTGCCCGGAGAAGGACGAGAACGACAACCCCTACTTCTGCGTGAAGGACCTGGACGCGGGCACCTCCGAATGCGTGGCCGTCGAGGTCGAGTGCGGTGACTGCCCCGGCGGAGACGAGTGCGGCGAGGGCGAGCAGAAGTGCAACGGCGACCAGATCCAGGTCTGCTATGACTTATGGGCGGTCCCGCCGGACCCCGAGAAGTGCCCCGGCATCTATACCCCCTGCTGGAAGTTCGGCCCGTCGGGCGCGTGCCCCGCGTTCAGCACGTGCCTGTTCGACGAGTGCACCTGCACCTTCTCAAAGTGCGGAGAGACCTGCTGCGAAACCGAAGATGCCGTCTGCTTCGCGGAGCTGTGCTGCGTGCCCGATTGCGAGGGCAAGGAGTGCGGCTCCGACGGCTGCGGCGGAAGCTGCGGCACTTGCGGAGACGGCATGATCTGCGACGCGGTCGCGTTCGAGTGCACCGACTGCCCGCCGGAATCGCAGTGCAACGCTGGAGAGAAAGTCTGCGAAGGCGATTTCGGCTACCTCCAGTGCGCGTCCGATCCCGCCTGCCCCGGCATCAACATCTGGCCTGCGACCGCTAAGGCGTGCCCGTTCGGAAAGGAGTGCAGCGGCGGCGATTGCGTGTGCCCCCCGGACTGGTGCATCGCACACGGGTACGAGTGCGGGAACAGCCTCTGCGACGGGACGAGCTGCGGCACTTGTCCCGAAGGCTCCAACTGGTCTTGTTCCGACGACCACAAGTGCCTTTGCGACTGCACGGGCAAGCCGGAAAACATCGTCTGCGACAAGTTCAGCAAGAAGGAATACAAGAACTCGTGCGAGGCTGGCTGCGCAGGCCTCACCTTCGACGCTGACCTGTGCGGCACCGAGGGGTACTATTGCAAGGGCAAGTGCCCGACGTGCCAGGAAGAGTGCACCGAGGACGAGAAGAAGCCCCTGGATATCTGCGGTGTTGACGGCGTGACCTACCCCAGCTTCTGCGACCTCAAATGCATCATCGGCGACGAGGACTGCACGGGGCTGGGAGCGGGCAAGTGCGCTCAGGTGAACTACCCGGGCCCGTGCGTCCCCGAGAGCTGCGATAAGTGCGGCGACACGTACGACCCGGTCTGCGGCGCGGACGGGAAGACCTACTACAACAAGTGCAACCTTCTTCTCTGCTACCCCACGTGCAGCGAACTTCCGGCCCAGTGCACACCGGCCGATATCACCTGCGAGGGCGAATGCGGGGACGACGAGAAGTGCCCCGCGTGTGCAAACGTCACCCAATGTGCACCCGTGTGCGGCCTGCTTGGTGCGACCACGCTGAAGACCTATTCCAACGACTGCCGGATGGAGTGCGAAGGGGCGACATGGCTGGACAACGGTCCGTGCTGCCCGCTTTGCCCCAACGTGGACGACTTCGTCTGCTCGCAGGACTACGGCATCTACCAGAGCGAATGCCACCTGACCTGCAAGAACCCGGAGCAGACGCCAGCACTCTACTCGATTCCGAAGGACTCGGCGGGCGAGTACCAGTTCTTCTTCTGCGAGGACTGCAAGGCAGACCTCAGCGAAGCCGGCAAGGCCGAGGTGTGCGGCGACGACTACCAGACCTACCACAACCAGGGAGCGCTTGACTGCGCCTCGCAGCAGCCGGACCTGAACGTGAGCGCGGTGCCCAGATGCACGGCTCCGTGCACCTTCGACGACTGCCCGTGCGAGATCCAGATCGGCGGAAACATCGTGGCCGAAGGCGTGACCGGCGACCCCGCAGACACAGGGCAACGCGGCGTCTGCGGCGCAGACGGCAACACCTACGGCAACGCCTGCTCGGCTGCCTACTTCGGCACTTCGGTCGTCTACCCGATGTGGTGCGAGGTGTGCGCGCTCCTCTGCTCGGACGAGACGACGTACCAGCCTTACTGCTGCGAGGACGGGGTCACCTATCCCAACGCCTGCATCTACTCGCAGTGCAACGACCTGCTGAATCCGGACCTCTGTAACAAGGGCAAGTGCTGTATCGCAGACACAGACTGCGACGACAAAGACCCGCTTACCACGGACTACTGCAACGACGGCGTTTGCGACGTGCTGTAGGCGGGAGAGGGCCGGATGAGGGCGCCGCACGTATGTATTCAATCCCATTTCCTATAGCGAAGCAGGGCAAGGAGGTTCCATGTCGGTACAGTCCATTGCAAGACCCCTTTCCGTAGCGCTTCTCTTCCTTCTTGCAGTCTCCGGCTGCTCCGGCGACAGCAGCAAGGACGATGGCGCCAAGGATGTCGTGGCCGCAGACCTGGGAGGGGACGTCTCTCTTCCGGACACCGTTTCCGAAGACGCTCCGCCTGCCGGCGCTTTCACGGTCGACGACGCGTGCGAGGCGATCATCACCACGTGCAAGCTCACCTGGATGCCCTCGGTGGATGACTGCAAAACGCTCTACACCAACGGCTGCCACGACCCTTCGGCCTTCCTGAAGTGTGTCGGCGCCTGCTACTCCGACGAGGAGTGCGCCGCGTTCGACAAGTGCGAGCCCGACTGCTGGGATTCGCACTGCAAGTAGCGCCCCGTCTCCAAAATATTCCTTGCAAATCCGGTTGTCCTGGCTCAGTATAGCGGCCGAAATGTGGCGCTTGTATTGGGTCCTTTGGGGTTGGACGGGCGCTACGGTTGGGCGTTTCGCCCGTGACGCGGCTTGACCGCTGCCCGGGTGCCATAGCTGTAAGGTTTGGAGTTGACTGGATTGCAGCCGACCACATGGAAGGGGGAGTTCCCCGGCGACCTCCGAGTCGTGTTCTTTCGCTTGAAGAAGCGTGGGATCAACTGCTTCGTCGTGGGGCCCGCGGTGCGCGACGCACTGCTTACCGGCAACATGGACAAGGTCGCCCGGATCGAGCTGGTAGCCGTTTGCCCGTCTCTTTCCGACGTCGAGGGCGCTCTCGAAGGAGCTGCCACCTCCGACTTCTTCATCTCCAAGGCGGAGAGGATCCGGCGCACCGTGCAGTTCAACATCCAGCAGGCGGGAACGGGCGATCTGCTTCGCAGGATTACCCTCACCGACGTACAGGCCGAAGCCGATCTCATCGATCAACTCTCCAAGCGCGAGGTGACCGCAAACGCGCTGGCGATGGGCGTGGGCGGGGAGGTGCTCGACCCGTACAACGGGTTTCGCGACCTGGCAGCGCAGCGCATCAGGCCGATCCTCAACCCGACTGCTGCCTTTGTCCAGAAGCCGCTGAACCTCGTGAAGGTGGCCAAGCACGTGGCATACCACGGCTTCCCCGCTGACGACGAGACCATGGAAAACGCCGCCCGCCACGCGTCGAACATCCTCGACGTCCCGGGCGAGCGCATCCGGCCCGAGCTGGAACGGCTCCTGGTCAACCTCTACCCCGACTTGGGCCTCACGTTCATGGAGCAGACCGGGATGATGAAGTACGTCCTCCCGGAAGTGCAGGCCATGGTCGGCTTCTCCGAGTCGTGCGAGGTCCACCACAAAGACATCTGGGACCATACCCGCAAGGTCGTGCTCCGGTCGAAGCCGCACGCGGCGATCAGGTGGGCAGCGCTCTTCCACGATATCGGCAAGGTCTGGACGCGGTCGGTTGACGCTCAGGGCAGGGTCCACTTCTTCAGGCACGAGGACATGGGCACGCTGCTCTTCAAGGGCATTGCTACCAGGCTCGGCCTGGAGGACCGCCTGTCGGAGCGCATCTCTTTCCTGATCCAGAACCACTCCCGCATTAACATGTACACGTCTGAGTGGACCGATTCCGCGGTACGGCGCCTGATGCGCGACACCGGCGACCACCTGGAAGACCTGCTTGCGCTCTCCAAGGCGGACATCACGTCCCGGCAGGAGCGCCGAGTGGAGGAGCTGAGCAAGCTGCTCGACGACCTGGGCACTCGGGTCGAGCAGATGAAGAACGAAGCGGCCAAGACACCGACACTCCCAAGAGGCGCAGGGGTCGCAATCATGCAGCACTTCGGGATGGAGCCCGGTCCCACGGTCGGCGTGCTGCGCACGCAGCTCGAGCAGGCCATCGAGCGCGGCGACCTCCCGCCAGACCTCCCGATCGAGAGTTACATGGGGTTCCTCGAATCCCTGGTCCGCAAGCAAGGGAAAGCGTAACGCCGAAGCAGATGGTGCCGAGCACAACGGCACCACCCGTGGCATTGCACACCCGCGCAGAGATTCTTCGTTCCGCCGCAGGATGGCTCGGCCGAGAGCGCGGACGGGTGCGCATGCTCGCTCAGAATGACGGATGCCTTACGGGTGCGGCCGTTGGTGCCGAGCATGGCGTGGATGTGCCGCTGCCGTGTACACCGGGAAGGATCGGCCGCTGCCGTGTACACCGGAAGGATCGGCCGCTGCCGTGTACACCGGAAGGATCGGCCGATCTCGTGAGGCATCCGTCATTCTGAGCGGAGTCGGCCTCCAGGCTGAGATGCTCGGCAACGATCACCTGCCGTTGAGCGAAGAATCTCTGGTTGCCTTGGCACTGCCGTAGCCGGCGCCGAGGCGTACCGGCTTGCCGTTTCCCTCTTCCTGTGGAACACTGCGGCCATGGACGTATGCAAAGACGTCGTGAAGATCGCGTCGCTCGCCAAGGAACGCCTGGAGGAGAACCAGGAGATCCGGGCCTTCCTGGAGCAGGCGCCGGTAAGCGACGAGGAGTTGGACCATGAGGTCGCCAGGCTTGCCCGGCAGGCAACGGCGGAGGTGAGCTGCGTAGGATGCCATAACTGCTGCGCGCACCAGCAGGCCGAGGCATCGGACGAGGAAGTCGAGAGGCTGTCTGCATTCCTCGGGATGAGCGTTCCCGAGTTCATGCGCGAGTACGCGGTTCCGGCGCCGTTGGCCAAGGTGCCCATCAGGAGACGGCTCATCCGCAACGGCCTTCGAGACGGCACATCCGCACCCCCACCGCAATACGGGCCCATCCATAGCACCGATCATCCCATCCTTTCCGTCTGCGTCTTCCTTGGCGACGACGGAGCGTGCAAAGTATACGAAGCACGCCCCGAGTGCTGCCGGGCCTACCCGGGCCTTGACAGCGGTGGGGTCCGTGGCCGACTGTGCTTTGTTGTTGAGAACTGCGGCGTCTGCCCGATCGTGTTCTCGGTCTACGAGGAGCTGAAGCGTTTGTTTGGGAGGCAACGAGAGGGATGAGAGGGAAGTCTTCCACTTCGACTTCTGGGTTCGGCACGGGCTACAGGGAATGCCACGACGCGTCGGACTTCTACGCCCGGTTCAACCCGCCGGTGCTGTCCGCTGACTCGACCGTGAACCCGTGCAGTTGCCGGAACACCCTGTTCCATGGCGACGCCCGCAACATGGCCGCGGTGAACGACGGCTCCGTGGCCCTGGTCGTCACGTCACCGCCGTACTTCGCAGGGAAGGAATACGAGCAGGCGCTGGGCGAGGGGCACATCCCCGGGTCGTACATCGAGTACTTGCGGATGCTGCGGGACGTGTTCCTGGAGTGCCGGAGGGTCCTCGAACCCGGCGGCCGGATCGCGGTCAACGTGGCCAACCTCGGGCGCAAGCCGTTCCGGTCCCTCTCAGCGGACGTCACGCGGATACTCCAGGACGACCTCGGCCTGCTGCTTCGCGGGGAGGTCGTCTGGGTGAAGGCGGAAGGTGCATCCGGCTCCTGCGCCTGGGGCTCATTCGGGAGCGCCGCAAACCCCGTGCTGCGCGACATCAGCGAGCGCATCATCGTGGCAAGCAAGGGCAGGTTCGACAGGGCCATTCCCCGTGCGAAGCGCAAGGATCTTGGCCTCCCACACGAGAACTCCATGAGCTCCGAGACCTTCATGGAGCTGACCCTCGACGTCTGGAGATTCCGCCCCGAGAGCGCAACTCGTGTCGGGCACCCCGCACCCTTTCCAGTCGAGCTCCCTCGGCGCTTCACCGAGCTCTACACCTACCGCGGGGACGTGGTGCTGGACCCGTTCATGGGCTCCGGCTCGACAGCGATCGCTGCCCTGGAAACCGGCCGGAGCTTCATCGGGTTCGACACGGACCGGGGCTATGTCGATGCGGCAGCGGCCCGCATCCGACAAGCCTGCGGACCCAAAGCCGAAGTCCATGTCGTGGCCGCTGGACGGGTACGGCGTGAGGCGCGGCAGAAACCCGCGCCACGTTCTACTTGACCCGCCCCCCGGATTCGCCATACTTGACCTGATTGGTAGTGGACGAACGCCTGCCGCATCCAGACTGAACGCTGCACCGC
>Ga0172371_10009199_pt1 | contig 13634 bp, 10 predicted proteins | sample Lak12m_FD_114543 | JGI IMG/M metagenome (GOLD analysis project Ga0172371, IMG submission 114543) | Freshwater microbial communities from Kabuno Bay, South-Kivu, Congo - kab_022012_12m | ecosystem: Environmental > Aquatic > Freshwater > Lake | place: Democratic Republic of the Congo: South-Kivu... | reverse complement strand
TTCGCCGAGACGCGGGGCAAGCTCGTCTGGCCGGTCGGCGGAAGGGTCACTCAAACCTACGGTCTCAAACTGGGCGCCTTCAACACGAAGACCCGAAACAACGGAATCGAAATCACGCCGCCGGCCGGGGGCGATCTGACGATCAAAGCCGTTCATTCCGGCAAGGTCGTCTACGCGGACTTTTTTCCGAGCTACGGCAACCTCCTGATCCTCGACCACGGCGGCGGATATCATTCGCTTTACGGCCACTGCGCCGAATTCCTCGTCAAAAACGGCGACATCGTCACCCCGGGGGCCCCCCTGGCCGTGGCCGGAGACACGGCTTCCGAATCCGGCGTCTCGCTCTATTTCGAAATCCGCTATCAGACCAAGCCGGTCGATCCCTTGCTTTGGCTTCGGCGAAGATGATACGATTCCTCCTCACGGAGGCCTGATTTCGATGCCTTTCCCCCGGTTGCGGAACCTTGTTTCCTATGCCCTGGCGGCCACGGCCGCCGCGGCGGCCCTGTTCCTTGCCGGGCGTCCGGCGCTCCAATCCTCGAAATTCACGCCGGCCCAGGATTTCGATATTCTGGAATCCGCCGTCCGCCAGATCCGCAACAACTACGTGGATGAAGCCAATCCCGCCCGGACAATGGAAGGCGCCTTCCAGGGGCTGATGGGCTCGCTCGACCTGATGTCGGCCTACCTGAGCCGGGACCTGATGGCCGTGGCAGCCGCTCCCCGTCTCGACCGGTATTACGACGTCGGGCTGGCGGTTTACAAACGGCCCGGAGTATTCCCCGTCGTCGTCGGCGTCGCCGAGGGCTCGCCGGCGGCGAAGGCCGGGATCGAAACGGGCGATGCGATCAGCGCCGTGGACGACCGTTCCACGCTCCCCTGGAGCTACAACGAATTCCGCCTCTCCCTGAAGAGCCCCGAACCGGCTCCGGTCAAGCTCCGCCTGGTCCACGACAACGCGACGTCGGAAAAAACCCTGACCCGCGCTCTTCCGTATCCGGCCGCGGCCGGCTGGACCGCGGAGAAGGGAACCGCGGGGATCGCCCGGCTTTATCATCTCTTTCCAGGTGCGACGGCCGCGTTTTCGTCCGCCGTCGCCCCCAGGATCGCCGGGAGCAAAGAGCCGCTCATTCTCGATCTGCGCGGCTGTCGCGAAGGAGACGTCGCCGAAGCCGCGCCTTTCATCAATCTTTTCCTGAAAAATCCGAAGGCGGGAACGTACGAGAGAAAGGGCGGAGTCAAAACGTATCTGGAGTGCCCGGCCGAACCCGTTTTTTCGGACATTTCCCTGATCGTCTGGGTGGACCCGGCGACCATGGGGCCGTCGGAAATCGTCGCCGCCGTCCTCCGCGACCTCAAGCGGGCAAAAGTCGTCGGGACGACGACGGCCGGCTTGACCGGCGAGCAGAAGCTCTTCCCCCTCAAGACGGGCGACGGCCTGCTCCTGACCGTCGCCGAATTCGTTCCGGCGTCGGGCGAGCGCATCTTCGAAAAAGGGCTCACCCCGGACGTCAAGCTCGAGCCGGACAAACAAACCCGGAAAGATTACCTCGAAAAATCCAAGGGAATTGCGGCGGGCCGCTGAACGATGAAACGGAGGCGCCGCTCTCCCCTTCGCTGGTTGATTCCGCTGTTTTTGGCCGTCCTGGCGGCCGTCTTCGTCTATATCCTGCTCAAGCCGCGGGAAAAAGCGGGGCCTACGCCCGCTAAATCCGGAGGGATCGAAAAATCCGAAAAAACTCCGGCCGCTCCGCCCGTTCCCGCCGCCCGGAAACCGGCCGGGCCGATGGCCGCGATCATCGTCGACGACCTCGGCTACAGCCTGGAAGCCCTCGAAAACATTCAGGCGATCGGCTGCCCCGTCACGGTCGCCATTCTTCCTTATGCTTCCCTGACCGCCGAATCCGTGCGGCTGGCGGAGGCCTGCGGTTTCGAAATCATCCTCCACCTGCCGTTGGAATCCGTGGAGGCGAAAAACGGCGCCCCGTCCATCGCCGGAACCATCTTCGAGGGGATGCCGGAGGCGGAGGTCCGGGCGGCCGTGGAAAAGGCGCTGGACCGCGTTCCCGGCGCGCGGGGCGTCAACAACCACACCGGCTCGCTGGCCACGGAAGAACCCCGGGTCATGAGGCCGGTCTTCGAGGTTCTCAAAGCCCGGCGCCTGTATTTCATCGACAGCCGGACCTCAAGCGGCTCGATCGCTTACCGCGAGGCGCGGAAAGCGGGCATCCGGGCCGCCGTCCGCAACGTTTTCCTCGACGCCGAGCCGGGAGCCGACCGAATCGGCGAAAAGCTCGGGGAGCTGCTGCGCCTGGCGAAAAAACACGGCCGGGCCGTCGGCATCTGCCATCCGAAGCGCGAATCGCTGGCCGCGCTGGCCATGAAGATCGGCTTGGCGGAAGCGTACGGGGTGAAGCTTGTTTTTGCTTCGGAAATTGTCGATTAAAGAAAGCCGAAAGCGGCGGACCGGCGTTCAGAATCCGTAACCGATCAACACCTGGAGCGCCCCGTTTCGGACCGTAGGATCGGTCGGGGACGTCTTATCGAAGCATTGAGACAGCCCGATCGTGTAACGGATGTCGACGGCCACGACGTTCTTTCCGATCCGCCATTCCAGGCATTCGCCGAGGATGAAACCGTAATCGATTCCGCGGACGATTCCCATATTCCCGGCACCGGATTCGCCTCCCTCTTCCCAGCGCCGGTGCGTACCGAGGAGGAAGGAGATGGCCGGCCCTCCGTAGCCGTATAAAGTCCGCTTCTGATCCAAAGGATAGTAGTATCGCGCCAGAACAGGAATTTCGAGATACGTCAGACGGATGCGGTCGCTCCAAGCGTCCGCGCCGGAGCCGCCCGAGCCGTTTCCGCCTTTCTCGATCACCAGAAGCTCCGGCTGGGCGGAGAATCCCCGCGAGATATTGAAGGAGGCGAAAAGGCCGAAGACATAACCGAGCCGCGAATGATATTCAAAGGACCGGCTTAACCGGGGAAAGCTGGCGACGGATAAGCCGGCCCGAATTCCCTTGGAGGCGAGCGTCACCGCCCGGCCGGGGACCGCGAACCCGAAGAGGACGAGGATCATCGCCGCGATTTTTTTCAAGTCCTTATCCTTGCCTGACGTTCCGTTCTTGAATCCGATGCCGGCCAGAATGAGGAAGGCGCCGTTCTTGACGGACAAATCCCCTCCGCTGCTGACGTATTCAAGGCAGTTGGTCAAGCCGAGGGTATAACGAAGATCGACGGTCAGGACCTTGTCAAAGTATATCCTTGCGGTTTATCGAAATCAACCGGGGCCGGGACTATTTTCCTTCCGGCCGGCTTCTTTTCCTGAAGCTTCTTCTTGTCCTCTATCTTTCAAGAAGCCCTTCGTAGACCCGGAGATTTTCCTCGACCATCCGGTCGACGGTGAAACGTTCGCGGACGAGGTCCCGGCCGGCGCGGCCGAGCCGTTCGGCCAGAGCCCGGTCGCGGAATACCCGAATGATTTCCCGGGCCAGGGCTTCGGCGTCGCCGACCGGCCCAAGCAACCCGGTCCGCTCGTGAACGACCATTTCCGGAATGCCGCCGGCGGCCGTGGCCACAACCGGCAAACCGCAGGCCATCGCGTCCAGGACCGATGTGCCCAGCCCTTCCTCCCGGCTCGATAAAACGAACGCGTCCAGGGCGCGCATCAGGTTCGGGACATCCTTGCGATATCCAAGAAGGGTGACGGACCGTTCCAGCCCGAGCGCTTTGATCCGCGCTTCCAGGGCCCCGCGCATCTCCCCTTCGCCCGCGATCACGAGCCGGAGCTCCGGAAGCTCCCGCAAGACCGCGGGCATGGCCTGGATCAGCGTCAGCTGATCTTTATGGGCGGCCAGGGCGGCGACGTTGCCCAGCAAAGGCGCTCCTTCGGGAATGCCCAGGGCGGCGCGCGGCAGAGGCGGCACGCCAAAACGCACCGGATCGATCGCGCTGTATACGACTTCGATTTTGTCCGCGGGAATGCCGGCGGTCTTGAGAACTTCGGCGATCTTGTTCGAGATGACGACGAAGCGGTCGGGACAGGCGTATTTCCGGCGGTTCGCCCACCCCAGGCGCACGGGAAAATCCACCCGCCGGGAAACCACGACTTTTCCCCGTCCGGCCAGCCGTCGGGCGAAACAGGCCGCCGCGTGGGCGTGGCCGGTGTGGGCGTGAATGATGTCGACTTCATAGCGCCGGACGGCCCGGGCCAGGCGGACCGCCGTCAGAAGATCGACCTCGCCGAGGAACGGCGCGGCCAGCCGGACGATGCCGGGAGTGCCGAGGTCGGCCTTGAGGAATTCGCCGCCGGCGCGCCCCGCGACCAGCACCCGGTGGCCCCGACGGACAAGGCCGTCGACAAGATAGCCGGCCTGCTGCTCGCCGCCGCGCCAGCCGCGCTGTTCGTCGATATGGAGGATGTTCATGCGGCGTGCCGTCGCCGGAAGCTAGTCGCGGCGGACTTCAAACAGAACCGTGTTTTCAGCGATCTCCTTGAGCGTTTTGCCCGTTGCCCCGCGCGGCAGGATCCAGCAGTGGGCCTTGTGCCCCTGGAAATAGTCCATGGCGTGGGTGATGACCTTGCGCAGGGGGATCGCTTCCCGGGCGACCAGGTTGGCCACGATCATCAGCCAGTTGATCGAGTAGTGGCTGATGTTCGACCCGCCGCGGAGAAACTGGGTGACCGAGGGCCCGGCCGTTTTCTTTTTGGCGTGGCCGAAGTCGGGCGCGTCGGGCTTGCCGACCGTCTTGAGCCCGGCCAGGGAGGCGGATTCCCGGGCCCAAGCGGCCACGGCCTCGCAGGAGGCGATGCGGTCGAAAGCGCAATCGTAGATATCCATGACCAGCTCGAAGGCCGGGGAAAACCCCGTCTCGACCGGCAGCTTGAAGGACGGCTTGAAAACTTCGGCCGCCTCGGCCAGGCGGGGACGGAGGACCTCGCCGCCCGGCGCCGCGCCGGGACCGGTCTCGTAAACGTGGGTTTCGCGGCGGGCTTTCTTTACGTCGGCGAACATCCCGCGCGGCAGATGCCAGCAGACGGCCTTATCCGCGCCGAAATACTCCGTTGTGAAGGCGGTGGCTTCTTCCCGCGGCAGCCGGGCGCAGGTGAAACAGTTGGCCGCGGCAACCGCCCCGAACCGGCGGTAATTGATGGCACTCGTTTCAATGTACTGGACGAGCGTCTCGCCGTCGCCGAGGGCCGGATGCGAAACCATCGGCTCTCCGAAGGGGATCATGTCGATCGCCTTGCAGAGCCCGCGGCTCCACTTGCCGACCTGGGTTCGGGTGGGCTTGCGGCCGGCCGGGAGGACGAAATCCAGGGCGACCTCCTCGCCGTATTTGTCGATCTCGAGCCGCCGCTGGAACTCCGGGTACGGAACGGCCGAGATGGCCGGCGAATACCAGGACGTCTTGATCCCGGCGGCTTTGAAATTGCGCCGGGCGTTGCGCTCGGCGGCCGGGAACACGCCCCGGCCGCGCGACCCCGCGGTCAAGCTGAAGGGGCCGCCCATATAGCTGACGTTGGTGAACTGGACGACGCGGACATCATCGAAGATGCGCTCCATCTGGCGCCAGCTCCCCGGGGCTTCGAAGGGCTGGAGGAGAAGCGCGCCGGTCTGATGGATGGTGATGCCGCCTTCGCGGAGGGCGGCGTAAACGCTCTCGTAGAAGCTCGTGTTGAACAGGCTCCGGGCCGGCCCGATGGGGTCGGTCGAGTCGATGATGATCACGTCGCAGAGGCCCTTCATCTTCCGGATGACCTCGGCCCCGTCGCCGATGATCAGGTGGAAGCGGGGATCTTCCCAGATGCCGCCGGAGATCGCCGGCATATATTCGCGGCAGAGGTCCACGACGACCCGGTCGATCTCGGCCATCGTCACGCTCTTGACTCCGGGATGGCGGAGGACCTCCCGGGCCACGCCGCCGTCCCCGCCGCCGATGATGAGGACGTTTTCCGGCGTTTTGGCCTGAGCGAACAGCGGCCAAAGGCCGATCCATTCGTGGTAGATCCCTTCGTCCTCCTCGGTCAGCTGGACGATCCCGTCGAGGACCAGGACCCGGCCGAACCGCTCGGAATCGAGAATCATGATTTTCTGGAATCCGGTCGGCCGTTCCGGAAGGACGACCTTCTTGACCTTGAATCCGTACGTCACGTCGGAATAGAGGTCTTCATAAAACCACAGGTCTTTGCCGCGCTTGACGAGTCCCATATCCGTGGTCCTTTCCGCGAAATCGGAGGGCCTCATTATAGCCCAACCCCGCCGGGGCGCAAGAGGCGTTCCTTGCTTTCCCCCTCCGCCCGGGTTATTATTTTCCTGTTCGACAGGAGGAATCCGATGAACCGCAAAATAATCGCTTCCGGGGCCGCCCTGGCGGTTGTTCTTACCCTGATCGGGCTGGGCCAGACGGGATGCAAATCCTACGACGACCAGCAGATCAAGGACGCCCTCGAGATCGTCGATATGGACACGAGCTGGACGATGAAGGAATACCGGCAGTGGCCGAATCCCAAGCTGACCCTGGTCCCGACCGTGACCTTCAAGCTCAAAAACAAATCGAACGAGACTCTCAACTACATCAACGTCAACGCGATCTTCAAGGAGTTCAACTCCGTCGAGAACCTGGGCGACTGCTTCCGGGCCGTCGTCCGGGGAGAAGGCCTCGGCCCAGGCCAGACGACGCCGCCGATCGAAATGAAGTCGAACTTCGGCGTGGCCGGGACGAACCTCGAATCCTTCAAGACCAATCCGCAGTGGAAGACGTATTACGTCAAGATGTTCATCCAGATGGGCGGCCCGCGCCACGTCCCGATGGGCGAATGGCGGGTGTCCCGACGGATCGATTTCCAGGAGGACAAGGCCGCGGTCAAGGGGCCGAACCCGACCGAAGCCCCGAAGGCCGAGCCCGAGAAGAAATAGCCCTGCCCCCGCGGGACGTCAGCGGATGTCCTCCAGGGGATTGGGCTTGAGAATCTTGATATAGCTCTTGGCCTTGATTTCGGCCAGGTATTTCTGGATTTCGGCTTCCTGCCTCGCCGTCCCGAGCTTCTCGACGATCGCATTCTTGGCTTCTTCGTAGGTCTGGGTCCGTCCGTCCTTCTTGTCCTCGAGGAGGATCAAATACCACCCGTTTTTCGCCTGGACCCAGGGGCTCATCTCGCCCTTTTTCAACGGGGCGACGGCGGCCAGCAGGGTTTTGTCGAGCTCGTTGCCCTTGAACGTCCCCAGGCTGCCCTTGGCCTCTTTGAGCGGCTCGTCGGAATCGGTTTCGGCGACGGCGTCAAAGGCCGTTCCGGATTTGATTTTCGCCTCGATTTCGGCCTTTCGGGTTTCCAAGGCGGCCGGATCCTTGCCTTCGATCGTCAGGTAGACGGCCTTCAGCTGATATTCTTCGGGAATGAAGAATTCGTCCGCGTGCTTTTTATAATAATCCACGACTTCGGCGTCGTCGACGACGATCTTGCGCCCGACCTCGGTTCGGATGACGGCGTCCTTCAGGATCCGCTGTTCCATCATCCCGACCCAGGCGTCATAGTCGTAGCCTTGCTGGGCCAGGGCCCGCCGAAAATCGTCGTCGCTTTCGATATTGTTGGCCTTCTTGATGTTCTCGATGACCAGCTTCACCTGGTCGGTGACGTTGTAATTGTCCGCTTTGGCCAGCTGGAGGAGGAGCAGATCCGTGATCATCTCGTCAAGGGCATGGGTTTTGATGAATTCGAGGGCTTTATCCAGCGCCTCGCCCTGGTACTGTCCCTGGGCCGCCTGGACGCGCTCCTCATAGCCCTGCTTGAATTCCGAAAGGGTGATGACGTCGTCGTTGACGATCGCGACAATCTCCTCGACGACCTGCTGGGCCGGGAGGGCCGCGGCCGCCGCCAGGAGAAGAATGCCGGCCAGGATGGTTTTCTTGTGGGACATGGCGAATTCCTTATGAGCCGCGTTGATAAACGAACGGCAGATTTTTCGTTTCCACCTTCCAGGGGAGAGAATCCTTTAGGAAGGATAAATGGGCGGCCATGGCCGCCTGTTTCTTATTATCGATAAGGCCGGCCCGGATGAGCGGGGCGGCCTCGGCGTACTCCATGAGACCGGCGGGCAGCTTCTTATCGAGTCTCAGGATGTGAAACCCATACTCCGTCTGGATGACCCGGCTGATCCGTCCCTCGTCGAGGGAAAAGGCGAGCGCTTCCAGTTCCGGAGGCAGCTGGCCCGCGCTGAAAACGCCCATCAAGCCGCCCTTGGCGGCTTCGGGGGCTTCCGATTCTTCCTTGGCCGTCCGGCGGAACAGGCTTTCTCCAGCCGTCCGCAGCCGGCCGAGAATTTCTTCGGCCTTGGCTTCCGAGGAGACCATGATCTGGCTGACGCGGAAACGTTCCGGGCGGATGAATTCGTCCTTATGGCTTTCGAAATAGGACGAGATTTCCTCGGGTCCGACGGCAAGCCCATTGACCTGCCGGGACCAGTATTTTTCGACCAGGGCGGCTTCGAGCAGGTCTTCGGGAGCGGCCTTGGGAACGGAGCCGCCTTCCGCGTCCGGAGTCGGCAGGCTTTCTTCCAGGATCCGCGTTTTTTCCTCTTCGGAGAGGGCGACGTTCTGCCCGGCCGCTCGATGGGCGGCCAGCTTGTACCCGATGAATTCGTCGAACAGCCGGCCGGCTTCTTCGGCGTTCAAGGAGGATCCCTCCTCGCCCACTGTCAGGCGGACGTATCGGGCGAAATCCGTGTTGGTAAAGGAATGATCCGCGATTTCGAGGACCGGCAAACCCGCTTTTTCCGGATCATCCAGGCGGAATCCCTCGGTCAAGGGCGGGGAAACGGTTTTCTCGGTGCAGCCGGCCGCTCCCAGGCAGAAAACGGCCGTCAAGGCCGCGAAAATCGTTCTCAGAGCTCTGCCGGACATCTATGTGTGACTCGTAATTGCGTATTTTAACCCATCCCTGATAACTCCAGCAAGAGCCGGGATGTTTCACGGAGAATTTCGGCGTCCCGCGTCGAATGAAGCGGCAGGCTGGCCACCCCTTGAGGGGTCATCGATCCCCGGGTCCGGTTGAGGACCGCGGAGAGCCGGGCCAGATCGATATCCGGGGAGGCCGGGAATTTCAGGACGAGCCGGTGATCGACCCGGTCCACGGCGGCAAGCTTCAGGTGCTGGGCCAGGAGCTTGATCCGGCCGTACTGGACGAGATGGGCGACGCTTGGTGGCGGAACGCCGAACCGGTCCCGGATCTCCTCTTCCATGGCCTGCAGGGCCGGCAGGTCCGGGGCCGAGGAGATCCGCTTGTAAAGGTTGAGGCGGACGTTCATCGACGGGATATAGGATTCGGGGATGCGGATCTCGATCCGGAGGTTGATCTCGCACCGGGCTTCCTCGGGCGCTTCGCCCTTCATCTCCTTGATCGTTTGTTCGAGGAGATGGATGAAATAATCGTATCCGACCGCTTCCATCGTCCCGTGCTGCTGCTCGCCGAAGAGGTGGCCGGCGCCCCGGATTTCCAGGTCCTTCATCGCCAGGCGGAACCCGGAGCCGAGCTCACTGAACTCCTTGATGGCCTCCAGGCGCTTGCGGGCGATCGGGGTGAGCTCGGCGAACGGCGGGACGAGAAAGTAGGCGAAGGCCTGGCGGGAGGACCGGCCGACCCGGCCGCGGAGCTGGTAGAGCTGGGCCAGGCCGAAGCGGTCGGCCCGGTGGACGATCAAGGTGTTGACCAGGGGGATGTCGATCCCGTTTTCGATGATCGTCGTCGAAAGCAGGATGTCGTATTTCCGCTCGATGAAATCGACCATCCGCTTCTCGAGGGCGGCCGGCGGCATCTGGCCGTGGACGGTCACGAGCCGCGCCCCCGGGACCCAGTCGAGGATCTTGGCGGCCAGCGAGTCCATCTCCTCGATCCGGTTGAGGATGTAATAGACCTGGCCGCCGCGCGCCAGCTCCTGCTTGATCGCCTGGGCGATCAGGCGCGGCGAGAACGTCGTCACCACCGTATGGACGGCCAGGCGGTCCTTGGGGGCCGTCTCGATCAGGCTGATGTCGCGGAGCCCGGTCAGCGAGAGGTTGAGGGTCCGGGGAATGGGCGTGGCCGTAAGCGTCAGCACGTCCACCTTGGCCTTCATCTGCTTGATCTTTTCCTTGTGGGAGACGCCGAAGCGCTGCTCTTCGTCGACGACCAGCAAGCCCAGGTCGCGGAAAGCGACGTCGGCCGAGAGGAGGCGGTGGGTGCCGATGATGATGTCGATCCGGCCTTCCTTCAAATCCGCCGTGATCCGGCGCTGCTCGGCGGCCGACTGGAACCGGGTCAGGGCGGCCACCCGGACGGGGAAAAGGACCATCCGGGCGCTGAACGTCTTGAAATGCTGGCTGGCGAGCACGGTGGTCGGGCAAAGAACGGCAACCTGCTTTCCGTCCATGACCGCCTTGAAGGCCGCCCGGACGGCGACCTCGGTCTTGCCGTAGCCGACGTCCCCGCAGAGGAGCCGGTCCATCGGTGTGTCGGCCTCCATGTCGGACTTGATTTCAGCGATGGACCGGAGCTGGTCCTCGGTTTCATCGAATTCGAACGTTTGCTCGAATTCCTCCTGCCAGCGCCCCTCGGGGCTGAAAGAGAAGCCTTTGATGGTCTTGCGCTGGGCGTAGAGCTCCAAAAGCTCGCGGGCCAGCTTTTCGACCGCTTTTTTCGTCCGCTCCTTGGTCTTCTGCCAGTTGCCCGTGCCGAGCTTGTCGAGCATCGGCAGGCCGGTCCCGACGGGGGTGAATTTCTGGACGAGGTTCAGGTCCTCGACCGGGACGAAAAGCGTGTCGCCGTCCCGGTAGCCCAGCTCCATGAACTCGGCCGGCCGGCCATCTACGTCCATCTTGACAAGGCCGCGGAACACGCCCACGCCGTAATCGGCGTGGACGATATAATCGCCGGCCTTCAGGTCCTGGAACTGGGTGATGGTCGGCCTGGCCGCCGGCCGGGCGGTGATGAGCCGCTCCTCGGTGAGGATGTCCTCTTCGGCGTAGAAATAGATTTTCTCGCGGGGATAGCCGAAGCCGCGCTCGAGGCCGCCGAGGCAGAGGAGGATTTCGCCGCTGGAAGCGGCCACCAGCGGCGATTCGGCTTCGAGCGAGGGGATTTCGCGCGTTTCGAGCAGGGCGCCGATTTTTTTCCGGATCGAGGGCGTCGAAAGGAAAATGACGCAGCGGTCGCGCTCTTCGTGGAGACGGCCCATCACGTCGAGGAAGAAATCGATCCGGTTGTCGAACCGCGGCACGGGCTGGAAGCCGAAGGCGATGTCGCGGCGGCTTTCGGACGGGGACCATTCGCCGGTGTAGACGGCTTCCGAGCGGAGCCGCTCGTAGAGAGCGGGCGGATAGACATCTTCGAGGGCGGGCAGCTCCGGATGTTCCCTGCGCGCGGCCGCTTCCTGGCTCCGGAGGTCGGTCATGACCTCGTCCCATTCCTTCTCGATCTCCTCGGGATGGTCGAAGATGAAGACCGCGTCCGAAAGATAATGGGAGAAGGGGACGGAGGACCCGGCCGCGCCGGCGGAGGCTTCGGCCAGCGAGGGGACGAGCGTGCCGTCGATCTGGCGGACAGCCCGCTGGTTGGACGGATCGAACTCGCGGATGGAGACGATCCGGTCGCCGCCGAATTCGAGCCGGACGGGATTCCCCTGCCACGGGGAAAAGACGTCGACGATGCCGCCGCGGAAGGCGTATTCGCCCCGGAAGGAGATCAGGTCCTCGCGGACATAGCCGAACGAAGCAAGCCGTTCGATCAAGCCGTCCCGGTCATAAACGCCGTTCTTATTCAAGCGGAGAAACAGCCCTGCCAGGCGCTCCGGGCCGGGAAACGGCCGGAGGAGGCCGAAGAGATTCGTCACCGTGAGGACGGGCGGACGGTTTTGCAGATCGAAAAAGAAGCGCATCCGGGAAGCAACCGCGTCCAGCGACGGCGGCGCCCCCTGAAAGGGATTCTCCGATAAGGCCGGAAGGCTGCGGACGATTTTCGTCGAGCCGAGCTTCTGGATGAAGAAGCGGGCCTGCTCTTCGAACTCCGAAAGCGGCCGGGACGACGGCCGGACGAAGACGACTTTTTTCGGTCCGGCCAGGGCCAATTGGGCGAAGAGGTACGGGACGGCCGCGTCGATCAGCCCGGAGAGGGAAAGGCGGGGGCGTCCTTCGGCGCCGAAAAGGGGATTTTGGCCGTCGGCCCCGCCTGGAAAAGAGGCGACAAGGCGGACGAGTTCCTTGAACTCGGCCGTCTCCCGCAAAAAATCAAGGCTCATCGGAACAGGGAGCCATTATAAGGCACCGGCCCGGAAACACGAAATCAATGCGGGTCCCCGCATTTTTGATATAATGTCTTCTTCGTTTTGCGGCGACGTTAAACGCAAGGAGGAACGCATGTTCCGATTCAAAGCGCACTCCCCGATCATTTTCCTCATCGCCTTGATATCCCTGGCCGCGGTCTCAAGCTCCGCCGCTTATGCTCAGGCGCCGGAGCGCTTCTTCGACACGGCCTCCGCCCCGAAGGACGTTGTCCGCTTGACGGTCTTTTACCCGTCGCCGGGCACCCTCCGCCATCTTCTCGCCCTCAAGACCGAGGGCTTCATCCCCATCGAAAACCTGGAAATCGTCGGTGTCTACCACGCCAAGGAACGGACGACCGACTACGGCGAGTCCGTCAAGTTCGTCCGGGACAACAATCTCCCGAACATCCATTTTCACGCCGTCACGGCCGAGCTGGACGTTGCTTCGCTCTACCGCCGGAACGCCGCTTCCGAGGAGTTCCGCAAGATCTTCGACCTCTCCGACGGAATCATTTTCTTCGGCGGCCCGGACATGCCCCCGGCCGCGTACGGGGAAAAGACCGACTTCCGGACCATCGTCGAGGACCCCTACCGCCATTATCTCGAGCTGTCGATGATCTTCCACCTCCTCGGAGGTTTACAGGACCCGGGATTCAAAGCTTTTCTCGACGACCGGCCGGATTTCCCGGTCCTCGGCATCTGTCTCGGGATGCAGAGCCTGAACGTCGGCTCGGGAGGGACGATGGTCCAGGACCTCTGGAGCGAGGTTTACGGCAAAATGAGCGTTGAAGAAGCCATCGCCCTTCCCGCGGATCAGCTGCACAAGAATCCTTACCGGATGATCGCCCCTCAAGTCCCGAACCTGTCCCCGTATCAGCTCCACAAGATCCGGCTTTTACCCGAAGGGCGCGTCTGGAAGGCGATGGGGATGGCGACGGACGGGAATCCGTACGTCATGAGCTCCCATCACCAGGCCGTGGACACGTTCGGCAAAGGCCTCAAAGTCATTGCCCGATCGATGGACGGCCGGATCGTCGAATCCATCGAGAATGAAAATTATCCGCATGTCCTGGGCGTCCAGTTCCATCCCGAGTTCCGGAAGCTCTGGGACCCGACGCCCGAATTCAGGAACACCCCCGATGACAAGGAGCTTTTCTCCTACCGGAAGGTGATCGAAGCCAATCCGCCGAGCTACGAGTTCCACAAGAAGCTGTGGCTCTGGTTTTTCGGCGCGGTCAAGGACGGTTCGGGGGCGGGGAAAAAGTGATCAGGAAAAGCTCTTTCGGACCTTCTCGATGATGTTCGTGCTGGAATGCCCGGGCCGGTAGGGCACCCGGT
>Ga0172371_10009198_pt1 | contig 13635 bp, 11 predicted proteins | sample Lak12m_FD_114543 | JGI IMG/M metagenome (GOLD analysis project Ga0172371, IMG submission 114543) | Freshwater microbial communities from Kabuno Bay, South-Kivu, Congo - kab_022012_12m | ecosystem: Environmental > Aquatic > Freshwater > Lake | place: Democratic Republic of the Congo: South-Kivu... | reverse complement strand
TACTTGTGAGCTTTACCATCTTTCAAACTGGCTGCAGTTTAGCGCCGCTGGATGAGCAAGAGTCGCTGAAGCAGACTCAGATCCGCGAAACCGAGATCGAGATCAACGTCAAACAGACTTTGCTGGCGCTGCAACACAACGACCAGCTTGTCCAGCAAACCATCCAGGCGCAGCAGGTGGTCTTGAATGCCCAGGCCACCCTGTTGAACCCTTCTGGCGCGCCAGTGAGCGCGCCCACCATCCCGCCCACTGGCGCGCCCACCCCACCGCCCACTCCGGGTGAGGCGGGATTACCCACGCCCACCCTCGTCCCGCCGGCGCCCCCCACTCGCGCCCCGCTCAACCCGGACCAACTGGCCGAACGAATGAAGTCCGCCAGCATCTTGCTATATGAAGACATGACCACTCGCCTGGATACCGTGCGTTTTATCAAACCAGTCTTGGATCAGATGGGCTTGAAATACAAAGATGACGGCGCGGCAGTCGGCTGGCTGCAAGATGACATCGCCAACGGACCGGGCGATGGCAAGCCTTGGGACCTGGTCATCATCGCCGCCGAAAACAAGGTGAAAGGTTCCGGCGAATTTTTTAAGTATGTGCAAGCCTCTCTGGATAAGGGTTCTTCGGTCATCCTGGAGACCTGGTTCCTGGATCAAAGCCACAGCGGGTTGGCGATGGAAATGATGGATCGGTGTGAAATCGAATATGATGGCAACTGGGTGAAGATTGCGCCGGCGCGCACGATTCTATTCATCCACGACCCTTCGCACCCGATTCTGAACACGCCCAACAGCGGCATTTCCTTCTCGAAATCCACCAGCTACTGGTGGGATCCCAATGGCAAGACTTCTTATGACGATGGCGATTTAATTAAACTGAAACCCGGCAGCCGTTCGAAAATGCTGTTGGGTGTAATGCCCAACGCGCCCGATTCGCACGGCGTGCTGACGATCTGCATGGATGGACGGTTGATTCTACAGACCTTCTCTGACCACCAGTTCTCAATGGACAATATGTCGCTGTTATGGGAGAACTATATCTATAATGCGCTCAAAGTACGGCTGGAAGCGGTTCCATAAACGCTTGAGCGAGACATTGGATCAAAAACATGGCTGAACCTTCTGATGTTGGGCATTTCCTGGGTGGGATCGGCGCGCTGATCTACGACCCGCAAGCCGGCAAGTATTTGCTCTTACAGCGCGCCGCCCACCGCGATTTCAAGGCCGGCGACTGGGAATGCGTCACCGGGCGCGTCGCCCCTGGCGAGAGTTACGAACAGGCTTTGCACCGCGAAGTGAACGAGGAAATCGGCGCAGCCGTGCGGATCGAGTTTCTGATCGGCGTCACCCACTTCTATCGCGGCGAACCGCGCCCCGAAAACGAGCTTCTGGGCGTCATCTATAGCTGCCTGATTGATGACCCGCAGCAAGCGCGTTTTAGAGATGAACATTCCGCCCAACAGTGGATCTCCCCCGAGCAATCCCTGTCTTTCCTACCAGCCGGTCATTGGCTGCGCGAGGTCGTCATCCGCGCCGAACGGTTACGTCGGGGCGTCCCCGCCCATCTGCGCCAGGTATTTATTACCGAAGGTTTTGAGCTCTGATGCATTTCGTAAAATACCATGGCCTGGGTAACGATTACCTGGTGGTCGAGCCGCAAGTCCTGGGCGCGCCGCTCTCCGCCCAGCAAGCCATACACCTGTGCGACCGACATTATGGCGTAGGCGCTGACGGGATCCTGGTTGGGCCGCTCCCCGCCAGCCAGGCCGCCTTTGGCTTGCGTATCTTCAACCCGGATGGCAGCGAAGCCGAAAAGAGCGGCAACGGCTTACGCATCTTCGCCCGCTATTTATGGGATACTGGCCGCCTGGAAAAGCAGCCCGTCCGCGGGGCGCATAGCAGTTCGAAGCTCTTCAGCATCCAGACGGCTGGCGGTCTGGTACAGGCGCAGGTTTTAGAAAACGGCGGGCTGGTTCAAGTCGAGATGGGCCAGGCGCTCTTTGATAGCGAGCGCATCCCCATGACCGGCCCCGCCCGCCAGGTAGTGGATGAAACGCTCGAAGTGGGCGGCGAATTTTTGCATTTCTGCGCGCTCAGCCTGGGCAACCCGCATTGCGTGGTTCTCTATCCGGGCGCAGTTGCTGCGGACGCCCACCGGCTGGGACCTTTGATCGAAAACCACGCCTGTTTCCCGCGCCGCACGAACGTTCAATTTCTCGAGGCGCTGGACCGCCAGAACCTGCGCCTGCAAATTTGGGAGCGCGGCGCGGGTTATACCCTGGCCTCCGGCAGCAGCAGTTGCGCCGCAACCGCCGCCGCTTACCGGCTGGGTTTGTGTGACGCACGACTGACCGTCCATAACCCGGGCGGTCAATTGAGCGTTTCGATCAGCCCGGATTACTACCTGACGCTTACCGGCCCGGTATCGCGCGTCTTCTCCGGCTCCATGAGCAACCCGTGAGATAAACGAAAAGCAAGCCGCGTCAGTTATGCTGACCAGCCACGTGCAAGACAAACTCGATGGCTCCTATCTTGACGTTCTCTGGTTGCTCTTATATAATTATTCAAGTTAATTTCACCGTGTCAATAATAATTTCACTACATTAATAACTGGCCGGGCGCGATTTTCCCCCACAGATGCAAGCCGCCCGCTAAGCCTGTCATCCAACCAGCGATAAAGCGCTGAGTCGCCATTTTGCAGGAGAATGAACATGGAAAAACTCGCCATCCTGGGCGGAACGCCCACCAAACAAAATCCTTTTCCCGACTGGCCGCAATATGACGAGCGGGAAGAAAAAGCTCTCATGGAAGTGTTGCATAGCGGGGTATGGTGGCGGACGCCCGGGACGAAAACTCTGCAATTCGAACAGGATTTTGCCCGATACCACCAGGTTGAACACGGTGTAGCCTGCACCAATGGCACCGCCGCGTTGGAAATGGCAGTGGCTGCGCTCGGCATCGGCCTGGGCGATGAAGTCATCATCCCCGATTTTACTTTCATAGCGACCGCCAGCGCGGTACTGGCTAACGGCGCATTGCCTGTGATGGGGGATGTTGATCCATTTACCTTCAACATCAATCCCGATCTGGCAGAAAAGGCCATTACCCCGCGCACGCGCGCCATCATCGCCGTGCATGTCGCCGGTATGCCCTGCGACATGGATCGCTTGACCGAAATCGCTAAAAAACACAGCCTGTTCCTGATCGAAGATAGCTCTCATGCGCATGGCAGCGAGTGGAAGGGCAAAAAAGTCGGTTCGTTGGGCGATTGCGGCACGTTCAGTTTCCAGGCCAGCAAACTGATGACCGCCGGCGAAGGCGGAATCGTGGTCACCCATAACGCCGACCTGGAAGCGCGCTTGCGTTCCATCCACGATTGCGGGCGTTTACCCGGCGAATGGTTCTATGCCCATTTCCTCAATGGTTCGAATTACCGCCTCAGCGAGTGGCAAGGGGCCGTGCTGGGCGTCCAGCTCAGCCGCCTGGACGAACAAGCTGCCCGCCGCGATCAAATTTCCGCCTATCTGAACCGCGAACTGGCTAAGATCGAGGGGATCATTCCTCAAAAACGCGATGCCCGCGTCACCCGCACCGGCAATTACTGCTACATTTTCCATTACAATCCCCAGGCCTTCAATGGGCTGAAGTGTGAGAAGTTCATCGAAGCCATTAATGCCGAAGGCATCCCCACCCAGGCCAGTTATCCGCCAGTGCGCAAATTGGCAGTCTTCCAAAGCGGCGAATACCGCAAGAAACTCGCCCCGCAACAGGCCAGCGAAGAGCACGCATTCATCGCCGCGCCCTGCCCGGTCACAGACGACGCTTATGAGAACACCGCCTGGATGGTTCATCGCACGTTGCTGGGTACGGAACAAGACGCAGCGGAAATCGTCGAAGCGGTGCGAAAAGTGCAGCGCCACGCCAGGGAATTAATTGAATGAGCGGGCAAAAGGTTGCAGCCAGAGTCGGCAGTTATGCAGTGTACGAACCGCCAGAAGAGGGCTGGGAAAACTGGGCGGAGCAGCTATCGCAACTTCACGCCAGAATGGCTGCCGCCGGGCTGGAGGTGGTCGCCGCGCCCGAAGCGGTTAAAGACCCGGCTTCTTGCCAGCGAGTGGCAGACTTTTTCGCCAGCCAAAATGTGGATGTCTTGCATGCGCTCATCGTAAGCTGGTCGTTTGATCACTACACCATCGAAATCCAACAAAAAACCGGCCGGCCAGTTGCTATCCGCGCCATCCCCGGCATCCGCTCCGGTTCGGTGGTCGGCTCAATGCAGTTGAATTGTGTGCTGGCGGATATAGCCGCTCCGCATCGGCTGTATTACGGCGAACTGGACAACCAGGAAACCATCCAGGCCACCGCAGCTTTCGCGAAAGCCTGCGCCATCCAGAACTGCTTACGGTCTGCACGGATCGCCGTCATCGGGCGGCGCACCGAGGGCATGACCCCCACCGCAGTGGATGAGGTCGAAATTCTACGCTTGTTCGGCGCACGCCTGCTCCATTATGGGCTGGATGAATTTCAGGGCATCGCGGCCGAGATCGAGGCTTCCGCCGCTGAAGCGACCTGGCAAAGGATGTCGGACGGCGCCGCCAGAGTGTTATCCCGCGCCGGGCAGGGTTTATCCACCGCCAGGAATTACCTGGCCTGCCAGAAATTAGCCGCTGAGCTTGGTCTGAGCGCGATCGCGGTTGGTTCGTATCCACAATGCCAGGGGACGATGTGCGCGCCGATTGCCTGGCTGAACGAGGCCGGTCTCCCGACCGGCTGCGAAGGGGATGTGAACTCCACCTTGTGTATGCTCATCCTCTCCATGCTGACCAACGATCCGGTTCATTTTGGCGAAATGCTCGATTTCGATCTGCAACGCAATGCGCTCGTCAGTTCACATTGCGGCTGCGGTTCGCCCTCCCTGGCCGATGGACATGGCTACACGCTACAACCCGTGCGGCTGGCAAATGATGGCGTCTGTATCCGCTACGCCGCCAACCCCGGCCCAGTGACTTACGTCAATCTCGTCGGGCGCAAGGGCAACTACCGTTTGTGCGCCATCGAGGGCGAAGCAGTGACGACGGATATGGTTTTCGAGGGCAATCCGCTGCGCCTGGAATTGAAATCGCCGATCCCAAAAATCTGGCAAGCGGCTAGCGAATACGGATTGGGTCATCACTGGATGGCGGCCTACGGCCATGTGACGCCGGCGTTGGTCGAATTTTGCAAGCTGGCCGGCGTCATGGGCGTCTTTCCCGATCTCGACCTGCTGGTGGAGGGAAAATGAACTCACGCGAACGGATGCTTGCCGCAATTCGCCGCCTGCCCGTGGATCGTCCCCCGCTATACCTGCGCCTGTGGGACATGCATGATGGGGTAGATCATTTTCCGTTCAACTGGCGCGAACAGGTTGCACGCGCGGAATACCTGCTCCAACTGGGCGTGGACGACACCCTGCTCTTGGAACCGCCGCTGGGTTACACCGAGGAATATCACGCAGATTCCGCCCAAGGGGTTACTGCCACAGTCACCGATCTGCCTCCCACCGAAAAAGGAGGCCACCCGCTGCTCAATAAGGTATATCATACGCCCGATGGTCCTTTGTCCATCACGGTCAAAATCAGCGAGGATTGGATCCACGGTCGGGACATTATGCTGTTCAGCGATTTCAACATCCCCCGCCAGACCGAGTCGATCATCAAGACGATTGAGGATGTCCAGCGTCTAAAACACTTACTGGCCGAGCCAACCCCCGAACAGGCGGCTGAATTCTGCCAGCGTTCTAAAATCATCCATCGCGAGGCCGACCGGCTGGGCGTCGCCATAGATGGCGGGTGGACCTGCCTGGGAGATTCAGCCATCTGGCTATGCGGCATCAACAATGTCTATCGCTGGCAAATGCGCCAGCCCGAACTGCTCGACGCCTTATTCGACCTGTTGCTCGAATGGGAACTGATGCGCGCCCGGCTGGTCTTGCAGGAGGGGATTGACGTGATGGTTCACAGCGCCTGGTATGAAGGCACAACCTTCTGGACGCCAAAGAACTTCCGCCGCTTCATTAAACCCCGCCTGGCGCAATTGGTGGACCTGTGCCACGCGCAAGGCGTTCCTTTTCGCTATATCATCACCAAAGAATGGAAACCATTACAGGATGATCTGCTCGAATTGGGCATTGATTGCATTGCCGGCGTGGACCCGATTCAGGATAAAATTAATCTGAAAGAAGTGAAACAGCAGATCGGCGACAGGATCTGCCTGATGGGCGGTCTCAACGCGGCGATAACGGTAATGCAAGGTAAAGATGATGACCTGCGCGCCGCGATTGACCAGGCAGTGGAGATCCTCTCTCCTGGCGGCGGCTTTATCCTTTTCCCGGTAGATAACCTGTTTTGCTCAATGCCCTGGGAGAGAGCGCTGTTATTGATCGAACATTACAAGGAAACCTGTTCCCATTAAGCAAGGAGGCGGATGATAACAATATCTCTTACGAACTACCCATTTCTAAAGACCACCACCTTTCATAGTTCTTTCAGGAGGACGAAATGACCAGTTATAAAATTCTTGCAGTGTTTCTAGCCCTATCCATGCTGCTGGCAGCCTGTGGATCGCCAGCCGCTCCGACGGTGGAACAGCCCGCCGCGGCCGTCACGGAAGCGCCAGCAGCCGCCACTGAAGCCCCCGCTGCAGCGACGGAAGCCCCGGCGCCGGCTGCCGCCACACCGATCGTCGTCGCCGTCTGGAGCGGCCCCGAGCATGACAACCTGGTGAAAGTGGCCGCAGAATACACCAAAGCCACCGGCAAAGAAGTGATCGTGGAAGAGGTCGCCCGCGAAGCCTACTTCGATAAGCTGAACACCGTCACCGCCACCTGCGGTAAGGATTACGACGCCTTCTACGCCATGTCCGACTTCATTCCCGCTTATGTAGCCGCCAAGGGTCTGAAGGACCTGAATACCTTCTTCGAAGATAAGGATGTCGCCAGTCCAGATTTCAACCTGGCCGATTACGGCATGGCGACCAGCTTCTTCACTTTCGAAGGCAAGCTCTATGTTCTGCCCTCCGAGGGTGACACCGCCTGGCTGTGGTACCGCAAAGACTTGTTTGACAAGGCCGGGCTCAAACCGCCGGAGACGTGGGATGAGTTTTACGAAGCCGCCAAGAAGCTGACCGATCCAACCAACGGCGTCTATGGCGCAGTGATCGGCGTCAAACCGGACGAAGCCTGGTGGGACTTCATGTACTACCTCTTCGGTCAGGGCGGCGAACTATTGAATACCGACAATACCGTCGCTATTAACAACGAGGCAGGCGTCAAGGCATTAACCTTCTACGCCAACCTGCTCAAAGAAGGCCTGGTTCCGCCGGATGTTTCCACCTACGGCTATGTAGAAATCCTGGAGTCGCTATCCAAGGGTAAAGCCGCCATGGGCATCGAATGGATGGCCGCCGCCCAGGACCTGCTCAGTTGCGAGAAGAGCCTGTGCGACTCAAACGGCAATCCGCTGCTCGGTTATACTCTGACCCCGGGCATCAAGCAATCCGACGGCACGATCAAGCGGCACACCGGCGGCAGTCAATGGGGCTGGGCGATCCCCGCTTGCTCCGAAAATCAGGCAGAAGCCTATAAGTTCATTGAATGGCTGACCAGCCCGACCGGGGCGAAGTTCTGGGCCTTAAACGGCGGCATCCCCGGCAATATCAAGGCCTTGAGCGATACTGAGGTAGTGGCGAAGATCCCGCAATTTGCGCTGCTGGCCGAGGTTATGCCCTACCGTTCCATCTTCCCGACCCTGACTGTATCTCCGGAGATGCTGCCGATTGTCAACGAGGGTATCGTCGCCGCGGTCACCGGCACCAAGGACCCGCAGACGGCTGCCGACGAGATGGCCGCCAAACTGATTGAACTCCTGAAAAAAGGCGGTTATATCCAGTAAGTAAATCCCAGACCAATCTCGTTAGCGGAGCTGAGATTTGCTGTAACTTTGTTTCTCAAACGAGACGGTTCTCTAACTCAACCAGAAGGAGATGGTTATGATAAAATTTCCTGACCACCATCAAGCCATCTCCTTCTCACCGATTGAGCGCCAGATACACGGATGACCCCAACCGTCAGCCACGTCACCCACAGTTTCCGCCGCCAGGTTCGCCGGTTTGAACCCGCTTTTTATATCGCGCCGGCTTTCATCGTCCTGGCAATCGTCCTAGGTTATCCACTCAGTTACGCCGCCTGGCTCAGTTTCCACCAATGGACCTTGCGCACCTTTAAACAGGGCATCCCGTTCATCGGCTTTCAGAACTATACGGACCTTTTTTCGAACCCGGATTTTCTGAACTCGATCCGCATTACCTTCACGTTTGTAATCCTGGCGATCACATTCGAGTTCATCCTGGGCATGGGGCTGGCGCTGCTGCTACGCCAGGAGTTGCGCGGCAAGGGTCTCTTCCGCTCGATGATCCTGCTGCCGATGATGTGCACCAATGTAGTCATCGGTTTAATGTGGCGTCTGTTGCTGAATTACCAGTATGGGCTGGTCAATTATTACATCGGAAGACTGGGCATTCTACCGGTAGAATGGTTGAGTTCCCCCAAAGTTGCCATGACGAGCGTCGTAATGGTTGACGTGTGGAACACCACTTCCTTTGTCGCGCTCATGCTGTTGGCCGGGCTGCAATCTTTGCCAGAAGAGCCTTTTGAAGCCGCACGGATTGACGGCGCTTCAGACGTGCAAGCTTTTTATTACCTGACCCTGCCCCTGTTACGACCGATCATCCTGGTCGCGCTGCTCTGGCGCTTTATTGATACTTTTCGCATTTTCGACGTTATCTACCTGCTCACCGCCGGCGGCCCCGCCCGCGTTACAGAAACGGTCAGCATCTACGTCTATCGCTACGGTTTCCAATCCTTCAACCTGGGAGTCGCGGCGGCTTCTTCCTTTATCATGCTGATGATTATGCTGATCATCGCCGGATTCCTGGCGCGTTCAATCGGTCAGCAGGAGTAAATCTATATGCGCAGCCCCCGCAGAAACCTGATGAGACGGCTGAGCAAAACCATCGTTTATGCGCTGGTTATCCTGGCGGTATTGATATCCATCGCGCCGATCATCTACCTGGCAGTGACTTCATTCAAAGAGCCAGAGTTAGCTTTTGCTATTCCGCCGGTCTGGAATTTCACCCCAACCCTAAAAAACTACCAGCAAGTCTTATCTTCGACCAATTTCGATAAGTATTTTATGAACAGTGTGATAACCGCGCTGACAACGACGGCTATTGCGCTAGTATTAGGTACGCTGGCTGCGTATGGATTTTCTCGTTTTCGTTTTCGCGGTCGTTTCTGGCTGAGGATGAGCTCGCTCATTCCGCAAATGCTGCCGCCGATCGTGGTCGTTGTGCCGCTGTATGTGCTTTTCAGTAAATTGGATTGGGTAGACACACGCCAGGCGCTGATCATCTCGTACCTGACCTTTACCATCCCGTTCAGCATCTGGATGATGATCGGCTTCTTTGACGATGCGCCGATCGAGCTGGAGGAAGCCGCCATGATTGACGGCTGCTCACGCTTCGGCGCGCTAACCCGCGTTAGCCTGCCGCTGGTCATCCCCGGCCTGGCTGCAACGGCTATTCTGGCCTTCCTATACTGCTGGAACGAATTCCTCTACGCTGTTATTCTCACCGGACGCAACGCCCGCACACTGCCGGTCATCATCACCTCGTTCATGACCAACAAATCCGTCCTATGGGGGCGCATCGCCGCTTCAGGCACCCTGGTGTTGATCCCGGTGCTTATTTTTGCCTTGCTGGCGCAGCGCTACCTGGTGCGCGGCCTGGCCAGGGGAGCGGTCAAAGGATGAACCAGGCAGCCCAGGCTCGAACCGCCGCCAGCGAATGGATCGTCACCTATCCCGCCGAGATCATGGTCTGCGATCAGGACGGCGTCATCCTGGAGATGAGCGATGTCGCGATCCAGATTTACCGGAAAGAAGGCGGCGCAAAAATGATCGGGCGTAACGTCTTTGACCACCACCAGGAACCGGCGAAAAGCCAGATGATGAACGTGGTCAGGCAGAGGCGGCATGTGATTTATACAACCAAAAAAGGTGGAATAAAAAAACTGGTCTCCATCGCTCCCTGGTTTCGGGCCGACGAATATGCTGGTTTTGCTCTAATCGTCCTTGATCTGCCAACACAAATCCCCAACATTCTGAAAGATTGAGACTTTCAACCCTTTCCTTTGTCTCTGCTCTTGAAAAAATTAATAGAAGTTGACTTCCCAACTTGACTATGCTATTCTAATTGTAATTGGTCGCCAGGCGATTGTGGCAGCGTCGTCTGGCTGATAAAGTTTAATTCCGAGCCAATTGATGCTTCATCATACCGCGCGCCCGGATGGTTTTACTTGCTGTTGGGAGGTGGGGTATGCGCATGTTCAATCTATCCATCATCACGGCGCTGGTTTTTTCATTGATTGCCCCAAGCCCGTCCCTGACAGGCCGGGCGAACACTGCCAGCCTGGTTTCGCCGCGCAAACCTCCGCCATCTTAACCGCGAAGAACCTCCCGTTGCCAACCTCCAACCTGTCCCCATCCACTCCGGCTTCCCTGCTCTACGATATTTCGATCAGCGACGACGGCCTTTCGCCAAAAACGCTGACCCTGGCGGTCGGCGACCGCGTTCGTTGGACCAACCACACCGCCTCGGCTATCCGCCTGGTCGAGGGCGCGCCGGTTTATGGGCAAGTGATTTTCATCCCATTGGTCGCTAAGAGCGCCCAGCCCGGCCAGATCTCGAGCAAGCCGGATGCTCAAGCCGCGCCGCCCACGACTGGCAATCCGGTCTGCTCCTGCAAACCGCCGATGTCAGCAGCGGCGTCTATGCCATCTGGGTGGATGGCGCGCCGGTCGCCGAGGCCATTCCCATCCCCGGCGCGCCGGATTCGCTCGGTTGGGTCTCCATCGGCGACCCCGACGGCAGCCTGAAAACCAACGCTTACCTGGATGATCTCCAATTGCTGACGCGTCTCAAACCGCACACCGGCGACTGCCGCCTGTATCTGCGCGCCGGGACTTGGAGCAAAATCCCGCTAGCCTGGATGTGTTGCTGAAAGATTCGGACGATAATCTGGCTTATCACGGCCAGTTCAGCCTGTTAGCCGACCCAGATCCGAAATATGACGAGTTATATCGCTGGTACGCCTCGCCGGATATCTCCATCGCCGAAGCGGCAGTGTACAACCTGACCTTAACCGATTTGAGCTTCGATAAAACGCCTCAGGTGTTGGTAGACAAGGTATTGGTGGTGTGGGGCGCGCCGGCGCCGATCTTCTACGCCACCCAGTCCGACGACGCGGATAGCGATGACGACGGTATCCAGGATGGAGTCGAATCGTTCGCCGCTGATTTCTGGATCGAGGCCGAGCATTACCCCAGCGACGAGAAATATGTCGTCGCGGATCTCGCCGATCCGGGCGACGACTCCGGCCTGAACGCCTCAGGCAGCCAGGCGGTGCGCGACGACCTGCCCGAACCTGATCCCAACGGGGGCAGGATCGTTGAAATTCCAGGCCGCCCGCTCTGCCCGGAAGGCGCATACCAGGTCTTCATCCGCGCCCGCGCTGACCTGAAGGCTGGCAAAGGCGCCCCGCTCCACGTGGAGATCGAAGGGCGCGGTAGTTCGATTAGCGAAGATCTGGATCTGACCGACCGCTACGAATGGACTCCCGTACAATCCCAACTGACATTGGATGCTCCAGGAACCATCCAAATCACCCTCTTCGGTTATCAGGACGCTCCCGGCTCATTATACGTGGATAAAATCCTGCTCACGCGCCTGGACGGTCATTCCGGCTCGATCTTGAAAGGCAACCTGCCGCGCGATTTCGCCGACCCGCTCGACCCGGATAGCGACGGCGACGGCCTGCGCCCGGCGGATGGCGCCCTGGAAGGCTCTATGGGCTATCTGACCGATGGCTGGGAACGCCATATCCATACCAATTCATTCAGCATAGACACCGACCAGGACGCCCAGGATTTGACCCCCGGCGACCCGGACCCGATGTTCCTGGATGACGCCGACCTCAATCCGCTGACCGGCGATACCGATGAGGACGGGATCAACGACGGCTACGAAATCCTCAGCGGTTGCATGGATCCGAATGATGACGATACAGACGAGGATGGGATTATTGACGGGAACGAAGACGCCAACACCAATGGCGAGGTGGACGCCGGTGAAACCGACCCTTGCGATGCGGATAGCGACGGCGACGCCTTACCCGACGACCAGGAAGTAACCGCCGGAACGAACCCCTGGAATACCGATAGCGACGGCGATGGCGTCCTCGATGGCGCAGAAATCGCCTGGAACATTGATTCAGACGGCGATGGATGGATCAATGCAACGATCCCGATTCGGATAATGATGGCCTGACAGACCTGGAAGAACAGATTGCCGGTACTGACCCAACCGACCCGGATATGGATAACGATGGCGTGTTAGATAGCATCGAGTTGGAATATGGTTGGCAGGTAAACGACATCCTGCACCCCTCCGCCCCCGCCGCCGACCAGCCGTTCACCCTGACCGCTGTCACAGTCGAATCGAATGTCCCATTCATCAACACGCCCTCTCAGCCGGGCGTGCTGGTCTCGACCGGCGAGATCCAGATCGGCTCGATGGGGACCATGAGCCTGACGGTAGTCGGCGCCGTCACCATCACCTTAAGTACCGGCAATATGGCCGGGCGCGGCAATCTGCGTTTTTACCTGGATGATCGCCATTTTGACCTGCCGATGCAAGGTCGTTTCAACATCGCCGCAGATCAAGCTTTGTTGACCGGTACGCTGGTCAGCACCACCACGCTCCCGCTCTTCACCGGCTCAATCTCCAACACCAATCCGATGGATTTACGCGCTTCAGGCGCGTTGACGGTCGGCTTGCGCACCGGCGATATCGCCCTGCGCGGCTTGATGGATTGCAGCCTGCTGCGCGTGGCCGGGTCATTTCGCATCAGCCCGGCCGCCAAAGCGCTGGCGCTGGGTACCATCACCGATACGATCACCTTTGCAGCCAGAATACCAGAGCCAATTGATAAAGACCTGACCTTTGGGGAAGCCTACGCCCTGTTTAACCTGCGCACCGGCGCATTTGCCGGCCTGGCGCGTTTACAAATCCCTACCCCGGAGAGTCTGGGCATCGAAGTCAATCTCCCTGGCGCAGAGTTCCTGGTGGATTTCTCCACCTGGCATTCCAAATTTGAAGTCGAAAGCAGCTTCGAGATCGAAATGGGCGCAGTGACTTTGTCTATTGACGGGCCGGTCGGAGCGACCTTCGAATTGGCAATCCAGAGCGGTTACCTGGGCATCCAAAGCAGCATCGCGTACGCTTCGATGGAAATTGAGGGTGAGCTAGAAATTGACCTGTTCACCGATATCGAGCCGAATGCCTGGTTCACTCCCACTTATGCCTTGCCGGATACGCCCGGTTTCAAGGGCAATTTACGCATCCTGACTAGCGTCCCACTGCCATTACCGCCCGCCGGGGGCGGCGCCGCCTCTCTCAGCGTCACCGGCGAGACCGTCTACCGGCTGTGGCCGCCGGTCGGATACGGCTTTAATGGCGATACTTCTTTCAGTATCGGCGCCGG
>Ga0172371_10009197_pt1 | contig 13636 bp, 12 predicted proteins | sample Lak12m_FD_114543 | JGI IMG/M metagenome (GOLD analysis project Ga0172371, IMG submission 114543) | Freshwater microbial communities from Kabuno Bay, South-Kivu, Congo - kab_022012_12m | ecosystem: Environmental > Aquatic > Freshwater > Lake | place: Democratic Republic of the Congo: South-Kivu... | reverse complement strand
GGCGCCGTCCTCACATCCTGCTCGGGCGCCGTCCTCACGTCCTGCTCGACCGCCGTTGTCATGTCCTGCTCGGCCACTGACGGTCCCCTCCAACGCACTTCCTTGACGGATCGGGGGCCGAGGATAGCAGACCAACAAGCCGAGGCCGCGCTGTTGCGCCACGGCAAACGCGCACTCTGCCGCATCGTCACCGCGGACTCAAGACCGCGCCGCCGCGTTCCGATACTTCACGCATGAAAGCGTTCCGGGCAAAATGCCCGCACTGCGGCGCGGTGTTCGAGGAGCCGTGGCATCCCACGCTGGTCCACGTGCTCTCGGACAAGCTCCTCACCTGCCCCGCCTGCGGCAAGACGGCCATGATGAAGACCAACGTGACCGACCCGGTCACCTGGCCGGCATCCTGACGCGTCCGGTCGCCGAGCGCCGACGGTCAGGCCGCCGCGGCGGCCTGATCAGTCCCAGACGATCTCGATCGAGTACTCGCTTCCCGAGTCACCCGTGAGGACCACGATCACAGTGCCCTTCGCGAGGGCGGCGGTCACTTCGAGACGGTCGTCCTTCGCCACGGCTTCCCACCCCGGCCACGTGATGCCTTCCCAGCAGTCCGGGAGGCTGGCGCCGACCTCGAGCTCGATGTCGCCGGGGGAGTCGGTCTTCACGGTCACGACGAACGGACGCGGCTCGCCGGCCTGCGTGGCGCCTTCGCCGGCCGTGTCCACGCCGGGCACATCACACTGAAAGACGTCGGCGTCGTCGGAGCCGAGCACGCCGTCGACCGGGGTACCGGGGGTGAGCACGGTGGCCGCCGTAAGCTCGTCGTTGGGCTCGTTGGCGTCCGTCGCCGAACCGCCGCAGCCGGTGAGCGCCGGCACCACAAGGACGGCCGTCGCCACCATGAGCACGAGCACGAGTGTCCTCACCGGTCCTCCTCCCGTCCCATCATCCATCCTCTTCGGACCCCATTGTGAACCATGAGACCGCTTCGTCCACCTGTCCGGCCGGCCGCAGGACCCCTACCCTGAGCCCGGGAGGTGAACGCACATGAGCAGGCATCACGGCCGGTCAACACGCGACGCTGCTAGACTGCTGTCAAGGAGGCTCCCCGGCATGGGCTCACGAGGCAGACAGTACCAGACCGACGATCAGGGGCGGCGCACAGCCGTCGTACTCCCGATCGCTGAGTACGAACAGCTTCTCGAAGACCTGCACGACCTCGCAGTCGTGGCCGAGCGGAAGGACGAGCCCACTCTCAACAAGGACGACCTCGCGCGCCGGCTCACCGGCCGGTAAGCCGCAGAGCCCTTTCCTCAGACGTCCTGCGGGTCGTTGGCGCGGATGTACTCGAGCAGCCGCCGCGCCGTCTCATCCTCGACCTGCATGGCCTCGTAGTTCACGACCAGGCCGTTGAAGTACTGCATGACGAGGCGGTCGCCGGACGGGCCGCCGGGCAGGATGCCGGTGAACAGGAACCCGAGGTCCTCGAGCAGGTCCGCCACCGCGCCGGTGCCGGGCTTGAGCAGATTGAGGTAGACGACGACGACCTGGACCTGTTCGCACTTGAGCCGGTGCAGTCCGCGGCGCACCTGCAGCTCCAGGTCGGGGCCGTACACCGGAACCTGCACGACGGCCGCGGAACGCCGGGTGTTGACGCTGGCGATCAGCTCGCTGGCCGCCGGCTCCACCGCCGCTCCGACGGCCGCCGCCGCAGCCGCATCCGCAGGCGCGCCGTCCGTCGACACGGCCGCATCCGGAGGCGCTGTTGCGGCCGCCGCTCCGACGGCCACCGCCGCAGCAGCCGGCAGCTCCGCGTCCAGTGTCGGGTGGGCGAAGCTGCACGGCACACCGAGCCGCTCGTAGATCTCGGCGATCATCGGCCGGTGGCACAGCGGCGCGTACAGCGGCGTCTCGGCCGGCGGACACAGGTACTTGTAGCCGAGGACCAGCGAGCCGCGACCGTCGAGCTTCTCGTTGATGCCCTTGTACGACGTGGTGGCCGGTGAGTACGCGAGCAGGAAGCCGCAGTCGGTGAAGCCGAGCCGGTGGCAGAACTTCTGCGTGAAGGTGTGCGCCGTGACCTGGTCCACGTAGATGCCGGCCAGGCCGCGCTCGCGAGCCTCCTGATCGAGGTACTCGCCCAGACGTCGCGCCACCGACTGGCCACGGTACCTGGCCTTGACGGCCACCGTCGCCAGGTCGGCGATGTCGTGGGTGTCCTCGGGGAAGACCAGGGCGGCGTGACCGGCCACCTCCCCGTCGGGCGTCGTCGCCACCGCCGAGACCATGTCGCCGCTCCTGTTGAGAGCCACGACCCGGTCCGGGTAGTACATGTGCTCGTTGACATAGGTGTAGCGGTAAGCGTCGTAGATGCAGCGGCAGACATCGATCGCCTGCTCCGGACGCATGTGCCCCAGGTGCAGGTCGACCCGCTCCGGCTCCGGCACCGGCGGCGGCGCTTCCAGGGGGGCGGGCTCGGCCGGCGGTCCGGCGTCGGCCACCGAGCCGTGCTCCAGGTACTTGACGAAGACCGTCTCCTTGCCGCGGCTGCCGAGGTTGAGGAAGTCGACCGTGTCGGCCATCTGCCGTATCAGGAAGCTGCCGAGCCCGGCGCAGGTCTGGTCGTCCAGACCCGCATCGGGATCGTAGTCCGGCGTCAGCGACGGATCGTAGGGCAGTCCCTCGTCGTGGACGGTGATCTGCACGCCGGCCGGCACGCGCTCGCAGGAGACGTCGAACTCGGCCTGCTCATCGGCGGCGAAGGCGCCGTGGATGACGTTGGTCACCGCTTCCTCCACCGCCAGGTCGAAGCGGTCCAGATCGGCCGTGGAGAACCCGACCTGAGAGACGTAGTCGCGCACGAAGTGCTGGATGAGGCCGAGGTAGCACAGATCGTTGGGCACGGTCAGCGTGCAGCGCTGGGGATCGAAGGGTGTGCTCGGCACAGTACCCCCTGTGAGGTCTCTGCTGATGACTGGACTCTCGTCGGCCGCCGAGGCCGCGGACTTGAGCGACGGCCGCGCAACCCGCGCGACTCCCGGTCATGCCGTGGCTTCTCCTCCCGGGGCGCTGGTCCTGCACCGTTCTCATGCAGCCCTGCCACGCTGCCGATACCGGTCCCGTAGGGAAGCGCCGGCGGCATCGGAGGAGCACCATGAGGATCGTCGCAAGGACTCTTCACACCTTGACGGCCCTGCTGCTGGGCGTCGCGACGACCGTCGCTCTGGGCTGTGCCGTGTCGAGCACCACTGCCGCCGCGCAGACGACCCGCGAAGTCCAGGCCGTCGCCGCACCGGCTCCATCCGCGCAGGCGGTCGCCGCACCCGCGCCCGGCGCGGTGACGCGCTACAAGCAAGGCTACCGCTTCGAGTCCAACGGCTGGATCTACCTGCACATCGAAGGCAAGCCCTTCGCGCGCGGCGTCCAGCACGGCCGCCTCATGGCGCCCGAGCTGGCCCAGACCCGGCGCACGCTGCGGTACGTGATACCGGGCGACACCGGCAAGAACTGGAGCTACTTCGTCAAGGCCGCCCCCCGGCTGTGGACGAAGAAGCTCTCGAGCGAGTACCTCAACGAGATCAAGGGCATCGCCGCCGGCGCCACCCGCGCCGGGGTGAAGATGACCTGGCAGGAGGTTCTTGCCATCAACGGCCAGATGGAGCTCACCGAGTCCTGGTGGCCCGGCGTCGTCGACGGCGACTACCGGTCGGTGGTCGACAACACGCACTGCAGCGCGTTCATCGCCACCGGCTCGTACACCAGGGACGGCGAAGTCGTGATGGCCCACAACGACTGGGACCACTTCGTCACCGGCCAGTTCGCCAACGTGATCATCGACATCCGGCCGGCGCGCGGGCATCGCATCCTCATGCAGACCTTCCCCGGCTGCATCGCCAGCATGACCGACTTCTTCACCACCAGCGCCGGCATCATGGGCACCGAGACCACCATCGGCGACTTCAACGGCTACGCCCCGAAGAAGGTGCCCGAGTTCTACCGCATGCGCAAGGCCACCCAGTACGCGGACACGCTCGGTGAGTGGGTCCGCATCATGCAGAAGGGCAACAACGGCGGCTACGCCAACAGCTGGCTGCTGGCCGACGCCGACACCAGGGAGATCATGCGCTTCGAGCAGGGCCTCAAGTACCAGAGCGTGGAGCGCAGCAAAGACGGCTTCTACGTAGGCTTCAACAGCGCCACCGACCCCCGGATCCGCAACCTGGAGTGCGGCGGCGACCCCACCTACTATGACATCAGGACGCCGTGCGGGGCGCGCCGTGTACGCCTCACGCAGCTGATGAAGCAGCATCGCGGCCAGATCGACACCGAGGTCGCCAAGGCCGTCCTGGCCGATCACTACGACGTGTACCTCAAGCTGCCGGACAACCCCTGTTCACGGACGGTCGACGGCCACTACGAGCTGGATCCCTTCCCGTTCTGGCAGGCGCGGCAGCCGTACTCGCCGCAGGGCGCCGTCGACGGCAAGGTGATGGACGGCGACATGGCCGGGCAGATGAGCTTCGTGGCCCGCTGGGGCAACTCGTCGGGCATACCGTTCGACGCCTCGGCGTTCCTCGCCGAGCACCCGCAGTGGGACCACTTCGCCGGGTACTTGAGGGACCGTCCCACGCAGCCGTGGACGCTGTTCAGCGTGGACGCGCTGTAGAAGGCCCGCGTCACTCGCCCCGCTCAGTCGTAGGGCAGGCGGCGCAGGTACTCTGCGCGGCCGGCGGCCAGCCCGTACACCAGGTACCCATCGCTGCAGACGGTGACGATGACGGCACCGTTGAGCCTCTGGGGATTGGTGCCGGTGAACGGGAAGTGCGTGGTGAGATTCACGTTGGCCATGCGCGTCGTGGTGCGATCGGCCACCACCACGGCGGCGCTGGTGGCAGCCGCTGCCTGCCCGGACTGGATGATCGTGGTGCTTCCGGTCCACGGGTTGTTCACCTGACCCGCATACGTGGCGATCAGCAGATTCCTCAGCACGATCCTCGGATTGACCGTCGGTGGCCGCGGCGGATCGTCGAGCGTTGCCAGCTGGACCTTCATGTTGCGGACGTTGAGCTGCAGAGCCCCCTTCTTGGCGGCCTCGCGCGAGCCGAGGTAGACCGGCAACGCGATCGCCGCCAGGATCGCGATGATGGCGACCACGATGAGGATCTCGACAAGCGTGAAGCCGCGTCTGTCCGCCGGTGCGCGCAGTCTTTTCATCGATCACGTTCAGCGTCGTCGTGTCGGCCGGCCGGCATGTGGCACCCTGCCGGCCCGGCCCTTGGTGCCCATATCGGCCGGCACGGATGAGAACTGGAACGACGACGGCCGCGCGGGCAGTCAGCGGCGAGAGGAGCCCTGCTATGCTCTCGCGGTCATCAACGGCGAGGGGGTCACCATGTGGTACGGACGCGCGACAGCGCGCGCGCGGAGGCGTCTGCCGACAGCGAGCAGGCGGCCTCGGCTTCCGGCTTCCGGGCGCGGCGCTCGAGCGCGTCGTACAGCATGGGTCCGGGTGCGCAGAGCAAGCGGCCGCAGATGCGCCTCCTCGTCTCACTTCTCATGCTCTGCGGCGGCCTGCTCGGCCTCGCCGCTGCCGCCCATCCGGCCGCGGCCGTGATGACGAGCCAGGACTACGGCTTCCTCAGCCAGATCGGCGGCCCGGGCATCGCGCCGGCCGGCTTCGGCGGAGGCAGCAACCCCAGCCCGTACGGCATCGCCACCGATGCCCAGGGCGATGTGTACGTCGTCGAAGCGGGCGCCGGTGCCGACTACATCATCCGCAAGCACGCGTCGGACGGCGCCTTCATCTGCTCCATCGGCTCGTATGACAACGAACCCGGATCAGGTGAATACACATTTCCCTACGGCATCGCGGTAGCCACCGACGGCGACGTCTACGTGCTGGACACGTGGCGACCAGGCAGCTCAGACAACCACCGCGTCCAGATGTTCAGCCCCAACGCGCAGGGCACGGCGTACGTCTCATCGGGGCAGATCGCCACGCCGCAGATCGGTGACGGCAAGTCGCATTTCCTGGCCGTCGACGCCGCCGGCAACATCTACGTCTCCAACAAGGCCGACGGCGGCCAGAACCGGGTGCTCAAGTACGACCCTTCGGGCACGCTGACGGCCACCATCGGCAGCACCGGCACCGGCAACGGGCAGCTCAGCGCCCCGAACGGCGTAGCTGTGAGCCCCGACGGGCGAGACGTGTACGTGTCAGACGGCGGCCTGCAGGTCGTGAAGCGTTTCCATAGCACAGACGGCAGCACCTACACGCAAGCCCAGGTGTTCGCAGATACCTCTTCGCCGATGGGCTATCCCTGCGGTGTCGCGATCGATGCAGCGGGCAGCGTCTTCGTTGCCGACAACGGATTGCATCGGATGATCAAGTTCGCCGCGGACGGCTCGCGGCTCACACGCTGGGGCGAGCAGGGCAACGGCGAGTACCAGTTCCTGTACCCCTGGGGCGTCGCCGTCGGCGACAGCGGCTGCGTCTGCGTCAGCGACCCCGGGTCCGGCGGAGGCCTGACGAGCCCCCTTGGGAACCATCGCGTCATGCGCTTTGGCCGCGACCTCACGGCGCCGGTCTCCCAGCTCACCGGGCTGCCGACAGGCTGGACGAACGCCGCTTCCGTGAGCCTGACCTTCTCGGGCACCGATCCGCTCGTGACAGATCAGTTCACATCGGGATACAAGGCCACCGAGCTTCTGCGGTCGGGTGGCTGGGCGGCCCAGACCGGCCCCTACCAGGTCACCGACGAGGGCGTCACGACGGTGCAGTACCGCTCTCTGGACAACGCCGGCAACGTGGAGACGCCCACGCTGACGGTGGCCGTCCGCATCGACCGCACCAAGCCGACCACGACCGTCGCCGGGATCCCGGCCGGCTGGAGCAAGGCGCCGGTCATCGCGACGTTCGACCCGACCGACGTTCCCTCCGGCGTGGCTCGCTGCGAGTACAGCACTAACGGCGGCGCCACCTGGACGACCGGCACCTCGGCGACGATCGACTCCAACGGTACCACCACTCTGGTCTACCGCTCGCTCGACAGGGCCGGCAACCTCGAGGCGACGCGCACGGCGACCGTCAAGGTCGATCGCGTCAGACCCACACCGAAGCCCCTGGCCGCCGTGAGAGTCAAACGGGGCAAGGTGGCCAAGCTGCGCTACCGGGTCGCCGACAGCGCCTGCCCGCAGGCGCACGTCGCCATCAAGATCCGCCGGAACGGCAAGGTCCGCAGGACCATCCAGCTCGGCCTCAAGAGGACCGGACGGGACCTGGTGCACTCGTTCAGGTGTGCCCTGCCCAGGGGCACGTACACGTGGACCGTCTTCGCCACCGACCTGGCCGGCAACAGCCAGGCCAGGACGTACAGCAGGAAGCTGACCGTGAGGTGATCGGAGCGGTATCCGTCGGCGACGCGCATCACGATCGTCGTCGTCGTCCGCGTGTCTGGCGATGGACCCGTCGCCACGCCGACGAAGGCCGTCGTCCCTGGCGCCGACCGCACGTCAGGCGTACTGTGTGCGCAGCAGCCTTGGCGTGGGGCAGGATCGAGAAGGGGAGGCCACCGTGAGACGTCTGACGACCCGTGCCGCGCTCTTCGCCGCGCTTCTGGCGGCGGTGGCGGTGACCTCTGCCGACACGGCAGTCGCCGCGCCGCACCCGCCCCGCGTCCCGGCCGGCGCCTGGACCGCGCAGACGTCCGGCACCAGCGGCTTTCTCTCGGGCGTGTCCTGCGTCGGCGCCGCCGCGGCCTGGGCGAGCGGCCAGAACGGCGCCATCCTGCGCACCACCAACGGCGGCGCCACGTGGGTCAGGCTGTCGTCACCGGTGCCGGCCGGCGAGGAAGTCACCGACGTCGAGTTCGTGAACCTCACCACCGGCTGGGCGATCGGCTCCTCCAACGCCATCCTGAGAAGCACGAACGGCGGTGCCACGTGGTCGGCGCAGAGCTTCCTGGGCTTCACCTACCCGCCGTATCTCCTGGCGCTCTCGGCCACCGACGCGTCGCACGCCTGGATCGGTGGCTACGACAGCACCGGCGGGTTCACCTACGACGCCTACTACAGCATCCTTCTCGGTACCGGCAACGGGACGACCTGGTGGAGCTCGGCCCCGCTGGCTGCCGGGGACTACGGCCACGGCCTCACGGGACTCGACTTCGTCGATGCCTCCCGCGGCTGGGCGGTGACGGTGGACGGCTCCTTCACCATCACGACCGACGGCGGCCGCACCTGGACGGCCCCCCTCTACCCGACCGGAGTCGACAGCTTCAGCGACGTCAGCTTCGCCGACGCCGCCAACGGCTGGGCCGTCGGCCAGGACTCGTCGTATGCCGGGTTCATCATGCATACCACCGACGGCGGCCGGACATGGTATCGGCAGGCGCAGAGCACGCTTGCCGCCGGACCCGTCTCCGACGTCACCGCGATCTGTGCCGTGAGCCCCAGCGTGGCCTGGGCCGTGTGCCGTGACGGCTTCGTGGTGTACACGACCAACGCCGGCGCCAGTTGGACGATCGAGCGGCCCACCACGCAGGATCTCAAGGACGTCTCCTTCGCGAGCGCCGACACCGGCTGGATCGTCGGCGACGCCGGCACCATCCTGCGTCACGGGCCCAGGCTCGCGGTGGACACCGTGCGCCCCGTCCCCAAGGCCCTGGCCGCGGCGAAGGTCAAGCGTGGCAAGACGGCCACCCTGAGGTACCGCGTCAACGACGCCGCCCCGTCCGCCGGCACGGCCACCGTGGTGATCAAGATCAGGAACGCGGCCGGCAAGGTGAAGAAGACGCTGAGGCTGGGCGTGCAGCCCACCGGCCAGGCGCTGAAAGCCCGCTTCAGGGCGAACCTGAAGAAGGGCACCTACAAGTGGCATGTGTACGCCACCGATGCCGCCGGTAACCGTCAGAGCAAGGCCGCCAGGCAGAAGCTCACGGTGAAGTGAGCGCCGGCGGCGGACGCCGACCACGCCCGCCGCGGCACGCATACCCCGGGACGCCGGCGACGGGTCGGAGCGATGGACCGACCCGATGCCGCCCCTCTGCTCAAGAAGGACCCACGGAGTGACGATTCACCCTGTGTGAGGTCGAGAACGGCCGCCCCGCTCACCGCCGGAACCGTCCGGCGACGGAGCTTGCGATGGAGGCAGCATGAGCAGACGGCACAGCAGCGTGAGTCGCAGCCGCCGCTGGACGCGGTATCGCGAGGTGGCCAAGGTACTCTACGAGGAGCACGTCTTCAGCGTGCTGCACGCCAGCGGCATGGCCGACGACGCTCCGATCGAGCTGACCGACGAGAAGATCGAGGAGCTCGAGGCGCAGAGCGGCCGCAAGCTGCCGCAGGAGGTGCGCGTACGGCGCGCCCTGGAGCGTCTGGGACCGGCCTTCGTCAAGGTCGGCCAGCTGCTCAGCACGCGGCGCGACCTCATCTCGCCGGCGCTCGCCGACGAGCTCGCCAAGCTGCAGGACGATGTGCCGACCCTGCCCTTCGACCAGATCCGCGAGCGCATCGAAGAAGAGCTCGGCACCACCATCGAAGAGACCTTCGGCTCCTTCGACACCACTCCCCTGGCCGCCGCCTCCATCGGCCAGGTGTACCGCGCCACCCTGAAGGACGGCACCGAGGTGGTCGTCAAGGTGCAGCGTCCCGGGATCACCGAGACGATGGAGGTGGACCTGGACATCATCCTGAGCCAGGCCCGCGCCGCCGCCGACCACACCCGCTTCGGACGCGACATGAACGTGGTCGAGATCGCCCAGCAGATGGTCGATGCGTTGCGCTCCGAGCTCGACTACCTGAACGAGGCGGCCAACCTCGACCACTTCCATACCGCGTTCCGGGACAGCACCAAGGTCTACTTCCCAAAGGTCTTCTGGGACTACACGACCTCGCGCGTGCTGACGATGGAGCTGATGAAGGGCATCCCCGCCACACACCTGGCCGAACTGGACGCGGCCGGCGTCGACCGCAAGCAGGTGGCTCTCAACGGGGCCGACTGCTACTTCACGCAGATCTTCGAGATGGGCCGCTATCACGCCGATCCGCACCTGGGGAACCTGTTCGTGATGCCCGACGGGCGCGTCGGCTTCGTGGACTTCGGCCGCGTGGGCCAGATCAGCGAGCGCAACCGCACGCTGACGTTCCACCTCATCATGGCGCTCATGGACGGCGACGAGGTGGGCGTCACCGAGGCGGTGCTGGACATGACCGGTTCCGGCAGCATGTCTGACGTGGCGGCGCTGCAGCGAGACATGAGCCGCGTCTGTACGGCCTACAGCGCAGCTCAGACCGGTGGCGCGTCCATGGAGCCGGCCGTGGAAGGGCTGTTCGAGGCCGTGCGCAAGTACCGCCTGGCGGTGCCCGGCCAGATCGTGATGCTGCTCACCGTCATCGGCGTGCTGGACGGCGTGTCGGCGCAGCTCTCCGGCGGCAGCTTCACGATCGCCGAGGTGGCGCGGCCACTGGCCGAGAAGCTGCTGCCGCAGGAGTTCGGCCCCGAGCACCTCAAGGCCCACTTCACGCGCTGGGCGCGCCGCTACGGCGCCTTCCTTGAGGACCTGCCGGTCTCGCTGAGCCGCGTGCTGCGCCGTGCCGGCGAGGGCGAGATCCGCATGGCCGTGCGGCCGGAGAAGTACGACCGCATGGTCGACCGCTTCGAGACCATCGTCAACCGTCTCTGCGTGGCTTTGATGCTGTCGGCCCTGATCATCGGCATGTCGTACCTGAGCGGCGTCGATAACGTGCACCCGTGGGTGAACCACACCAGCCGCCTGGTGCTGGTGGTCTGCGTGCTCATCGGCCTCTGGTGGCTCAGCTCGCCGCTGCGCGCCCGTTGGCGACGGCGCAAGGACTGACGACCATCCGACAGAGATGAGCGGTCGAGGCCGGCAACGTCATCCGGCGTGGTCGGTCAACGTCACCCGCGACCGCCACTCCGGCTCTCGACTCGCGCCCGAGCATGCGCCATCGTGGATGCGACCACGATGCCCGGGCCCCGCCGCGACTCGTCGACTCACCGACTCGCTGCAACGGCGCCTTCTCGGCAGTCCGCTCTGTGTGTACACTGTACGTACAGAAGCGACTGAGGGGTGGCCATGCAACGCGGGGCGAGCGGAACACGAAGACAGAAGGACGAGCGCTTGAACCTGCGTGTCACCGCCGAGGAGAAGCTGCTGCTGCAACAGGCCGCGCTGGCGGCCCACATCAGCACCAGCCAGTTCGTGCTCCAGGCGGCTCTGCGCTCGGCCGAGGAGACGCTTGTGGGGCGGACCAGCTACGTGGTGCCGGCAGAGACCTGGGGGCGACTCGTCGCCCTGCTCGACAGACCGGCGCGCACGATCCCGAGCCTGGCGGAGGCGGCTCATCGCTCACCGCCGCCACGGCCACGTGAGCGCTGACACGCTGCAAGGACCGGAGCCGCTCACCGCGGAGCATCGGCTCGGCGACTTTCGCTGCGGGGTGAGCAGCCTCGACCATTACCTGCAGCGGCAGGCCCTGCGAGATCAGCAGGCCGAGAAGTCCCGATCGTACGTGCTCTGCCGCGACTGCTGCGTAGTCGGCTACTACAGCCTCGCGGCAGCCGGCGTCGAGCCGCCGGCCGCCACCGACAGGGTCGCTGCCGGCCAGGGCCGCCAGACGATCCCGGTCATCCTTCTCGGCCGGCTGGCCGTGGACGTCCGCGAACAGGGGCGGGGGCTGGGTGAGTGGCTGCTCGTCGACGCGCTCTCGAGGTGTGCTGCAGCCGCCGATGCGATCGGCGCGCGGGCCGTCCTGGTCCACGCACTCGACGAGCGAGCGCGGGGGTTCTACGGGATCTACGGCTTTGAGCCCTCGCCCACCGATCCCCTCCACATGATCGTGCTCATGAAGGATGTGCGCCGCAGCCTGGGGTAAGGCGAACGCTCGCAGTTGTCGTTGAATGGCGACAGACACCCTTGCATTTTGCACAGGGTCCGTGCAAAATGCACGGTGTGGAAATGATCGATCGACATGCCACCGATGAGGTCATACGCCACCTGACGACGTTCCGGGTGGTCGTCATGACCGGAGCACGCCAAGTCGGGAAGTCGACGCTCGCACGGCTCGTACTGGACCGCACCGCCGGCCGCTACCTCACGCTCGACGATCCACTCGTCTTCGATCGCGCCGTCAGTGATCCCGATGGTCTGGTAGCGGCGCACGATGGTCTTACCGTCATCGATGAAGTGCAGCGAGCGCCCGACCTGCTGCGCGCCATCAAGCTCGTCGTCGACCGCGATCCCACTCCGGGCCGTTTCCTTCTCACCGGGTCCGCCAATCTGTTGACCATGCGCTCGGTCGTTGAGTCCCTGGCCGGGCGCGCCATCTACGTCGAGCTCCTGCCGCTCACATGGTCTGAGCTGCGTGGCCGGCCACGGCCGGCCACCCTCGACCACGCGTTCACGGCGAAGGATGCTGAGGAACTCGGCACGCTCGTGACAGACAACGTCGCCGTCGAGATGACGGGTGGGGCGTGTGAACGCGCCCTGAGTGGCGGCATGCCCGAGGCCTGCCGCCTCGCACCCGACCAGAGAAGGGTCTGGTACGACAGCTACCGACGGACGTTCCTGGAGCGGGATCTGCGCCAGCTCTCGCAGATCCATGCCGTCCCCGAGTTCAGCCGCCTCACCAGCCTGGCCCTGCTGCGGTCGGCCGGATTGCTCAACCGGTCGAGCCTGGCCGTCGACGCACGCGTGTCCCACAGCACAGCCGACCGCTATCTGGACCTGCTGCAGGTCGCCTACCAGATCCGGCTTCTGCAGCCATTCTTCAGCAATCTGAGCAAGAGGCACGTGAAGTCGCCCAAGCTCTACGCAGTCGACTGCGCCGCTGCCGCCTGGGCCGCCAACGTGTGGGACTGGCGCGCGGCTCAGGCCGGCGGTCGCGATGGGGCGCTCCTGGAGACCTTCGCCGTGAACGACATCCTCGCATGGGACGGTCTCGGCGGACTGTCCCGCTACTCGTTCTGGCGGACCGGCGGCGGCTCCGTAGTCGATCTGGTGGTTGAACGTGGCCCCGATGTGGTCGCCGTCGAGGTGAAGAGCCGCGCCACCCTCACCTACGCATCCACGAGCGGCCTCCGAGCCCTGCGGACAGACCTGGGTGCACGGTTCCGGATGGGCGTGATCGCGCACCTCGGAGAGCGGGTCCAGGTGATCGACGATTCCATCGTGGCGATCCCCATGGCGTCCTTCCTCGGGGCGGCCTGACGCCCGGAGGCGAGTCGGTGGATGCCCCGCCTCACCCCTGCGGCGGGCCCGGCTTGAGACGCGTCGGCGTGGTCCAGGCGTGCAGCATGCGCAGGTAGTTGGCGCGCTCGTAGGCGGCCGGGTCGTCGGTCGCCGCGTAGCTCAGGCTGCCGCGCAGCTCGGTGGCGCTCTCGTAGTCGTGCTCGTCCATCCAGTCGAGCAGCTCGCGCTCCACGGTGGCAAAGTGCGCCGGGCCCTCGCGCAGCACCGCCGAGGTCATCATGCACACATCGGCGCCGACCATGAGCGCCTTCACGGCGTCGACGCCGGTCGACACGCCGGTGGTGAGCCCCAGCGAGGCCCGTCCGGCGAGCTGCGGCCGCAGGATCGCCATCCAGCGCAGCGGCAGCCGCAGCTCCCACGAGTGGCTCAGC
>Ga0172371_10009195_pt1 | contig 13638 bp, 11 predicted proteins | sample Lak12m_FD_114543 | JGI IMG/M metagenome (GOLD analysis project Ga0172371, IMG submission 114543) | Freshwater microbial communities from Kabuno Bay, South-Kivu, Congo - kab_022012_12m | ecosystem: Environmental > Aquatic > Freshwater > Lake | place: Democratic Republic of the Congo: South-Kivu... | reverse complement strand
GGGAGGGAAGAGGTAAGGCCGCAGGGGTACCGAACAGATGTTGATTCGATTTTCGCCCTGTTGGAGGAAACGGTCACAGAGGCGATTGGCGGCCGGCAGGATGGGCACGAGGGTAATGGCGGGGATGCTGCCGGGAGGCGGCGCAGTTGTCCGGAACTTCCGGATAACTGGGAATTCTCCCGTGCGGTCTGTTGATTGGTAATTTGTTGAATCTGCGGGAAAGGCAGTTGTTGCAATAAATGCAACAACTGCCCCAGTGAAGTTTGCGGGAAAGTCGTTTTCCGGCGGGATCACCCACACCATAGGGGTCTACATGGAAATGGGGGGAATGGTTGTGAGAGAAACGAAATTTTATGCCCATAGCCTGAAAGGGGAACCCCCGGAGAGGTGGCATGATCTGGCAGATCATCTCCAACGGGTGGCGGAACTTGCCGCCAATTTTGCTGCCGAGTTTTCGGCAGGCGAATGGGCTTGTTTGGCGGGCTTGTGGCACGACTTGGGCAAGTATTCCGCGGAGTTCCAACAGTATCTTCGGGCTGCCAACGATGCGCATGTGGAGGGCAGTCCGGGCAGGGTGAACCATTCCACGGCCGGAGCCTTGCAAGCCATGGCCCGGTTTGACAAGCCAGGCCTGATTCTCGCCTATCTGGTTGCCGGTCATCATGCCGGTTTGCCAGACTGGCAGAGCGAAAATTCGCCGCAGTCATCTCTTCAGTACCGCCTTGCGCAAACCGAACTTTTGCAGAAGGTAGCCTCGGTGGTGCCACAGGCCATCCAGAATTATCCTCGGCCAAAGGACAAGGCCAAGAGTGGCACCGACCTTTCCCGTGCTCTTTGGTTGCGGATGCTCTTTTCCTGCCTGGTGGATGCCGATTTTCTCGACACTGAAGCGTTTATGGATCCGGGAAGGTCTGGATTGAGGGAAGGGTACCCTGCGCTGGCCGCTCTCTCCCCGCTATTCGATAATTACATGACGATGAAGACCGGCAATGTCCCCGATACCCCGGTCAACCGGATCAGGGCCGAGGTGCTGAACGCCTGCCGGGAAAAGGCCAAGGAAGCGCCGGGGCTTTTTACCCTCACCGTGCCTACCGGTGGCGGCAAGACCCTCTCCTCTTTCGCCTTTGCCATAGTCCATGCCTTGGCCTATCAAAAACGGCGGATCATCTATGTGATTCCTTACACCAGTATCATCGAACAGACTGCTGAACAGTTCCGGCAGATTTTCGGCGACGCAGTGCTGGAGCATCATAGCAATCTCGATGTCAGCGACCAGAGCCGGGAGACGGCCAGGAGCCGACTGGCCTGCGAGAACTGGGACGCGCCGCTCGTCGTCACCACCAGTGTGCAGTTCTTCGAGTCCCTGTTTGCCAGCCGTACCAGCCGGTGCCGCAAGCTGCACAATATTGCCAACAGTGTGGTGGTCCTGGACGAAGCCCAGTTGTTGCCTCCGGATTTTCTAAAACCGGTGCTGGCGATCATCCGGGAACTGCAATTGAATTACGGCGTAACCTTTGTCCTGTCCACTGCCACTCAACCCGCTTTGGGGCCGCACAAGAGCATGGATTTCGATTTTTCCGGCCTGCCTGGACTGCGGGAGATCGTTCCCCCCTCCCTCAACCTGCATGAGCGGTTGCACCGAACCACGGTGGAGGTGGTGGATAAACTCGATGTGCCGCTGGGCTGGGACAAACTCGCTATCCGCCTGGCCGAGCACGAGTCGGTGCTCTGTATCGTCAACCGTCGGGACGATGCTCGAACCCTGTGGGAGAAGATGCCGGCCAGCACCTACCACCTTTCGGCGCTCATGTGCGGGGCGCACCGGTCGGCCCGGATCGAAGAGATCAAGACAAGCCTGAAGGATGGTCGGCCCACCAGGGTGGTGAGCACCCAGCTTGTCGAGGCCGGAGTGGATTTCGATTTCCCTGTGGTTTATCGGGCTCTGGCTGGTCTCGATTCCGTGGCCCAGGCCGCCGGTCGCTGCAACCGGGAAGGCAGACTTGCCACGGGCCGGGTCTGTGTCTTCCAGCCGGAGAGCATAATTCCGGTGGGGCATCTCCGCCAGGCTGCGGAGATCGGCCGCCAGCTTCTGACCAATGAAGATGCGGACCTGCTGGCACCGGGCCGTTTCGAGCAGTTTTTCAAGACCTTGTACTGGATCAAGGGGGATGGTCTCGACAAACAGGGGATCATGGCCCTGCTTGCCAACGACAGCGAATTGCGCATCAGTTTCCGCACTGCGGCGGAGAAATTTCGCCTCATTGACGATGCCGCTTCGGCCTCGGTCGTGGTTCGTTACGGCGAGGGCACGAAACTCATCGAACTCCTGCGCCGACAGGATCCGGAGCGATGGTTGCTCAGGCGCCTGCAACGTTTTGTCGTCAACCTGCCGCGATTCATCCATGGCAGGCTGGCGGCGGAAGGGGCCATCGAGGAAATCCGGCCGGGAATCTTTATCCAGGCCCAGGGGAATCTGTATGACGAGCAACTTGGTTTGTGCGTGGACCGCTCCATGATCTACGCACCGGATGATCTCATCAGCTGAGGGAGGGAACATGAACGGAAACGGCAAGACAAGCGGCCCGTTCCGCCTCAAGGTCTGGGGCCGGAACGCCTGTTTCACCAGGCCGGAGATGAAGGTGGAGCACGTCTCTTACGATGTGATGACCCCCTCGGCGGCACGGGGGGTGCTGGAGGCCATCCTTTGGAAGCCGGCCATCCACTGGCTGGTGGAACGGGTTGATGTGTTGGCCCCGATCCGCTGGGAATCGGTGCGGCGCAACGAGGTGGGGAGCGTGATGTCGCCGCGCACCGACGGAATTTTCGTGGAGGACCAGCGCCAGCAGCGGGCCGGGCTCTTTTTGCGGGAGGTGGCCTACACCATCCACGCCCGTTTCGAGATGACCGACAAGGCCGGCCCGCAGGACAACATGGTCAAGTTTCAGGAGATGTTTTTAAGGAGGGCGGAGAACGGACAGTGCTTCCATCGGCCCTATCTTGGCTGCCGGGAGTTCGCCGCCGACTTCGAACTTGTTCGCTTGAACGATCCGCTCCCCGAGCCGATTGCCGAAAACCGCGACCTTGGCTGGATGCTCTACGACATCCAACACGACAGCCGGGCGGACAAGGAGCATGTCCATTTCTGCACCGACGGTTGCCGACCATCCTTCTTCCGGGCCGGACTCAAAAACGGCGTCATGCTGGTGCCGCCGATGGAAAGCGAGGAGGTGCGGAGATGATCTTGCAGGCGCTTGCCGGATATTATCGGAGGATGTCCGAAGAGGGAGGCACGGACCTTGCTCCCGAGGGCTTTGAGAGAAAAGGGATTCCGTTCGTCATTGTCCTCAATAACGAGGGTGGCTATGCCGGTATTGACGACACCAGGGAAGGAGAAGGCAAGAAAAAGGTAGCGAGAACCTTTACCGTCCCCAAAGGGGTGAAAAAGACAAGCGGGGTTGTCGCAAATCTGCTGTGGGATACGCCAGCCTATGTCGTCGGCCGGGCCAAGCCAGACCCCAAAAAGGAGAAAGCTGCTCTGGATGAGCGGGCTCGGGATCAGTTCCAATGTTTTGTTGAGAAAATTCGTGAAACCTTCCCCGATGAGGAAGTGGACGGGGGAGTGAGGGCTGTCTTGCAGTTTCTTACCGCAGAGCATTTTGATGCCTTGTTTGCTCATCCCTTGTGGCAAGAGATAGAAGAGAGCGGGGCCAACCTCAGTTTTCGGCTTGACTCCGATGCCTCTCTGGTCTGTCAACGGCCGGAGGTGATTGCCCGACTGACCCCTGGTAGTGGGAACGCTGCTTTGGCGGGCGACTCGCGCCAGATATGTCTGGTTTCCGGCGAGCCGGACGAGCTGACTCGTCTTCATACCGCCATTAAAGGGGTGTGGGGGGCTCAGACCTCCGGGGCGAATATCGTCTCCTTCAATCTCGACGCATTCCGTTCTTTTGGTAAGGAACAGGGGATGAATGCGCCGGTGGGGAAAAAGGCCGAGTTTTCCTATACCACCGCCCTGAATGCCATGCTGGTGAAAGGTTCCCGACAACGGCTTCAAGTCGGCGATGCCACTACGGTTTTCTGGGCCGAAAGGAAAAACGAGATCGAGGATGTCTTTGCCGACATCTTCGGTGAGCCAGCCAAGGACAACCCGGATCAGGCCACCATGTCGATCCGCATTCTTTACGAGGCGCCAAAGGCCGGGGCGCCGCCGCTTACCGAGGATTACACCCCATTCTATGTCCTGGGCCTTGCCCCCAACGCGGCCCGCATCGCGGTCCGCTTCTGGCATGCGGGTACGGTGGCGGATACGGCCCGGCATATTCTCCGGCACTTCGAAGATTGCGCCATGGCGCATGGCCCCAAACAGCCGGAGCATCTGTCGCTCTTTCGCCTGCTGGTGTCCACCGCCATGCAGGGCAAGTCCGAGAACATCCCGCCCAACCTGGGCGGCGAGTTTATGAAGGCGATCCTTTCCGGCACTCCCTATCCGCAAACTCTGCTCGCCGCTGCCATCCGTCGCTGCCGGGCCGAACGGGAAATCACTTATCCCCGCGCCGCTCTCATCAAGGCGGTGTTGGCGCGGGCGGCACGATTCTATCAACAACCAGAAAAGGAGGTAGGCATGGCGCTTGACACAGGCAACACCAACATCGGCTACCGGCTGGGGCGGCTCTTCGCCACCCTGGAAAAGATTCAGGAGGAGGCGAGCCCCGGCATCAACGCCACCATCCGCGACCGCTTTTACGGCGCGGCATCGGGCACCCCGGTGGCTGCCTTTCCGCACCTCATGAAGCTCAAGAACCACCACCTTGCCAAACTGGAAAACCGTGGCCGGGCGGTGAACCTGGAGAAGATCATAGCCGAGGTCATGGGCGGTATCGTCGATTTCCCCACCCATCTCTCGCTCCAGGACCAAGGCCGTTTTGCGGTGGGCTACTACCACCAGCGTCAGGACTTCTTCACCAAACACGAAAGCAACTGATCCCAACAGGAGATACCACCATGAGCAATGCCATTCAGAACCGCTACGACTTCGTTCTCTTCTTCGATGTGAAGGACGGCAATCCCAACGGCGACCCGGACGCCGGCAACCTGCCCCGCATTGATCCGGAAACCGGGCATGGTCTGGTTACCGATGTCTGTCTCAAGCGCAAGGTCCGGAATTATGTGCAGTTGGCGAAGGGAGATGAAAAGTTTTTTGATATTTATGTGAAAGAAAAGGCGGTGCTTGGCCGCGCCCATGTCAAGGCGTTTAAAGAGCTGGGCATCAAACTTGGTGAGGCTTTTACTGAGGGCATCACGAAAGAGGTCTATGAGTGGCTTGAGGAGACTGGGACTCCCCCGGGGATCAGCATTGAGGCTGTTGAGGTTGATGAGGATAATAACACTTTCTCCATTACCGTTGCTGCCGATGCAGACAAGAAGGAAATCAATGCATGGCTGAAAGATGCGAAGCCATCTAAAGAGATCAAAGCTGCGATTAGCAAGTCGCTGAAAGGCGCCAAGCCACGGCGGCCGACCGGTGAAGAAGTGCAGCAGGGAAGGGCAAAGATGTGCCAAGACTACTACGATATCAGAACGTTTGGGGGGGTGCTTTCACTGAGTTCAGCGCCGAATTGCGGCCAGGTTCGCGGCCCGGTCCAGTTTACCTTTGCCCGCAGCGTCAACCAGATCGTGCCGCTGGAGCACAGCATCACCCGCATGGCTGTTGCCACCGAAGCGGAGGCGGAAAAACAGCAGGGAGACAACCGCACCATGGGCCGCAAGTTTACGGTCCCCTATGCCCTCTACCGTTGCCATGGTTTTGTTTCCGCGCCGCTCGCAGTGCAGACCGGTTTCAGCGATGCCGATCTGGAACTGTTGTGGGAGGCCATCGCCAACATGTTCGAGCACGACCATTCCGCAGCCCGTGGCCAGATGGCGGCTCGCCGGCTCATTGTGTTCGAGCACAAAGACAAGATGGGCAACGCCCCCAGCCACAAGCTCTTCGATCTGGTCACGGCCAGACCGAAACAGGAAGGCGAGGTGATCCGCGAGTTCAGTCAGTACGAAATTGCTGTCCCAACCAAAGACGATGTGCCGCCGGGCGTGATGCTCACCGAAAAACTGTAACCTTCTCAGGTGGCCGCAATGCACCCGAAACTTGAAAAGCAATTCCGCGAGCGGGCGGTGGAGCTGGGCAATTCCGGCGACCCTGCCGTGTTACCGGAGCTGATCGAACTTGCCGGATCGCCGGTCGCCAATGTCCGGCGTTTGGCGGCTTCGGCCATCGGCAAGCTGGCCGGACTGGCCGACGGCAAGACGGCGGTCGCGGCCTTGCAGCCTATGCTGCGGGACAGTCATCCGCAGGTTCGACAATATGCGGCAAAGGCATTGGGGGACTACGGGACCGCAGCCCGATGCGCCCTTGCCGACTTGCGGGATATGGCCATCAGCCCGGTGGAAAAGGAGTACAACAACGAGAGCGCGAAAAAGGCGATCGAGCTGATCGAGGAGGCGGGCCGCATCGAAGAACGGCAGGTCGAGCATTGCTGCAAGCGGTGCGGGGTCAAGCTGGAGCCGGACGAATATGTTCGCAGCCACAAGGCGTTTCAGCGGCCGTTCTGCAACTACTGTTTCGACGAGGTGTTTCTTGAGCGGCGCAACTTCGAAACCAAGGTGGAACTGCAGAAGAACATTCGAGCCAAGGACGGCACCTGGGTACAGTCGGATGGCGAGCGCCTGATCTGCGAAATTCTTGGCGACGAGCAGATCAGGTACCGGTACGATGAGCGTTTTCGCATCCTTGACGGCTACGCCATCCGGCCCGATTTCTACCTGCCGGAGTTCGATGTCTACATCGAATATTGGGGAATGGAAACCGCCGATTACAAGATCGGCATGCTTAAAAAACAACAGCTTTATCAGCAGCAGGGCAAAAGGCTCATCTCGCTTTTCCCTGAAGACAAATCGCTGATGCGGGAAAAGTTGCTGGGCAAGCTCGGGAAATTCAGGTGACTTCCTGCGCATGTGCTTTGCGGCGTCACCGTCACGGAACCAAAGCGGAGTCAGGGGGTAATGGTGTGTACGCCGAAGACGATCTTTTGCCCTTGTCGGCCTTGCAGCATCTGCTTTTCTGCGAGCGGCAATGCGCGTTGATCCATATCGAGCAGGTTTGGACCGAGAACCTGTTCACCGCCGAGGGCCGGATCATGCACGAGCGGGTGGACAGCGGCGCCGCCCAGTGCCGCAACGATGTCCGTACCGAAAGAGCGGTGCCCTTGCGGTCCTTGCGCCTTGGCTTGTCCGGCAAGGCGGATGTGGTCGAGTATCACCGGGATGATGCGGACAACTGGCGCCCCTACCCGGTGGAGTACAAGCGGGGCCGGCCTAAGGCGGGCAACTGCGACCGGGTGCAGCTTTGCGCCCAAGCCCTCTGCCTGGAGGAAATGCTTGAATGCCCAGTGCCGGAAGGGGCGCTTTTTTACGGCAAGAACCGGCGGCGGCAGGTGGTGCGGTTTGATGAGGCATTGCGACAGCAAACCGAGGAGGCGGCCAGGCGGTTGCATGAACTGATCCGCTCGGGCCGTACCCCGTCGGCCCACTTTGTCAAGAAATGCGAAAGCTGCTCGCTCATGAATCTCTGCATGCCCAAGGTCGCCGGGGCCGGCAAAAGCGTAGGCCGGTATCTTGCGCGGATGCTGGCTTAGGAGGTGGTTAAATGAATTCCGATCTTGGCGAGATCATTTTGTACCAGTCCGAGGATGGCACCAGCGCCCTTGATGTGCACCTCAAGAACGAGACGGTCTGGTTGACTCAAAAGCAGATCGCAGACCTCTTCGCGACTGAACGGAGTGTTGTAACTAAGCATATCGGCAATGTTTTCCGTACGGGGGAACTGGCCAGGGAGGCAGTATGTGCAAAATTTGCACATACTGCCGAGGACGGCAAAATCTATCGTACAAGCTTCTACAACCTGGATGTCATCATTGCTGTGGGTTATCGGGTCAATGCCAAACGCGGCACCCAGTTCCGCATTTGGGCTACTCAGGTTTTAAGGGACCATCTCGTCCTGGGCTACACCCTCAACCAGCGGCGATTGGCCGAAAAAGGCGTGGCCGAACTGAAGCAGGCAATGGCCCTGCTGGCCACCACCCTGGAGAGTCACGAACTGATCAGCGACGAGGGCCGGGCGGTGCTGGAGGTGGTGAGTCGCTATGCCCGCACCTGGCGGCTGCTGCTTGAGTACGACGAGGAGCGGCTGTCGGTGCCGGCGGCTCGGCATGGGGTAAAGCCTGGCCTTGGGCTTGATGAGACCCGCCGGGCCATTGCCGCCCTGAAAAAAGAGCTGGCGGTGCGGGGTGAGGCCACCGATCTCTTCGGCCAGGAGCGGGGGCATGGGCTATCCGGTATCCTCGGGGCCATCGAGCAGAGTTTTGGCGGGCAGGATCTTTACCCGAGCGCCGAAGAAAAGGCGGCCCATCTCCTCTATTTCGTCATCAAGGATCATCCCTTCAGCGACGGCAACAAGCGGATCGGCTCCTTTCTTTTCGTGCTTTATCTGCGGCAGAGTGGACTTGCCGGTTTCGACAACCGTTCACTGGTGGCCCTGGCCCTGCTCACCGCGGCCAGCGAGCCGGGCCACAAGGAGTTGCTGGTACGGCTGATCGTGAATCTGATTGGTGACGCGGAATGAAGAAACTCCTGAATACCCTCTACGTCACCACCAATGGCGCCTATCTGGCGCGGGAAGGCGAAACCGTGCTGGTGCGGGTGGAAAAGGAAACCCGGTTCCAGGTGCCGATCCATACCCTTTCCGGCATCGTCTGCTTCGGCCAGGTTTCGTGCAGCCCGTTTTTGCTGGGACTCTGCGCCGAGCGCGGGGTCGGGGTCAGCATGCTTACCGAAAACGGCCGCTTTCTGGCGCGGGTGCAGGGGCCGGTTTCCGGCAATGTTCTCCTGCGGCGGCAACAGTATCGTTGGGCCGATGACGAGGCGCGGTCGGCCGACCTGGCCCGCGCCTTTCTGATCGGCAAGATCGCCAACAGCCGCACCGTGCTCCAGCGGGCCTTGCGCGATCATGCCGAAAAACCGGGCGCTGAGGCGCTGGAAGAGGCATCGGCGCGGTTGCGTTTTTCGATGGATCGGCTTCCGGCGACCGGTTCGCTGGACGCGTTGCGCGGCATCGAAGGCGATGCCGCCGGCACCTACTTTGGGGTGTTCAATCATCTCATCACCAGCCAGAAGGAGGAATTTCAGTTTCACGAGCGCAGCCGTAGGCCACCGCTCGATAAGGTGAACTGCCTGCTCTCCTTTATCTATACCCTGCTCATGCACGACACCCGCAGTGCCCTGGAGTCGGTGGGCCTGGACCCGGCAGTCGGGTTTCTGCATCGGGATCGGCCGGGCCGGGCCAGTCTGGCCCTGGATTTGATGGAGGAGTTCCGGCCGGTGCTGGCGGACAGGTTGGCGCTTTCCTTGATCAACCTCGGGGTGGTGAAGAAATCCGGCTTCCGGCAAGCGGAAACCGGCGGCGTGATCATGGATGCCGACACCAGAAAAGTCCTGCTGGTCGCCTACCAGAAGCGGAAACAGGAAGAGGTCAACCATCCGTTTCTGGGCGAGAAGGTGGAAATCGGCTTGCTGCCCTTTGCCCAGGCTCTGTTGCTGGCCCGCCATGTGCGTGGCGATCTGGACGGCTACCCGCCGTTTTTTTGGAGGTGAACCGCGATGTTCGTTCTGGTGAGTTATGATGTGGCCACCTCGGAGCCGGGCGGCCAGAAGCGGCTGCGGCGGGTGGCCAAGGCGTGCAAGAATTACGGTCAGCGAGTGCAGTTTTCGGTTTTCGAGTGCATCGTGGACCCGGCCCAGTGGACCATGCTCAAGCAAAGACTGGAGGCGGAGATTGATCCGGCGACCGATAGTCTGCGCTATTATTTCCTGGGATCAAACTGGCGGCGACGGGTGGAGCATGTTGGCGCCAAGCCGGGGATTGATCAGGAAGGGGCGCTTGTTGTTTGAGACAATCGCGAACCTCAAGCGGGCGCAGTAATCCCGGCAGGCTCGCGGTGGAGGTAACAAGTTGATTTTTTTTGGCGAATAAAAAAAGAAGCTTGTTCAAAATAGCAAAATAGGTTGCGTCGGCAGGAGGTTCGCAAATACCCGGCGCCTAATCCTTTGATAACAGGGGATTGCAAATAAATAGTCGCCCCCCGCGCGGGGGGCGTGGATTGAAACCCGGTTCTCCGCCTCGGCATCCTGCGCCTGCCGGAGTCGCCCCCCGCGCGGGGGGCGTGGATTGAAACCTGCGAGTGCAGCGGGTACGAGCCGGAGGAAAGGGTCGCCCCCCGCGCGGGGGGCGTGGATTGAAACTCATATGAGGTCATTTCCCTTCTCCTTGATATGGTCGCCCCCCGCGCGGGGGGCGTGGATTGAAACTGTGTAACCGGCAGTTTTGCCGTAATCCGTTATCGTCGCCCCCCGCGCGGGGGGCGTGGATTGAAACTCGGTCCCCAGGGAGATCCCGGCCCACATTGGCGTCGCCCCCCGCGCGGGGGGCGTGGATTGAAACTCTTCGACCACCTCCGGGATCGCGCGTCCTGGCAGTCGCCCCCCGCGCGGGGGGCGTGGATTGAAACCGGAAACCCTGCATCCGCGTCCAGGCATCCCCGGTCGCCCCCCGCGCGGGGGGCGTGGATTGAAACCTGAACTTCTTTAAGCACAAGGCGAAATTCCCCCGGGTCGCCCCCCGCGCGGGGGGCGTGGATTGAAACATTGTGCCGATGATTCTGTCCGCTTGCTCCTCGTGTCGCCCCCCGCGCGGGGGGCGTGGATTGAAACTCCTGCCAAGAATTGGTCATGTCGGGAGTTCCAACGTCGCCCCCCGCGCGGGGGGCGTGGATTGAAACATGGTCATGGCTTATGTTTTCACACAGAAATAAAAGTCGCCCCCCGCGCGGGGGGCGTGGATTGAAACAGGTCATCCAGAGCCCGTTCCCGGTTCTCCGCCTCGTCGCCCCCCGCGCGGGGGGCGTGGATTGAAACAATTTTGTGGTGTTATGCCTCAACCCCTCATAGGGTCGCCCCCCGCGCGGGGGGCGTGGATTGAAACACAGCGGCATTAACAGAGTATGAGGAGGAGGCGGTCGCCCCCCGCGCGGGGGGCGTGGATTGAAACACGACGGCATTAGCAGAGTATGAGGAGGAGGCGGTCGCCCCCCGCGCGGGGGGCGTGGATTGAAACAACTTTTCCGCGTCAATCGTGACCTCCGCGGCCTTGTCGCCCCCCGCGCGGGGGGCGTGGATTGAAACGCTTTAAGGTATTCTTCCTCGAAAAAAACATCTCGTCGCCCCCCGCGCGGGGGGCGTGGATTGAAACTCGGTCCCCCGGGAGATCCCGGCCAATGTGGGCGTCGCCCCCCGCGCGGGGGGCGTGGATTGAAACAGCGGCTCCCCCTCCGGCCCGGAATGCTCGATCTGGTCGCCCCCCGCGCGGGGGGCGTGGATTGAAACTCCCCAAAAACGGTAGTCAAAAATGAGAAGGGGGGGTCGCCCCCCGCGCGGGGGGCGTGGATTGAAACAATAGAGATGGCTATCCAAAAAATCAAGGAGTCGTCGCCCCCCGCGCGGGGGGCGTGGATTGAAACTAGTGTCCTGTGCGCTGTTTTCGTCCCCGGCCAGGAGTCGCCCCCCGCGCGGGGGGCGTGGATTGAAACCTTGCAGCTTGGCAATAAGCTCGCGATACCCGCCGTCGCCCCCCGCGCGGGGGGCGTGGATTGAAACTTGTGCTGGCTTTGCGCAACATCTTATGCGGGAGGTCGCCCCCCGCGCGGGGGGCGTGGATTGAAACAACAAGAAGCACCAGCATGTGTTGGAGGCGGTCGTCGCCCCCCGCGCGGGGGGCGTGGATTGAAACTAGCACGATCAGGCGGCCGCCGGTATGGTCGTAGGGGGTCGCCCCCCGCGCGGGGGGCGTGGATTGAAACCAGTCTGACGAGTCGGCGGCCTCGGAATATGGGGTCGCCCCCCGCGCGGGGGGCGTGGATTGAAACATACCGGCATGGGTCGAACAAAAACCTCAGTTTGTCGCCCCCCGCGCGGGGGGCGTGGATTGAAACTTTTTATGGCATTTTCTATTAATACCGCCCGGCGTCGCCCCCCGCGCGGGGGGCGTGGATTGAAACAGGTCAGGGAAGAGAGGAAATCCCCGCCGAAAAAGTCGCCCCCCGCGCGGGGGGCGTGGATTGAAACACCACCTGACGAATAAATGTCGGCAATCGGTTGGGGTCGCCCCCCGCGCGGGGGGCGTGGATTGAAACTTGTTTCTGTGGCCGTGCTTTACCGGCGTCCACAGTCGCCCCCCGCGCGGGGGGCGTGGATTGAAACGCCAACCTCAACATCAAAAACGCCAGCGCCAAAGCGGTCGCCCCCCGCGCGGGGGGCGTGGATTGAAACACATTAAATCCGCAGGGGCCAACACGGGGGCGGTGGTCGCCCCCCGCGCGGGGGGCGTGGATTGAAACAAGCAATGCAACCGCTCCGAGGTCTGAGCTTATTGTCGCCCCCCGCGCGGGGGGCGTGGATTGAAACACTGGAGGCCTTTGGCATATCAATACAAATCTGGTCGCCCCCCGCGGGGGGGGCGTGGATTGAAACAAAGATGGCAAGTTCCTGGCCCAGACCTCGGATGGTCGCCCCCCGCGCGGGGGGCGTGGATTGAAACAAATGTTGCAAGAAGCGTTGTTGCCACTGCTAAGTCGCCCCCCGCGCGGGGGGCGTGGATTGAAACACGGCAAACCAAGGCCGCATGAGATATTCCCGGCATGTCGCCCCCCGCGCGGGGGGCGTGGATTGAAACCTCCTCCTGGTAGTAGTACGCTACCAGGGTACAGTCGTCGCCCCCCGCGCGGGGGGCGTGGATTGAAACTATGACTATTCGAGGGCGTGGGCGTGTGCTGATGTGTCGCCCCCCGCGCGGGGGGCGTGGATTGAAACCTGCCTGGCTCATCAGCAGTTTGATAAAAGGCAGCGTCGCCCCCCGCGCGGGGGGCGTGGATTGAAACGCGTCCATTGTAGGTGCCAGCGCCAGCATCAACATCGTCGCCCCCCGCGCGGGGGGCGTGGATTGAAACATCCCACCCACAGTCTCGTTTAGCTTCCTGTTGCTGTCGCCCCCCGCGCGGGGGGCGTGGATTGAAACAATCAACACCGCCCGGCTCTCCGGCTGGCCATCGTCGCCCCCCGCGCGGGGGGCGTGGATTGAAACAGGAAATTAGGGACGCTTCCCAATTTTTCGAGGCACGTTAGAATCAAGCTCCGCACCCTATTTCCCTTGATTTTTATTGTCTACAACCCAGAACGGCCGCTCTGGCAAATCATCCGGGAAGCCCATGGCTTGCGCCTTAACATCCGGGTGCCTGGCAAAGAGGTTTCCCAAACGCTGCTTCCAGGTGTTTGGGTTAATCCTGTCCATGAGATATGCCAGCATAATCAGGGTGTTGTAAAGATGTTTCCCATCGTGCCGGTTAAAATCGTCACCCATTCCCGAGGGTCGTTTGCGGGGCAATTTCCAGGCAATGGGAAAAGAGCGATTCCAGAGCCTGGCGTGATGGGCGCAGGTATTGCGCACGATACTGAGATGATGCAGAAAAGAGGTGAGAT
>Ga0172371_10009194_pt1 | contig 13640 bp, 14 predicted proteins | sample Lak12m_FD_114543 | JGI IMG/M metagenome (GOLD analysis project Ga0172371, IMG submission 114543) | Freshwater microbial communities from Kabuno Bay, South-Kivu, Congo - kab_022012_12m | ecosystem: Environmental > Aquatic > Freshwater > Lake | place: Democratic Republic of the Congo: South-Kivu... | reverse complement strand
ATGGCTATTTTGTGGAAACGGTAGGTAAGTGCGACGAAGAAGTCATAAAAAAATATGTTCAAAATCAATAACATTCGAATGTAGATTGAGAAGCCCCGGCTTTTAAGCCGGGCGTGCGTCACTAAAATATTTCATAAAAAACTCTTTCATTTGTTTATAAACGATTGCGTCCATTAAAATTTGTTTAATCCTAGGCTTATGACATTAATGCAAAGGGCTCTCTCTTTCACAATTTTATTTACCAACTTAGGCGCATATTTTTAGCAATTCACGGACGGTTTCTAGGTGGCCAGAAGTCCTGGCATAGTGTAAAGGTGTTCTTCTATACTTATCTTGTGCATAAACATTAGCGCCTTGACGTATCAGCATTTCAACGACTGATATCTTACCAAGGCAAGCGGCATAATGTAGAGGTGTTTTCTCAAACCTATCTTGTGCATCAACGTTGGCACCTGCCTTTATTAATTCAATAGTGGCTATCACGTTACCAGAAATTGCGGCGTGATGCAGAGGAGTTTTTCCAAGATTATCGTGTAAGTTAATGTTTGGTACAAGCTCTGGATTTGTGATAAAAAATCTCATTACAGGAAAAATATAGTTAGCCACGGCTTCATGTAGTGGGTATTGTAGATTTAAACTCATAAAAGCTTCTATAACGATTTTATCTGGCAAAGAATATCTGGTGTAATAATATTCGAAATATCGCTTTGCAAATTCTTGAACGTTAGATGCAGAGTTTAGGTAGTCTGATAAAAATTTTTGAGTTATTTCTGGTGGAATATTGCGAAGAGTTGGTTCTGCTATACTTGCAATGCGCATTCCTCTTGAAGGGGATTGCCCTGTATTAACTTGATTGGTAAAAGAGATGCCGATGATGGCGGATAAAAGTAATTTTTTGATAAGTTTCATAAAATATGCCTTTAATTATTTTATATAAATAAAAATAACATCAAGTTTTGTACTGGTATTTTAGAATTTTTTATAAAGATTTAAAACTACTAAATGCGCGTAGATGTGAAATATTTGATCAAAAAAAAGTAGCCTCATTTTTTAGTTGAGGCTACTTTAAAATTTTGTTTTTAAAATTAATTTTATTTAGCGTGCACCTGCAGCTCTTAAGGCTCGAGCAACTTTCGCATGACCATTTTGTTCTGCTATGTAAAGCGCGGTTCTTCCGTAGATGTCTGGAGCGTTTATGTTAGCGTGTTTTTCAATTAAAAAATTAACAACTTCGATTTTTCCAGTTTTTGCAGCTAAATGCAAAGGTGTTTCTTGTTCTTTATTTTGAGCATCAATTTTAGCTTTTTTTTCAATCAAGACTTGAACAATTTGTAGGTGGCCATTATATGCAGCTTCGTGCAAAGGCGTTTCGTTATTTTCGTCTTGAGCATTTACATTGGCGTCATTATCAAGTAAACATTGTACAAATTCTAAACGTCCTTGTTTTGATGCGTAATGCAATGGTGTTTTTTCATAATAGTCTTGAGTATTGACTTCATCGCCAGTGATTATTAAATCAATAAACCTTTGTAGTTCTCCAAATTGTACAGCTATGTGTAGGTTATAGGTTTGAACATCGTCTTCAGAAATTGATATTTCGTTTTCAACAATTTCCATAGCATTTGTTTGGCTTGCAAAAGAGCAAGTTACCATAGCTGATAAGAGTATTTTTTTAAAGAGTTTCATTTGAATACCTTTCGTTTTATAAAATTTGGTGGTGCTAAAAAAGCCCACATCTATTCAATATCTCTATTTATTGTATTAAGCATTTGTTTTTTGCGTACCCATTATTGGGAATTGGATTATTTCTATTGACTGTCGCAGTAGTATAAATATATCTGCGGCTTTTGGCTGGAAAATTTATATGAGCATAGTATTTTTTAATGCCCTGTAATTCAACTCTGTAATGTTGTTGTGTTTGTGATGGTCTTGTATTTTTGCGGGCTTCTGTTAGGACGTTAACTATTTCAGGATTTTCGCTTTCTAAGGCAACTTGTAATGGAGTTTTGCCATCACAGGCTATAGCACAAGTATTAGCGCCTGCAGTAATTAAAGTTGAGACAATTGATATTTGACCTGATATAGCTGCTAAATGCAAAGGAGTGTAACCGTCATTTTTGGGAGCGTTGATATTAGCACCAGCAAGTATCAATTGTTGAGCAGTGGCTAAGTTACCATTGTATGCTGCAAAATGTAACGGTGTGCCGCCCTCGTTGTCTTGAATATTGATGTAAGCAAATGAATTTAATAAAACTTGAGTTACATTTAAATTACCGGTGATGGCAGCCCAATGCAAAGGTGTGTAACCCAGATCATCTTTCGCATTAATATCAGCACCAGCGAATACAAGTAATGGAATAAGCCAAGTGTTTTGGTTTTCCTTAGTTATGAAAAACAAAGCTTGGTTTAGATTAATGTTTGAAGTGCGAAGAGCCTGAATACATAAATTTCTGCAGTAATCATTCGGTTCTTCAAGTATCGCTAAAAATTTTCTGCTTGTGAGCAAAAGACTTTGTGCTGTTTTTGCGAATTGGCCAAGAGATGGATCCTCTTTTGCGGCCATCACTAAAGTGGTTGTAAAAATTTGTACTGTTATTTTATCTGGCTTGAATTGCATAGCATTGGTGTGGCTTGCAAAAGAGCAAGCCACCATGATTGATAAAAATATTTTTTTAAAAAGTGTCATTTGATAACCATTCACGTTTTTTATTAATTAAGTTGTGATTAGGCGTTATATTTTGTTTCATCTGATGGGGTTAAAAACTCTTTTTATCAAATCTCTTATGATGTTATCATTGCCATGTCTTATAGCTATGCTTGGCGCGCTGTTATTGCTGTTGATGATCCAGTTTCCAAGTGAGCTTGGCAGATGAACTGATCTTGCTTCTGTATCCTGTAAACGAGCGTCTCTAAGGTCAGCGTCTTTAAAATTATGTAATCGTAAACGAGTACCTTGTTGACGACTAGCTGATAGCTTATTTTGTTTTGTTGATTGCATAGCATTCGTTTGGCTTGCAAGAGAGCATGTGGCTATAACTGATAAAATAATTTTATTAAAAAGTTTCATTTGAGTACCTTCCATTTTTTACAATAAAATAATAATTCACTTATTTTTAATTATTTACTGATGATACCAAGTGTATTATTATTGTCAATTTGTAATCATTTGTGTGCAAAAAAGCATAATTTAAAGTCATAGATGTTGTTTTATGACGAAAAACATGAAAAATTCGTAAAGTTAATTAAACAAACTATTTAAATGGCGGGCGACTGATCGAAATTACTTTGTTTAAGGCTTTTACGATATCTAAGTATTCGTAAGTTGATGCGTAATGAATAGGGGTTCGATGCTCGTTATTTTGTGCATTTATATCAGCGCCTGCTGTAATTAAAGCTTGTGCTACGTTGGTATGGCCATTGAAAGCTGCCCAGTGCAAAGGCGTCCAGTGATAAAGGTCTTGTGCGTTTATATTAGCGCCCGCTGCAATTAAAGCTTGAACTACTGGTAAGTGGCCATCGAAAGCGGCCCAGTGCAAGGGTGTGCTGCCTGATTGTTCTTCCACATCGATTTTAGCTCCAGCTTGTACAAGAAAAGGAATAAACCAGTAGTTTTCATTGCTTTGAGCAATAGAAAAAAGAGCTTCATCTAGGTTGATCTGTGAGGCTTTTAGTATTTTGACTAAGGCTTGTTCAGAAGGCCTTTGTTGTCTTGGTATAATACGGAAGCGATTGGCGAACGCTTCAATGCTTCGGGATGAGGAAAGTTTAATTGCGTCTATGTTGCTATCGTAGGGTTGTTGTTGTTTTACTAATTCCATTGGCATTGATTGGCTTGTAACAGAGCAAGTTAATACTGCAGATAAGATTATCAGTTTTAGAAATTTCATAATTCGCGAGCACCCGATTTTCTCAAAAGGCTTGCAATTGGCATTTTACCAAGTTGCAATGCTGTGTCTAAAGGCGTCTCTCCGTGTATGGCTTTTAAATTTACATCGGCCCCTAGTAAAATTAAGACTTTCACAACGTTTAAATTTCCATTTACTATAGCTAGGTGTATAGGTGTACAGCCAACACGATCTTGGCAATTAACGTCTGCGCCTGCATGCACGATAATTTGCATAAGCCAGATGTTTTTTCCAGTTGCTGCGATTCGATACAAAACATCATTTAAATCATCTTTACAGAGGCTGTAAGCGTTAAAAAGCATATTTATGAAAATTTGCATTTCTGGTGCTGATGGATTTTTGAGCGCTTCGTAAAGTTCTTGAGAAGCTTTTTGTATTTTTTGTGCTGTATGAGCAAATGGAACGAATATTGGTTCTTGTTCCGCTATGGTTGTTTGGGTCTGATGTTCAATATTTTCGTTGGCTGTGATATCTAATATAGTTTGTTGAAAAGCGTCCATTGCATTTGTAATTGAAACTAGCGAGCAAGCGAGCATTGTTAATAAAATATGTTTTTTAATAAAAATCATAAAAATAACTTTCGTTTGCTTTGGATGTGAAAACTTGAACTCTATTTTTTTTGCTTAAGCAGTATGACAAACAAAAGAAATATTTTCAAATTGTTTATAGCGTTTGACTTGATTGCGCCGTTTTCTGCGTCTAGAATCCGTTATCATTCTCATAAGTGTAAATTAAAAATATTCTAATTTTAAAAATTTAAGAGGAAAATAAGAGGCCGTAAAAAACGGTGATTTATTAGTTGTTCAAAAATTAATCGCTGCTCATGCCGACCTTAAAGCACAAGACCGTCTTGAAGGAATATTGTGATTTTAGGCAAAACATGCAAAATTTATCAGTAAACGATCACTACTTTTGATGATTATTGAGTTTGGCAAAGGTGATTAATATTTTTTTATGTTGTTTTATTTTGTTTTTCTAAAGCGTCTTCTAATATTTGAATTGTGCGGTAGCGTTGTGGCGTAGGGTCAATTCGTAGACATATTTCAGCTATGCGTAATGGAGTTCGTCCAATTCCATCAGGTAAATTAACGTTTGCATTACTGTCAACTAAAAGTTGAACTATATCATCAAAGCCAAGGGCAGTGGCTATATGTAAGGCTGTTGAGCCTGATATATTTGTAATGTTTACCTTGGCTTTGTGTTTAATTAAGAGGTTGATTGCTGCAACATACCCGTTGCGTGTAGCTATATGCAACCGTGTTTCGCCGTCGTCGCTATTTGGTGCGTCGACATTGCAGTCACTAAGTAGTTGTTCGTCGGGTCGATATATTTCTGAAGTTACTGGCTTGGATTGCATCGTGTTAATGACTTTTGTAAAAGACAAAGTTATGACAGCGGATAATAGTAATTTTGGGACAAGTTTCATTTGATAATCTTTCGTTTTTGATTTAAAGCTTGTGCGAAAACTGAAAAGATTATATCAGATGATTTTTGAAATTGAATGAAAGAGTTATTCCTGTGCGCCTGATTTTTGTAAAAGACTCCAAATATACATTATTTTTTTGCAGAGCCAAGCCCAATGGGTGTTTCCGTGGATAGATCTTATATTTTAATAAAGCCAGCTTTATGATTTTGATCATGAAAATTATACCGATAATTTTTTTGAACCGAAAGTATTGCAAACAATATAAACAATTTCAAATTGTTTATAGATGTGCGTTTGTTTGTTTATTTTTAAAAATATGTAAAATATGAGAGTAAAAACAAGTCTAAAACACATGTTGTTGGTTATAAAAAATTAAGAGGAAAATAAAATGTTACTGCGGTTAATGTTCAAGGTTTTGGATAGAATTCGAATAAATTTTGTTCGAAAAGTTTTGGCAGCACTATTGTTTTTAGTTGCAACTTGCCTTGGTAATTCATTTTGTTCTGATGTAAAACAACCTAAAATGCTTGTTCTTACGAGCAAGGCTGGTAATGCGCATACGGCTACGTGTGGTATTTTGAAAGAAATTTTTCCTGATTATGAAATCAAGTTTATTAATCCAATTCATGATTTTTTGCATAAATCACTTGCGTTTGATGGTGAAGATTGGTTTATAAATTCTTTTCAAAAAGGTTGGACCAGATCTGCTAATTTTATTATGCGTTACCCTGGCCAAATGTATTTTAAAATGTGTAGCTCTGCGTTGAAAAAACAATTATTAAAAAGTCTTGAGCAAGATAAGCCTGATATTTTGGTGTCAGTAATTCCTGTGGTTAATTATCCGGCTTCATGGGCTGCGCAAAGTTATAATATCCCATTTCTTTTAATTACTCTTGATGCTGACTTAACCATGTGGATTATGGATATGCAAAAGTGTAAAAATCATGATTTTATTATGACGGTTAAATCAAAAACGCCGCTTATTGAAAAACAGTTGCGACATAAGCATATTATGCCTAGTTGTGTACGTGAAGTTGGTGCGCCTTTGCGTAAAGATTTTTTTGCACCTAAGGATTTGAAAAAAATTCGCAAAGAATGGAATATACCTGATGACAAAAAAGTAGTTATGCTTATTCGTGGTGGCACTGGATCAAACAAACAGATTGATTACTTAAAATCTTTAGTCAAGATTAAAAAATCTATACATGTTTTAGTTTGTATAGGAAAAAATACTAAGATAATTCCAAAAATTAATCGCATTAAAGCTACCGATTATGTTTCTTATTCAATTGTACCATTTACGCCAAAAATATCAGACTTAATGGCTATCGCAGATGTTTTAATCTCTCAACCGAGTCCAACTACTTGTAACGAAGCTATTCATATGAAATTGCCAATTGTGGTAGACATGACGTATCCAAGCATGTTTTGGGAAGCGGCTGCAATTGATTGGATAAAGCAATCAGGCTTTGTAAGTGTTGTTAAGCGCATGAGTAAATTAAATGCAGCTGTATTAGAGAACCTTGATAAAAAACAAATTTTTCAGGCACAGGCCACAAAACCACAACCGCTTTTTAACACAGAGATTCGCAATATTGTCGAGGGTTTGCTTAAGCGTAAATAATTGAATTGCGTTATTTCTTTTGTGTTGTTTGTTGATTGTGTTTTAGTTCAGAAATTTTTTTCTTGAGTGCTTCGTGATATTTGTTTTTTGCACGTTCTGAAAGGCTTTCAAGCAAGTCATTGAAAAAAGTCATAAATTCATTGCAGGTTGCTGTTAGTGCATCAAGTGTTAAGACTTCGCCGTTGAAAAAAGATTTTACACTTATGCTTGTGTCAGAGTTAAAAAACTTAATAAGTATTGGTGGATTGCTTTCATAGCTTCCACTTTTTGTACTTGTTCCTAAGCTTTTTTCTAAAAGAGGAATTACGATTTTTTTATAGCTGCGAACAGGACCAAAAAAAACATCTAGGCTTGCGGTTACTTGATCAAGATGTTTTTTTATAAACTTTGTTTCTTCGCTAGAATCCGAAAAAAGTTTTGTTGTGTTGTTATTTTGAGCTACATTTTTTAGTGAATAAATTTTATTAAGGGTATCACGAGCAGCTTCTTTTGCCATCCATGCGTTTACCATAAAGTCTGGGTCTAGGGCTATGCCAAAGTTAATGATCATCATTTGTTTGGCGTTGATAATTTTACCTTTTGGCTCAATGTATTCTAAGTTTTCAGAACAAAATGAATTTTTAAAAGCCGATAAAGTCATTAATATGGTCATAAAAAAAACTAAATTTTTTTTCATATTTTCCCTTATTTCATATTTGTGATTTTATAAAAATTTGAACTTTAAAATATTATACTAAAAAAATAATTATTCGAATTTTATTCATAAGTAGTCAGATTTACCCTAAATGAATGAGTTTAAAATATCAAAATGAACCCGAAAATTTTATATACAAGGTCCAGTCTTTTCCTATGCCTGAGCTTAATATTGTGCCATCTAAACCAACTCCCAGGCCAAAGGGGAGACGATTTCTGTACATAGCCTCTACAAATATTTTGTGTTGTAATACTTGTAGCGCTTCTGTCGCAGAAACTTTGAGATCGCTTAGGTTTACTTGGGAGTTGATGATTTTTTTAATGCGTTCTTTTTCTTGGGCATAAAAATTATATCCACCAGTCCACTTAGTTTTGCCAACGTCGGTGTTTGCGGCAAGTGTAAAATTGAAAATACATCCTGGATGAACTTGCGATGTAAACGATGTTGGTAAAACATATTGTTTTAGATAATTAAAAGCGTCTTGTCCTGGGTTTAGGTTTTCAGGTACTTGTGTTTGTTTAAAAAAGAATAGTCGATCTTCATGTGCTGCAAAAAGTGTATCAAAAGATAATCTTGTCCAAATTTGGGCTTGGTCTTTTAAAATTTTTGTTTGGGCTTCTGTGTAAAAACCGAATCCGAAATGACCACCATTACCAAATCTTGGGTTTAGTAAGTAATTTCTTATATTCCGAGTTATTGCAAGCATGGATTCAGTGAACTCATCAATGTCTGAGGTGTTTCCGACGCTATCAATATTTACATTGTATTTTGGTTTGTATGAAAGTCTGCTTGTAGGTATTGTTGTTTGAATGCCAACGTTTAGGCTTGTGTTTGATTTATCGATTATCTTTATATCAAGGCCTAATTTGGTATCGCCAATTCCAACTTTTAATTTATAAAATTCTTCTATAGGGATATCTTTTTCCTTGTATCCAAGAATGTCTAATAATTTAGTTCTAGGGTTTTTGCTTAACCAACAATTTCTTTCATCAAGAAGTAACGATGTATTAATGTTTGCTGTAAGTGGACCCCTTTTAAAATCGCTTTGAAGCAGTGCTCCTATGCGTCTCTCTTGAAGGCTAACTTTTTTAAATAGGGGGATAACCGATGCCCGAGCTTGGGTATCATATAGTCCTGCAAGATCTAAAATCGCGTCTTTATCATTTATTGCGCCGTCTTGTATAATGCTGCCTACAGAGACTTTCATATGTGGCGTTTCGTTATAAAAAATATTTACAGAAAAAGATTTATTTTTTTCGGATGTTGGTTTGTATGGCATTAAATACAATACATCCCTTACGGCAGGAGGTCTTGTGTTTGACCACAAGGGTTGCTTTACATAATCACTTAAGAAAAAGGCAAGTTCTTGAAGGTTTGAATTTTCACTTGCAGGTACTTTTATGTTTTTGGTTTCATCGTTGTCAAAATCATTAGATAAATTGGTATCGTCGAAATTTAAATGTTCTCTTTCTAATATTTCATCGTATGAATCTTGCGAACAAATAGTTTCAACTGTGCTGTTAAGTATTAACGCTAAAAATAGTACGATTATTTTGAGATAAGTTTTACTCATAACTGTTATGTAATCCTGTATATTAAAAGTTTGGATTTTTAAAATATTTCAGCAAGGTGCCTTTTTATAGTTTTTTGTTTCATAAAAGTTTTTTTTCGATATTTTGAGTTCAGTTAAATCTTGATGGTGTGCGAATAATTTAGTGTTAATTTTGCATATTTGCTAGTAATTTGAAAAATTCAAACTTGTTTTTTAAATCTTAGTTTTTATGTTTTCAGGGTCTATTGTGCCAGCGTATCTTAAATTTTGCGATTTAATGGTTGGTTTAAAAAATTGCTTTGGTCTTCTCTAATTTCTTTGAAGAAAGTTTTTAAAAAGAGTTCCATGAATTCATGACGTTCTTGAGCCATTTTTGATGCCGTTGGTGTATTCATTAAATCTTTGAGGAGTAATAACTTTTCATAAAAGTGATTAATGGTCGGTGCGGTATTTTTTTTATATGCATCAAAGTCTTTATAAAATTTGGGCATGATTTCCATGTTGTACATTTCGCATCCTTTGTGAGCTCCATATGCAAAAGTTCTTGCAATTCCAATTGCTCCAATTGCATCAAGTCTATCAGCGTCCTGAACAACCTTGCCTTCTAGCGTTGGCATTTTAGATTGTGTTCCTTGACCTTTAAACGAAAGATTTTTAATAATTTTGCAAACGTGATTAATGATTGCACTGTCTACAGATTGCTCTGTCAAAAATTGTCTTGCGACCGATGGGCCTACGTTGTCATCACCATTATGAAATTTCCAGTCAGCAACGTCATGTAATAATGCTGCAAGTTCGACAATAAAAATATCTGCGTTTTCTTCTTTAGCTATGGAAATAGCCGTTTGCCAAACGCGGTATGTGTGAGCCCAGTCATGTCCGGAAAAGTCTTTTGAAAGCTTGTCTTTTACAAAGTTGGTAGTTTTCTGAATAATCAAAGATTTGATCATTTGTTCTCCTTCGTTTATTTTTTCAAAATGATAAGATGGTAAGGCTATAGATCATGAATGGTTTGTCAATTTTATCGAATCAATTTACAATATTTGCTTTTTTAAATTCAACTGCTACGATTTGCCTAAGTTTGGTTGTTGTAATTAACTTTTTTTGCGGATGAGGTGTTGAATGTATATCCACGAAGAATCAGGTTTTTTCATACATTTTGGTGATGCTTCAAGTTGTTCTGTTCCTCCTAAAACACCTGAGTTTAAAGTTTATTGCAACCAATTTTTAGACGAACATAATTTGCCAAATTTAATTCTTCAAAATCAGGTCCACGGTTCACATGGTGCAAATTACTCCAATTTGCCAGAGGAGCAGCATGGTGTGCCTATTTTGTTTGAAAAAGATGGCGATTTTTTAGTTAGTTCATCACCTCGAATTGCCGTAGGTGTTTTGACGGCAGATTGTCTGCCTGTTGTTTTTTATGACAAAATTAATAAGATCGTGGCAGTTGCCCATGCCGGTTGGCCGGGTTCTGTTTTAAAAATTTCTCAAAATGTTGTTAATCATCTTAAATTAAATTATGGAACAAATGTTAAATCGCTTTCAGTTTTTTTTGGTCCATCTGCTAGATCGTGTTGTTATGAAGTTCAAGAAAGTTTTTGTGAAAAATTAAATGATTTTTCTTATAAAAATCAGGTGCTTGAATATCGTGATGACAAGATTTTCTTTGATTTGCCTAAGTTTAATATTTTACAGCTTCTTGAAGTCGGCTTGAGCGAAGACCAAATAAATTTGGATTACAATCATTGTACGATCTGTAATCCAAATTTTCATTCATATCGAAGAAATAATTTTAGCCCGAATCGTCAACCTACCGTGGCTTGGTTAAAGTAACTTCGGGTTTGCCTACAAACATCAATTAGTGCGTTTTTTTCTTGATTTATTCATGTTTTTATAAATATCGTGTAAAATATGCAATGTGAGTGCATTTTTTACAAATAGATTCCAAGGGGGCGATTAAATGATGATAAAGCGCGATATTTTGAACGAATTACTGAGTCTTGCTAAACAATTTCCGGCTGTAGCTGTTATGGGCCCTAGGCAGTCAGGAAAGTCAACTCTTGTTAAGGCGGCGTTTCCTGAGTACGCATACGTTTCACTTGAGGAAATTGATAAACGTGTTCTTGCAAAAGAAGACCCGCGTGGTTTTTTGGGCTCTTTTTCACAACGCAAAGGCGTTATTATTGATGAGGTTCAAGAGGTGCCAGAATTGTTTTCATACATGCAGGGAATAATTGACCAGAATCATCGCCCAGGGTTTTTTATTCTTACAGGATCACAGCATTTTCTTATGCATGAAAAAATAACTCAAACATTGGCTGGTCGGATTGCACTTTTAACATTGCTGCCTCTGACGGTTAATGAGCTTAAGCAGTCAAATTTGCTTTTGGATAATATGGAATCTCAATTGATTAAGGGATTTTATCCACGATTGTATTCGCAGGATATCGATGTTCAAAAATGGTGTTCTAGTTACATCAGTACTTATGTTGAAAAAGATGTGCGACAGGTTTTAAAAATTACTGACATACTTACTTTTCAAAAATTTATAAAACTTTGCGCTGCTCGCGTTGGAAGCCTTTTGAATTACGCAGAGCTTGCAAGAGATTGTGAGATTAGTCCTCATACGGCTAAAGAGTGGATTGCTGTACTAGAAACAAGTTTTGTTATTAAGCTGGTGGCCCCTTACTACAATAATTTTAATAAACGTGTTACAAAAAGCCCCAAATTATATTTTTATGATTCAGCTTTGATATGTCTTTTACTCGGTATCAGAAGCGCAGACGAGTTGTATATGCATCCAATCAAGGGCGCTGTTTTCGAATCGTTTGTTATGAGCGAAATTTTTAAATACAGTTTTAATCTTGGTGAGCAACCGCAAATTTATTTTTGGCGTGATACACAAGGACACGAGATTGATTGTGTAATTGAAAAAACTATGGGAAATGTTATTCCGATTGAGATTAAAGCTGGTAAAACAATAGGATCTGATTTTTTCAAGGGATTGATTGATTGGCAAAAAATTTCTAAACAGGATGATGTTAAATCATACGTTGTTTATGGTGGCAACGAACAAATCGTCTATAAACACGGATCTGTTTTTAACTGGGCTTCAATCGAATTAATGTTAAAAGAAATTTATAAACGTTGAATTTTATTGCGATATGTTAGTTATAAATTTTTTTCAACACGAACAAAGGCTTCAACTATCTTTGGGTCAAACTGCTTAGGTGCATTTTTTATTATTACATCAATAGCAGTCTTACATCCTTGAGCTTTTCTATAGGCCCTGTTTGTGGTTATGGCGTCGTAAGCATCTACAATTGAAACAAGCCTGGCTCCAAAGGGAATTTGTTCACCTGTCAGTCCGTCTGGATAACCGCCGCCCTGAAACATTTCGTGATGATGTAAGATGATAGGTAGGTATTCTTTAAAGTCTGCAATGTGACTTAAGATTGCTGAACCTTTGACGGGATGTTCTTTCATTATTTCGTATTCATCATCTGATAGTGGGCCTTTTTTTCTTAGTATCGATAAAGATATTCCAATTTTTCCGATGTCATGAAATAGGGCGCCATAATAAACTGTTTCGATTTGTTTTGGCGTTAAATGAAGTTCTTCTGCAAGCAAGAGTGAATAGTTTGCAACGTTGCGGCTGTGGTCGCGAGTATACGTATCAAGAGCTTCAATAACTGCGCTGATTGCGTTTATTGCTTCGTGTTTGTACTGACGAATTTTGTATTGTGATTGGCAAAATGCGACAGTAATGGCAGCTTGGTCTACCAGGCTCATTAAAAAGTCGCGCTTTTCTTTAAACTCATTTTCACATGAAGCATTTATAACCAGCCCCAGCAAACCTATGCAATTTTTTTGAAAACAAGTTGGAATGAAGATGCTTTTTAATTTACCGTCACAAGACATAGGAAAAAATATATTTGTTTCAAATTTTGAGGCTTCTTCAAGTTTCGATTCAAGATTGGTTTTGATTTCTGAAATAACCGATTCGTCATCAAGACTTGTTTCAACAAAAAAATGATGGTGAGTTGGCCATAAAAATATGGCAGCTTTAACTGGGGATTCATTGGCGAGTGCTTTGAGTGTGTTTTTAATAATTTCTTCGCAATCATGTTCTTCTGTTGCAAAGTGCAAGGTTTTTTCTAGCGTGTTTAATTCACTGGATATACTCATTCCCTACCCCTATTGTTTATCGTTTAAATATTTTATGAGTTTAGATTTTTTATAAACAAATCTTTCACTCAACTCTTCTTCTTCGGATAAAATTTTTGCAACAGAAAGTACCATAAGTTGTTTTTCATCGGTTTTAATTTTGAAATATTTGTCGCTTTTTTTGACGGCTTCGCCGAATTGCTCAAGCGTTCCTACTTTTATACCGTTAACTTCTTCTAAAATTGTGCCAACATCGATTCCGTGCGCTT
>Ga0172371_10009190_pt1 | contig 13642 bp, 13 predicted proteins | sample Lak12m_FD_114543 | JGI IMG/M metagenome (GOLD analysis project Ga0172371, IMG submission 114543) | Freshwater microbial communities from Kabuno Bay, South-Kivu, Congo - kab_022012_12m | ecosystem: Environmental > Aquatic > Freshwater > Lake | place: Democratic Republic of the Congo: South-Kivu... | reverse complement strand
CCCAGTGGATACATCGTTCGCCAAACGCCATGTACCCCATGAGAGGACCGGATACCACTACTTTTTCGCGGCTATCTGACTGGTTTCACTCGATTCATCTCTGACAAGAAATCGCGGCACCCTACGTATGGGCTCGATCGAGCGGAATTGTATGCCAGGGTGATGTCACCCGTAAAGGTCTTTGATACCATTAAGGCGTTAACATAATCGCTCTCGATACTAGGCGACAACTTAGCGTACATTATGTCCGAAAGTAGAGCGAAGTCCCCTTTTGCCACCTCGATTGCCCCCATGAAACCAATATCGAAATATTTGAGAAATTGAGCAAAGCTAATGTCGGTGGGTTCAATGACATTACGGTATCCGGATACACCCTGCAGTCTCGTAGCCCAGAAATATGGCATTAGGGTAACCCGCACATCCGAAGGTAAGGAAAAAGAGTCTCTCGTCGGCATAGGAAGCGATGGCAAGGCGGGGTATAGGCTCTGAGCCCAAGCGTGCGCTGAGACACATGCTAGAAAAAGAAAAGCCAAAATCCAACGACTCGTCATGGAGGCCTCACGGAGGGCCAATCGCAATGTCGCCGTATGAAGTCTATTAGACCCGACGAAGGCAAGACCGTCGTCAGGTTGATAAAGATACCCGTATCCTATGATGCTTGACCATACCGCGCTGTCCGTCCCCCCGTCAAACAAAATTCGGGCGGATCTCAGCAGAGTACAGAAATGTCATGTAGCGACAACGAGAAGGCGTATGCCACACGAAGAAGAACTCTGCGTAAGTGCCAGGTAACCGGAATCCTGCAGCATCCCTCAGAGAGTCAAGTCTCGCGCAAGAGACATATCGGCATATTTACGCCGACCGGCGCCGGTGGCAGAACCAACGCTTCCCGTAACAAGGGGAACAGGCCTCCAATACGGTTTCTCTTACAGTGCCACCAGCGTTCCGTCGTACTCTCGCCGTATCCGGCCGTCCACAATCATCTCCTCAACGTGCAGGTCCAGCATCCTGCCCTCGAACCACCGGAGAAGATGGGGCACGTAAGGATACCTGCCGTATATGGGGGCCGACTCGATCAGGCTGTTACGAGTTGCCACGCCATCCTTGATCAAGCGCAGGATGGCGTCGTTCCGCGCGTCCAGCACTGCCGCGTAGCTTTGCAAAGCTCCGCCCATATCCTCCTGGAAGATCTCCGAGTGACTTGTAGCGATGGTCTTGGGTTCCAGGAGTTGCACCGCGGCCAAGGATTGCCTGAGCTGCGTGAGATCGGACTCCAAATTTCCGTACCATGGACCAAAGGGCGTCAGGTCTATGTCGAAGCTCAGGAGAATGCCGTTCTTAGGTTCGAGAAAACAGTAATGGTCCGCGGTGTGGCCTGGTGTATGGACTGCATGGAGCTTCAGGTCGCCGAAATCGAAAACATGCCCGTTGCCGAAAAAATGCGTGGCGGCCCGATCCTGGAACCCCATCATCTTCCTGATCCATTCCGGCCACATGTCGGCCAGGGGACTATCACCGAAAAAGCGACGGGCCAGTTTTGAGAGCCGTCCGTGAGTCCCCATGCCTTCTTGCGGAGCGTAGAGCGGCACGTCCGGCCAGAGCCAGTTGCCCGCGCAGTGGTCGGGGTGGCCGTGGGAATTGATTATCAGATCAATCGGGAAAGCATCCCGCACGTTCTCCATTATCTCTATTCCGCAGCCTGAGTCTATCAAAGCGCACACTTCGTCCTTGACCAGGAAGGCGTGGCCGCTGGGAAATCGTCCTCGGTTGAACCCAACCACGAGGTTGAGTCGCTTTGTAATCGGGATCAGTTCAAAGTCCATGTCAAATTTGTTTGCTTTCAAAAAACCTCCATACCCGGTGGGGCGCGGCGAACAATGAGAATGCCGATTCCCCCTTTATTTCTCCACAGATGCGGTTCACTTCGTTCACCACATCCAGCGTGCTACCCGTTCAAGCACTCTGCTCCGGCGACCAGCGGAAGCCGGACAAGAGTTGGAGTTTCTTGGAGGGTCCGGGAACACCTTCTTTGCACAAAGAAGGTGTTCCCGGTGCATTCTCATAGCCCCCCTCCTACGGTCCAAATCTTCGCCAACCTTTACGATAGTACTTCACGAGCACATGGTCATCCATTCGGTTAGCCTGGACTTCCCCTTTGGGGAGGCTGTCACGGGGAAAGACAAAGAGCGTGGGTAGCATTTCCCGGCTCAGGAACTTTAGGGAAACGTCGGGAAGCTGCAATTCCGCGGGGTTTATGACGCGGCGGGAAGCCATGACGAATCCCCAGTCTCCGAAAGACGGGACGTACACGTGATAAGGATACACATTAAATCCAGGTTGACCCTCCGGGCCCACGGCGGCCTGAGAAAGCGTCTCGACCACGCACCAGAAGGCCTCAGCCGCGTAATAGGGGCTGGTGGCCTGCGTCACCACTATTCCCTGGACCGCAAGATGCCTTGCGACGAGCTTGTAGAAGCTCCTTGTGTAGAGCCTCGCCAGAGTCAGCGAGTTAGGGTCGGGCAGGTCCAAGAATATAAGGTCCCACGACTCGGAATGGCTTTCCAGAAACTTGCCTGCATCTTCAATATGGATTCGCATCCTCGGGTCGGAGAGCGACCTGCCGCACAGTTCCGCCAGTTGCGGTCTGTCCCTGAAGAGTCGAATCATCTCCTCATCCAGGTCTACCAGGTCAATGCTTTCGATTTGCTTGTGCTTGAGGATCTCCCTTGCAGCCATGCCGTCGCCGCCGCCAAGCACCAGGACTCTCCTCGCGGCTGGACACGCGGACATTGCGGGATGCACCAGCGCTTCATGGTACCTGTGCTCATCCACTGAAGAAAATTGGAGATTGCCGTCAATGAAGAGCCTCACATCATCGCGCCAGCGCGTGACCACGATCCGCTGGTACGGGGTCTGGCGGGTAAGAACAATGTCGTCCTGGTACAGCAGGGTCTCGGTCAAAGACGAGAACTCTCCGGAGCCTGCCAGCCCCACGGCGAGAACGAGCCCTGAGGCTATCGCCATTGCACGGAGCCTCCGCGCGTTCGTGAGCATGGGCGCCATGACTCTCAGAGCCACAGCAGCGACGGCCACATTGACCAGGCCAAATAGAAACGAGGTCCGCAGCAGCCCTAGATACGGTACGAAGACTATGGGAAACGCACACGAGGCAAACAAAGCCCCGATGTAATCAAGTGCCAGCACGTTCGAAACAGTGATCCTCAGGGCTTCCTGGCTGCGAAGAATCCTTATGAGTATGGGTATCTCCATCCCCACCAGGCTGCCCGTCACAGTCAGGACCCCAACGAGGACCGGCAAATATGTCTGGAGAACAGAAAAAGCCAGCAGCAGAACCGCTGCTGAAAGCCCCCCCGAAAGGCCGATGCCGATCTGGATGGCAACGAACGCGTCCGGCAGACGTGCCTTCAGGAACCTGGTCAGATATGACCCAATCCCCATTGCTGTGAGAAATATACCGATGACAATGGAAAACTGAGTTATCGAGCTCCCCAGGAGATAGCTGGAAAGCGCCGCGGCAACGAGTTCGTACACCAGACCGCAGACCGCAATTACAAATACCGCAGCAAGAAGAAAAATCCCAGGAAGACGGCTATTGACCCCGTTCAGCCTCAAATCCTCTCGAAGAAGAGATTATCCAATCCGGCCAACGCAGTGACGCTGCCCCACGTCATCTCATGGCAGCCTGGATGATTATGGCTAGTGAAATGAAAACCGACCCCATGATTATGGCCAAGGCAATATTTTGATCATCTTCGATCTCTTTGCGAAGAGAGAAGGGAGTCAGTTTGTCCATCAGCAAGAACGCCACGTAAAAAATGATCAGACCGATTATCGAATAGACCACGGTGCTGAGCATGGCCGCAGGCTTGAGATCCAACCAAAGGTTTTCCATATCGTTCCTCCGCAGTTGCAGTTACTTTCCGCCTCTGTAGCCGCCGCCGTAATGGCTCCTTCCTCCGAGGAAATAGTATCCGTACCCGTGAGATCCGGGCCGATTGGAGCCGTCACGCAAGCTCACGGGCTTCTCGAAAGGCTTAGGCAGGAACCACCCGTAAAAGGAACCGCCGTAAGCAGCCACGGTGATTCCCAGGAGAAGACCGCCGACCAGTATTTTAGTGAACAGGCCTTTCACCGGAAATCCTCTCCACGGTCAGTCCTCGTCGTCGTCCGAAGCGGAGGGCCACCGCCGCTTCTCGAAAAGCGCCCTCGCCAGCGGTTCAGCTGTGGCGGCCAGTCCTGAAAAGAGTATTGGAAAAATGAAATACCATGATATTGCGTTGCCTTCAGTTATGCGAACGCTTACCGGCTCGTTGCGTGTCTGTCCGCCTTCTCCGCTCCCACCCTGGCCGTGGGTCAGGAGGTTGTAATTACCCGCCTTATCCACCCTGAAGTAGGAGCCGAAATGCTTGGAACCTTCGGTCCAGCTCCCTTCCGAGTCTGTTCCGTGATAGAAGCTGGATTCTCCGAACGTTTCCGAGACCACCTCATCCTTCGCATTCACCAGCGCGAAATCCATCGCCAGCCACGAATTGTCAACAGGGGCATTGCCTATCAGGTGCAGGATGCTGCCGTTTTGCGTGACCTGGAAGGGCGGGCTCATATATTCCTGCTTGTAATTCTCCGCAGGCACATGTTCCTGGAAAACGGTCTTCCCTGAGCCAAGAATCAGACTGTAGAAGAGCAGGATCACATTGACGGCCAAAAAAACCGAGGCGATCTTCCAGATACCCGAGACCCCCGGCCCAGGGATGTACGGCTGGCACGAATAGACGCCTCGGGCCCGGGGGAGTTCCTTGTCCTTGGGCAGGCCTGCCTGCAACTCTTCGTGGCTGAGGTATCGGCCTCTGAACAGTTCTGCTTCCTTGCCCGTGATCTCCTGATCGAGACACTCCGGCGGCTTGATCATGTGCGTATAGCGGGTCTTCTCACCCACCGCGGCAACCCAGGGCAACGCGCCGTCCACCCACCGGAGACTGACTTCGCCGCTTTCGAAGATCCTGAAGACCTCGTTGCCCACCCTCACGGACATCCTGGCAACGGGAATGGGCGGAACAGCCACCCTCCCGTGAGCCACCCTGCTGACCGTGAAGTGGCCTTTTTCCTCCGAAAGCCACAGGTACCCGCTTTCCCGATTGTAAAGCACGTACTCGAACGAGCCGTATTCAACTCCTTCGTCAATCTCCACGTAATACAGGCGCCCCATGACCTCGTAGCGGACGCCCTCCAGGGTAATAGGGTCCCCAATCTTGAAGGTGAAGCCGGGTACTTTTCCCGTGTTCTTCCCGACGACTTTCGCTTCCGCCTCATCCAGCTCCAAGCCTGAACCGCAAGCGGCGCAGACCACCATGCCGGTGTCTTTTTCTCTCGGCCCTTCGTACGGTTTGCCACACGATGGGCAGCGAATAATCTCACCTGCCCCCGGCGCCTGCGCCCCCCGGTCCTCGGGTCCGGTCTTGGCTTCCTTTGGGGTCAGTATAGTCCCAATGAAGGCCGAAGGCTCTCCCGTGACCGCATCGTACTCGAGACCGAAAGAGTAGGTCCCGTCCGTTGAGGCTCCATCCGCGTACGGGTAGGTTTCGCCGATCTCCACCACGAAAGGGATCTGCCCTTCTCCGCCTATGCACTGAGCCCGGCCCAGTTCCTCGATTATGCCTATCTTGTCATTAAGTGTGACCTGCATTCCGGGGCGGAGCTCCTCAAAGGCAGGCACAGCCGAGGTCAACTTCAACGGTTTTTCCAGGAACAGCTCGCCTTCGTCTTCAGACAGCCACATGATGGAGCCGTCCGCCATTTCCACGAACCATTCATCCCACGTCCCGTTTTCATGCCGGTAGGAAAGGCGGCCCAGAACCGTGAAGGATTTCCCTCCTATCTTACCTCCTGCCCCCAGCCTGAACCGCGCTGAAGGCGGCAGATCCACGGACTTGTTGCCGGCCCGCAGAGCCGATTCCTTGTCCCAGTAGATTGCTGTCTTGCAGTAATCGCAGACCTTCATTAGGACACCCGGGTTGGTGACCGCGTTGGCCGCGCCGCATGACGGACATTTGAATTCACGCTTCATGACAGGAACCGATGGGCCGCCCCGAGTGACTTTCACCCAAGCGGCTTCGCTTGCATTGAATAACACCTTCTTAGAGTCAACCACCCCAAAACGGGGCCCGTCAATTATCGTTGTGCTTCACTATAACATACAAAGCAGCCCATCGCGTCTTCAAATAGGTGGAGATCGGAGGCCTCGAATCTTCCCGTGGTCTGCGCTGACGAAGGTCGGCCATGAAGACCGATCCGGCAGCGGCCATAACACGAAACGGTAAGGATCTCTTCCTGAAGCGCGCGTACTGATTTGCCGCTCAAGGTGCGTCTGACACCTTGACGCGCCGACCCTTGAAGTATAACATTGCGTTTTATCGAGGGCCAGTATGGTGTTTCCCGATATCGGCCGGCGCAACTAAGCCGCAGAACAAACAAGCCCTCGCGGAGTTCGTCGAGGGTGGCGGTGAGGCAAGACGCCAGATTTAGAGATAAGAGCTGGGTCGCGCGAAGATCGAGGCCCAGTATTTCAACTCGCTGAAACTTGAGGGGCTTCCGGTACGGCCGGGCTCTTGGGGGGACGCGAACCTCTGCGGGGACGTGATGGCAAACAGGAACAAGATAATGGGAGTCTTGCCGGCTCTGGCAGTGTTGCTGGCTCTGATGCCCAGCGTGGCTTTGGCGCAGGCCCCATACACGCCCCAGGCCCCTGTTGCTCCCGGACCACGATATCAGCAGCAGCCTCCGCTGCCCCCGGGGCAACCATCCAGACAACCAACTCAGCAGAGGCCGATGGAATACGCGTTTCGGCCGAATCTTACCAATCCCGAATACGGAGAATGCCTGCAATTGGAGAAGGGCTGGCAGGGGCTGTGGCAGCGCTACGCACAATTCTACCAATCACTCCAGGGAATGAGCCCCAGCGACCCGCAATACTCGCAAACCGTATATTTTATGCAACAGCTGAAGAATCAGCTCGATGCTGCATGGAACGATTTCAGCAGCAAGTGCATATATTTTCCGCGTCGTTGATGGCCGGGGGGTCCACCTGAAACACAGACATATTCTGATGCCTTCGTCCAGCGTCGCCGATCCTGCTGGGAACGCCCAACCGGTTCCATCAGCCGCTCCCGGAATTGAAGCCCCTGTCCCAGGGACTTCACGTCTGATCCGCTCGGTACTGATCTTCTCCCTGGCTGGGGTGCTGTTGTACGGGGCCGCAACAATGGCCGGCGACTACCACTTGGTGATCGCGGCTCTGCTGCGTTTTCCCTTACCGATCTTGGGTTTGATAATGCTCCTGGTGTTCGCGGGATGGCTGCTGCGCGGATGGCGATTCTACTACTATCTGCGACAGACCGGTGAGCCGGTACCTTTTGGATACTCGCTGGCAGCTTTTCTGGCCGGCTTCGCGCTCACAGGGACGCCGGGCAAGGTGGGCGAAGCGGTGAAAGGAGTCTTCCTGAAGAAGGATTACGGCGTTCCGGTAACAAAAGTAGTGGGAATCCTTGTCGTCGAACGTCTGATGGATCTTTGGGGAATTTTGCTCCTCGGGTCTTTTTCCCTGTTGTTATTCGAGGGCTGGCGCAGGTTGTTCCTTCTGTGCGCCGGGGTTGTTGTGGCCGGCGGACTTTTTCTGTGCATGGAGAGCATTTATCGCCCTGTGCTGGAGCGGCTTGCCCGGTTGTCCTTTTTGGAATGGGTTTGTAAGAAGATGCTGAGCGTTCTTCTGACAGGCAGGGAATTGATGTCGCCTCGGATCTTTCTTGTGGGGCTGGTGGTCTCTTCTGCTTCCTGGTCAATGGAGTCGCTTTCCCTTTACCTTATGATGAGAGGATTTGAGCTGCCCGGAAGTTTGCTTCAGGCCAACTTCGTTTACTGTTTCTCTCAGATTTTGGGCGCGCTCTCGATGCTCCCGGGAGGCATCGGCGGCGCGGAAGCCGGTATGATCGGGCTTTTTTCCTTCATGGGAATTTCCTACTCCGAAGGTCTGCCGGTTGTGATATTAATTAGAATTTGCACTTTATGGGCCGCTGTCATTGTCGGGGTCGGGTTCATGCTTTTCATGCTGGGGAGGTCGCACAATGCTGCCGGCAAACTCAAGAATCCTGATCGTGGATGACGAGCCCAGCGTGTGCGAGCTTGTCGAACGTTATCTCTCGCGGGATGGGTACAGTTGCGCGAAGGCATTCAGTGGGGAAGAGGCACTGAACATGCTCGAGAGGGGACACTATGACCTGGTGATAACTGACATTATGATGCCCGGGATGTCCGGCCTCGATCTGTTGAACATAATCAAGACCCTTTTTCCGGATCTCGCCGTGCTGATAATTACTGCGGTGGACGACGCGGACACCGGCGTCCAGGCAATGGAGTCGGGTGCTTACGGGTACATTATCAAGCCCTTTACCAGAAATCAAATCCGGATCAATGTCGCCGGCGCACTCGAGCGGCGGAGAGCCAATATGTCGCAGCGGCGGGAAGATAGTGAAACCCTGGTGAGAGTACGGCACGATACCGGCGAAGGCCGCAAGGTGGTCATTCCTGCCAAAGAGATAGTGAAGTGCATTGATTCCGGAATGGACGATGCGACTCTTACGGGGAAGTTCCGTATTTCCTCGGAACAACTCTACGGGCTTTTCGACCGGCTGGTGGCCACCGGAAAACTGAAGCCGGAAGATCTTGAGGCCAGAAGTTCGCTGTCCCCCGGATCGGTGGCCATTGATATGCCCGTCATGAAGCTCCCGGAAACCCAGGCAGCCAAGCCTGTAATCAAGGCATCCGACGCAGTGATCTGCATCAGGTGCGGAATGGATGACGCAGCCCTAATGAAGAGATACAACATCTCGGCCAAAGGGCTCCAAAGCCTTTTACGGAAGCTGATTGGAGCCGGCCTGATAACTGAAGCCGAGATGAAAGACAGATCACTGAAACAGTCTGAACCGGTGGTTTTGGACGAGCATTAATACTCTGAGGCGTAAGTTCGGCCTCGAATTCGGGTGCCACCGAATGCTTATGTCCTCACGACCACTTTTCTTGACGCCCCATCCGAGTATCTGATATTTTCGATTGTGTCATCGGCTGCGCCAGGCCGCGAAAGAATACCCGGAAGACCGGATTTTCGAGCCGCACCTGCAAACCCGTCCCGACCGGGACCGGCGATTTCCTACAAGTCCCTTCCCAAGGAGCTGAGTTTATGAGCGATGAGTACGACGTGGAACTTAACGAGGAGCAGAAAATGCTCCGGGACATGGTCCGCAAGTTTGCGGACAACGAAATAGCACCTGTCGTGGACAAGGACGAAAACGACCACCGCTTTCAACGGGAACTGGTGACCCAGATGGCCGAATTAGGCCTCTTCGGGTGTCCGGTACCCGAGGAGTTCGGCGGCAATGGAATGGGTTACCTGGCCCACGCTATAGCCACCGAAGAGATCGGCAGGGTGTCGGGCTCTCTCCGGGTCGCGTTCAATATGCAGACAATGGGGACTGCCCTATCCATACTCAAGTGGGGCAGCGACGAGCTGAAAAACAAGTACATTCCCGAGCTCATGGCAGCGCGGATCCTTGGATGTTTCGGCATTACCGAGCCCGATGCCGGCTCGGATACCGCGGCCATGGCCACCACTGCCGTTAAGGACGGCAACGAGTACGTCCTCAACGGCCAGAAAATGTGGATCACGTGGGCGCCGGTGGCGGACATGTCCGTAGTCTTCGCCATGACGGACAAGAAGGCTAAACACAAGGGAATGAGCGTTTTCGTCATGGACATGGGCTCCAAGGGCGTTTCCACCAAGACGATCAAGGAGAAGCTCGGGTTGTGGGCCTGCCCCACCGGCGAGATCATAATGGAGGACGTCAGGGTTCCCGCGGGCAATCGCTTGGGCGAGGAAGGCAAGGGCTTCGGTTACCTCATGCAGGAGTTGATCAGCACTCGACTGAGTGCTGCGGCCGGTGCGGTTGGGAGTTGTCAGGCCGCACTGAACGAAGCCGTAAAGTACGCGAATGAGCGGAAGCAGTTCGGCCGTCCCATCGCCGAGTACCAGATGATTCAGGAAGTCATCGCCCGTATGGTGGCGGAAACCGAAGCTGCTCGGGCACTCGTCTGGCGATGCGCCATCCAGAAGGACCACGGCCTCATCGCCAACATGAGGGAGACAGTCTTGGCCAAATACTATGCTTCCAAGGCCGCGGACGAGGTTCCGAACCTGGCCCTGGAAGTGCTGAGTGCCTATGGTTACTCCAATGAGTATCCCATCGCCCGGATTCTGCGTGACGGAAAGGTTTACAAGATCCTGGAAGGCGCAACCAACATCATGAAGATGATACTGGCAACCGACGCCCTGGGTATAAAAAAGGCCAACAGGTAGAATGGTCGGACTGTTGCTTGGGTGAAGATTTTTCCGGGGAGGAGTTCTCTTCAAGAGGCCCCTCCCCGGAATCATTTAACAACTATGGCTATTACCTTCAATATCCTTCACAAAGATCCTGGAACCAGCGCCCGGACCGGCGTGTTGAAGACTGCGCGGGCCGAGATCCGAACCCCTGCCTTCATGCCGGTAGGGACCCGCGGGGCTGTAAAAGTGGTCTCTCCGGAAGAGGTCTGGAACCTGGGATTCAGGATGATTCTGGCCAACGCCTACCATCTCTACCTGAGGCCCGGCCACGACCTGGTGGGCCGCCTGGGGGGGCTTCATCCCTTCATGAACTGGCCTGGGGCCATCCTCACGGACAGCGGAGGTTTCCAGGTTTTCAGCCTCGCCAAGCTGCGCAAGGTTACCGAAGAAGGGGTCCTGTTTCAGTCGCACATAGACGGAAGCCCTCACCTGTTCACCCCCGAGAAGAGCATGGAGGTCCAGGAAGCTCTGGGTGCAGATGTAATCATGTGCCTGGATGACGTTAAGGGTTATCCGGTATCCCGGGACGAAGCCCTGGAAGCAGTCGAAAGGACCGCTGAATGGGCCCGCCGGTGTCTGGGCGCCAAAAAAAAGGTTGACCCTGCTTTGTTCGGCATAGTACAAGGTTCGATGTTTCCGGATCTGAGGAAACTGAGTGCGGAGAGCCTTGTTTCCCTGGAACTGGACGGATACGCCGTGGGTGGTCTGAGCGTCGGTGAACCGCATGAGATGATGCTCGAGATGATAGAGGCTACCGTCCCTCTTCTTCCCGAGCCCGCTCCGCGATACCTGATGGGTGTCGGAAAACCCGTGGACATTCTGGAAGCGGTGAAACGAGGGGTGGATCTGTTCGATTGTGTGCTGCCCACGCGCAACGCCCGTAACGGCATGTTGTTCACATCTGTGGGCCCGGTAAACATAAGGAACGCCCGCCATCGCGAAGATGCCGGTCCTGTGGACCCCGCGTGTCCGTGTCCTCTGTGCGCGAGTTATTCCAGGGCCTATCTGAGGCACCTCTTCCAGGAAAACGAGATTTTTGGCCTGAGGCTTTCCACGATTCACAATCTGACTTTTTACCACAGGCTGATGGAGAACATCCGGAAGGCTGTGGAACAAGACGAATTCGATTTGTTCACGCGGGACTTTTCGGCCCGAATGGAGGAAACAAGTGATTGATATTGCCTATGCCATGGGACCGGCCGGCGGCGGGGAAGGCGGCGACCTCAATACCCTCATGGGTTTTCTACCCATGATTTTGATTTTTGCAGTATTCTACCTGCTTCTCATAAGACCCCAGCAGAAAAAGATGAAAGACCAAAAGCAAATGCTGGCGAATCTGAAAAAAGGGGACTCGGTCATTACCCAGGGAGGCATGTACGGAAAAATTATTGCCTTGCAGGATCAAGTGGTCACCCTGGAAATAGCGGACAAGGTTCGAGTAAGGGTCTCCAGGGGAAGCATAGCGGGAATCGGCAGCTTGCCGCCCTCGTCTGAACAGAGTTCTTGAGGAGTTACATCAGATGATTCAGAGCCTTCAATGGCGCTTCGCCATAATTGGAGTAGTGCTGGCGGTAACCTTGTTCTTGATCTATCCGTCGCTGGGGCCTGTTCCCGAATGGTGGGCCAAATACCTGCCCAACAGCCCAGTACGGCTCGGACTGGATCTTCAGGGCGGCCTGCATCTCATTCTGGAAGTGGACGCGGACAAGGCCGTGGAGTCAATGGTGGACCAAACCATCTCCGAGGCCTCGGCCCTGATGAAGGAAGAGAAGATCCGCTACACGGACGTCACGCGCACCTCGGCCACCGCCATGACCGTAATTCTTAAGGACGCCGATCAGGCGGCGCTTTTTGATCAGAAGGTCCTGGATAAGCTGCACAATTTCCGAAAAGTATCTTCGGGGCCCGTTGAAAAGGGCTTCGAGGTTCAGTTGCAACTGGACGCCAAATCGGTGGAGAGTATCAAGCAGAAAGCGGTCAGGCAGGCCGTGGACACCATCCGGAACCGCGTAGACGCCCTGGGAGTGGCCGAGCCTGACGTGGTCATCCACGGCGAAGACAGGATTATCGTGCAGCTCCCTGGGCTCAAGGAAGACGTCAACCGGGCCATAGAGATCATCAAACAGACGGCGCGTCTGGAATTCAAAATGGTGGATGAAAAGGGCGATCTAAACGCAGCCCTCAAGGGCGATGTCCCCACCGGCTCGGAAGTGCTTTACAAGGTTGACCGCAACCCAGCTACCGGAGCGGTTTCCAGGACGCCTTACCTCGTCAAGAGGCAGGTCCTCATGACCGGCGATGTACTCACGGATGCCAGAGTGCAGCCCGACCAGATGGGCAGGATGATCATCGGCATGGATTTCAACCGCACCGGCGCCCGACAGTTCGAAAGGATAACCGGGGACCATATTCGGGAGCGCCTGGCCATAATACTGGACAACAGGGTTTATTCGGCTCCGGTGATAAAGGATCGCATCTCCGGAGGATCAGCCATAATCGAAGGCATGTTCTCGCCCGATGAAGCACACGACCTGGCGCTGGTTCTCAGGGCCGGCTCCCTGCCCGCGCCGGTGAAGATCCTCGAGAACAGGATGGTGGGCCCCTCGCTGGGAGCCGACTCGATCAGGTCGGGCAGGAATGCCATATTGCTGGGCATGTTGTTGGTCGTACTGTGCATGGTCATATATTACAGATGGTCCGGAGTTGTGGCCGACATTGCCTTGTTCCTGAATCTTTTTCTTATCTTCGCCATTATGGTTTCGCCGGGTTTAAGGGCGACTCTGACCCTACCGGGCCTCGCCGGCGTGGCGCTGACCATGGGTATGGCGATTGATGCCAACATTCTGATATTCGAAAGGATTCGAGAAGAGCTACGCATGGGCAAATCCGCTCGCGCCGCTCTGGAAAACGGTTATGCCAAGGCGTTTTCGGTTATTTTCGACTCCAATCTCACCACGATCCTGTCGGCGCTGCCTCTGATCCAGTTCGGGACCGGGCCCATCAAGGGTTTTGCCGTCACGTTGTGCATCGGTCTCATAGTGTCCCTGTTTACGGCGCTGTTTGTGACTCGTGCCGTTTTTGACTACTTTTTCCAGGTGAAAAGGATCAATACCCTCAGCATCTGACCCTGCTCCATGAACGGGTGGAAGGACTGAAGACGTGGAACTTATACCGCCAAACACTAACATAGATTTT
>Ga0172371_10009188_pt1 | contig 13644 bp, 11 predicted proteins | sample Lak12m_FD_114543 | JGI IMG/M metagenome (GOLD analysis project Ga0172371, IMG submission 114543) | Freshwater microbial communities from Kabuno Bay, South-Kivu, Congo - kab_022012_12m | ecosystem: Environmental > Aquatic > Freshwater > Lake | place: Democratic Republic of the Congo: South-Kivu... | reverse complement strand
CTATTATCAGTCGCCCCTTCAGGGCTTGAACAGCAATGTTTTTGTCCCGGAGGGACAGCCGATAATAGCCCGGCACTTCAGTGCCGGGCAGACCGAAATACCCTTAAGTTAGCGCCTATGGGGACACAGGGTGAGGGCTTCCGTGGCATGCTTTCTCTCAGCCCAACGGTTGTGCAACAGGCTCCTAGGAATGGAAATGTCCCCCTCAGTAATATAGTTTCAGGGACTTGAACGACGTTGTCAAGCAAGAAGAGGACGTCGAATCCGATAAATGCCGAGGAATTGCAAATTGTTGGCTTGGAAGTTGATTGATCGGTTCGCGGAGAATTTGAGCGCACGCTATAACAATCGGGAAAAACAATGAGCGATTGCAGCAGAAACGTTCCCGGAAGAGGGAGAGTTTTCGTAGGATGGGGTGAGTCCTCGAACCCCATCGGTGGACTCGATTGATGGGGTTCGAGGACTCACCCCATCCTACAGCGCTTCGGGAATCGATTAGGTCGACTTTGGGTGGCCCGGAACTCGCTGATTCTGGATCGTGGTATGGTTTCGGCAGGGTCAGGCATTTTGAGACACTTTCCATGGGTCTGCCCGTGGACAGGGGCGCACACGTGGGTGCACCGTTGATCGGGCGGGTCGCTGAACTTGCCGTCGCGGACAGGGGCGCACACGTGGGTGCACCCCTACTGTGAGTCCTCATCTTCGGCAAAAGCTTTCGCTCATTCGGATAAGAATTTTGTCACTCACTATAACATCCGGGTCACCCGACGTCGTTACGTTCTTTCCAAGCTATAGTGGAGCGCATTGAAAATCATGGAAACCTTGAACCTCAATCTCGTTGAAGGCTGAATCTGCTTTTGAAGAAACGCGCTCCACTATCAGTCGGCCATAACCGTGATAGTCCGAGAAGTTGAGGATGATTGCCACGCGGTGATCGTTCACAGGATGAAGGAAGTCTCACTGGCCTTCCCGTACGTGAAGAGTGCCGCGAATTTCAATGAGCGGCACTATATCACCATGGCAGAATACTTCGCCGTATACGCCTTACGGAGCACCAAGCGAAGCTCCATCACATCTTATGTCCATGACCGCCCGGTGGTGGTGGAGGAGGCGTCTCGCCCGGCCCCGGTTTCATGATCTTCTTGCGGGCCTTGAGATCGACGAGCGTAACCTCGGAAAATCCGACCACGCCCTTGCCGTGGTGCGCGGCCATGAACTTTTCCGCATCCTCCTTTTTCGTAAACGGTATGACCTCGGGGCCCATCCCGCCCGTGACGTCACTTCCCACCACGTAGAAGGCGCTCTTCGGGTCGATCAAATTCTTCGTCCCATACTCGGTGACGAACTGAGCCTTGATATTGGCAAGATCGAAGCCGTACTTCGAGGGAGAGAGCAGATAGCGAAAGAAGTCCCCCGGTCCGTCGAACGGGATCACCTTACCGTCTTTGAATACCACGGCTGCGGGCCCGAGAGTCCCCGCGCCTACCTTCATTTCGCAGACGGGACATATGGCGGACAGGTCGAGTTTGGACCCATCCGGCAAGTCGAGGGTATCCGCGGCCCAGGAGAGGACCGGCGGCACGAGGAGTATAACCACCCCTCCGCCAACGGACGCAAGCCATTCCCTTCTCGTAATCATCGCTAATTCTCCTTTCCTGTCGGTTCACCCCCAACGTCTTCGCGCAGAAGTGGATCGTCCCAGGGGCAAATGACCGTTGTTCATGATTGTTCGGCCAGGGCCTTTCTCTTGAATTGAACCTCTTTCATGAGGCAGTAGATAGTCGGCACCACAAAGATCGTTATAATATCGATGCACATGCCGCCAAAGCTCGGCAAAGCCATCGGGACCATCACGTCCGCCCCCTTTCCGTGCGAAGTTAACACGGGTATGAGAGCAAGGATGGTACAAGCTGTGGTCATGAGCGCGGGACGAACCCTCTTCATCCCCGCTTCCAGCGTGGCTTCTCGGATCTCCTCGATCGAGTGGAACTGATGTTTCTCGAACACCTGATCGAGATAGGTCGAGTAAATCACCCCGTCATTCGTGGCAATACCGAAGAGCGCAAGGAATCCGACCCAGACCGCGACACTGAGATTATAGTGCCGCACCTGGAAGAGCTCCCTCATGTTCACGCCGAACACACTGAAATCGAGGAACCAGGGCTGGGAATAGAGCCAGAGCATCATGAAACCACCTGACCATGCCACAAAAATCCCCGAGAACACGTTGAGGGAGGTAGGAACGGAATGGAACTGGAAGTAGAGGACCACGAAGATCAGAAATAGCGCCACGGGAATCACGATCCGCAGGGTCTGCTCCGATCGGACCTGGTTTTCGTACGACCCCGCGAAGGCAAAGGATGCGCCTAGCGGGAGCTTCAGTTCGCCTGTGGCGATCTTGTGCTTCAAGAAATTGTCCGCGGCATTCACCACGTCCACTTCGGCGGTGCCCGATTTCTTGTCAAAGAGCACGTAACTCACCAGGAACGTATCCTCACTCTTGATCACCATGGGCCCGCGGGTGTACTTGATCTCCGAAAGCTGACTCAGGGGAATCTGAACCCCCTCGATTCCCGGCACGAGAATGGACCCCAACGACTCGAGGGAATCACGCAGTTCCCGTTGATACCGTACCCTCACGGGATAGCGCTCTCGTCCTTCCACCGTGGTAGTGATCCGTTTCCCGCCGATAGCGATCTCGATAACATCCTGAACGTCCTGGATTCTGATCCCGTACCGCGCAATGGCTTTACGGTCGATGGCGATTTCCAGGTACGGATTCCCCACCACCCGGTCAGCGATCACCGAGCTCGGTTCCACAGACGGAACCTGTTTGAGGAAGCGCTCCACGTCGATACCGATCTTTTCGACCTCATCGAGGGTCCGCCCTCTGACCTTCACGCCCATGGCCGCACGCATGCCGCTTTGAAGCATTACGATGCGCGCGGCGATCGGTTGGAGCTTTGGGGCGGATGTTGAACCGGGAATGCGGGCTGCGCGGACGATTTCTTTCCAGATGTCGTCGGGCGATTTGATCTCCGGCCGCCAGTTTCTGATGGGTTTTCCCGTCTTCGGGTCCAGGAGGTGCTGGCCGGTGAGCGGGTCGGTTCTGTACTCGGGAAGATAGTTGATCACGGTTTCCACCATAGACAGGGGAGCCGGGTCCAGCGCGCTCTCCACGCGCCCGATCTTCCCCACCACCGACTCCACTTCAGGAATGGCCCTAACGGCCATGTCCTGCTTACGAATGACGTCCAGGGCCTCACCGATCCCCGCGTGAGGCATGGTGGCAGGCATGTAGAGAAACGATCCCTCGTCCAGATCCGGCATGAACTCCTTTCCAAGGCCGGGGAACGCGTGCGACAGTTTGGTCCATAACCAGCTCCTCCGAATGAAATTCGGAGTCGATCCTTCTTCTGGCGCCGCATCGAGCTTCGTTTCAGGGGTCTCCGACTTCCCGGGAAGTTGACCGTGCGCATGCCCTGCCGCGGGAGCTCTTGTTTGAGTCGGCGCGGACTTCTCTGCCACGACAAGTGGCTTCCCCGGTCCCACGATCCGATCCACCGTCCACGGAATGAAACCGAATACCGTCGGGAATCCCAGCCATATTGTGGCCCCGAAGATTACGAGACTTGTCGGAAAGGTCAGAAACACCGCCTTGTGGTTCAGGCACGCGCGGAGGAGGGGCCGGTAAAACTGGGTGAACAACCGCCGGATCCCGAGCAACCCGAAGATGATCCCCGAGGCAAAAATGAGGTTCCGGATGAAACCGCGGTCGGGTCCGAGGGGGAGCCAGTGCTCGGTTAGCAGAACCACGACGAAGATCAGCGCGGCAAGATTCAATACCGTGGGGGCCCGTTCCTTGAACAGTGGCGGCAAGAAGAGGGAAACCGCTTTGAACAGACCGAGAAACACTACGGGTACCCCGATCCACCAGGATGAGAAGAAACCCAGCCACAGGCCCGCTAAGACGATGACCCCGTTGACGATGATCAGCGTCTTCTTCCGGAGGTTTCTCTTCTCAAAGACCAGATGCGCCATCGGTGGTATGAGAGCCAGGGCCAGCACCAGAGCCGCTCCGACAGCGAAGGTCTTCGTAAAGGCCACGGGCTTGAAGAGCTTCCCTTCGGGGCCTGTCAGCGAAAATACCGGTAGGAACGAGATGATGGTCGTCAGGGACGAAGTCATCACCGCGCCGCCCACTTCAGAGGCGGATTCGCGGATCAACTCGAGGGTGGATCGGTCCGACGGTCCTTCCTCGATGTGTCGCAGGATGTTCTCACAGAGGATGATGCCCATGTCCACCATGACGCCGATGGCAATGGCAATCCCGGAGAGGGCCATGATGTTGGCGTCGATCCCCGTGAACTTCATGATGACGAAGGTCAAAAGAACGGCCAGCGGCAGAATCGCTCCGATGAGCGCTGAGCTGGCCGCGTGGTTCACCATGACGATGACCACGATGATCGTGACGAGAATTTCCTCCCAAAGCGCCTTCTTCAGCGTGTCCAGGGTCTGGTGGATAAGCTCGGTGCGATCGTAGAACGGGACGATCTTCACCTGGGACACTCTGCCGTCGGGCAGGGTCTTGCTCGGAAGGCCCGGACTGATCTCCTTGATCTTGTTCTTGACGTTCTTGATGACCTGGAGTGGGTTTTCTCCAAGTCTCACCACGACCACGCCACCCACGGCCTGGGCCCCTTCCTTGTCCAGAGCCCCTCTTCGCATTTCCGGTCCGAGGGTGACGGTTGCCACGTCCTTGATGTACAGGGGGACGTTGTCGTTGACCATGACCACGCTGTTGGCAATGTCATCGATGGACCGGATAAATCCCAGGCCGCGAATGGTGTATTCGACGCGGTTCACCTCGATGGTCGCTGCCCCGACGTCCACGTTGGACATGCGCACCGCATTGAACACCTCGGGCAGCGTGATCCGATGGGCCCGCATGGCATCCGGATTGATGTCAATCTGGTACTCCTTGACGTACCCGCCAACGGAGGAGACTTCACTGACGCCGCCGGACGATTGCAGGTAGTACCGAACATAGTAATCTTGGATGGTACGCAATTCGTCCAGGCCGAATCCCTCGCCCTCGAGGGTGTACCAGAAAACCTGTCCCAACGCGGTCGCATCCGGACCCAGCGTCGGTTGCACCGCGGCGGGAAGAGTCCCGCTCGGAAGTGAATTGAGCTTTTCGAGAATCCTCGACCGGGACCAGTAGAATTCCACATCCTCGGTGAACACGATGTATATGGTGGAAAAGCCGAAAAACGAGTTGCTCCTGATGGTCTTCACACCGGGGATTCCCAGGAGGGCAACGGTGAGGGGATAGGTAATCTGGTCTTCAATATCCTTGGGAGACCTTCCTTCCCATGTGGTGAAGACGATCTGCTGATTCTCTCCGATGTCGGGGATCGCGTCTACGGGGAGGGGTTTTCTCGGCAGCCCGGGAATATCCCAGTCAAACGGCGCTACGATGAGCCCGGCCATGATCGTGGCCATAAGCACCATGGCCGCGAGCAATTTCTGCTCCGTCCAGAAGCGCATGAGCCGAGAAAAGACTGATGGCCTTTGATTGCCGCCTTCTTCCTTCTTCGGTGATGTGGTGTCCATCGTGATCCCTCCTTTTAGCGCGGTTCAGCGGTCATCTTGCCGGAAGTGGCGCCACGGCCGGGTCCCGGTTCTCCGGGCACGGCGGATTCGCCCTTCGGTTTCGATGAGGTCGCCTGAGGAGGAATTTTCTGGACCAGATCGCCGCACTGAAGCATGTCCTGACCCTTGAGCTGGGTGTTTCCGAAGTATGGATTGCGCTTGTCGTCTCCCTGTTCGATCCAGTATGCTCCCTGTTCGTCAAAGGCCATGGGGCAGAGATAGACGGAAAGGGGCTGATTCATGGCGTGGCCGAAGCTCATCACGAGCTTGGAGAACGCTTCCGAAACAGGATCGAAGGCCTTCCTCTGTGTCTGGACCTCCTTTGATGCGCTGATTTGCGTGAGACCGTCCGTTATGGTTCCGGAAAGCAGTTGCCAGAGTTTGTCGGCTTGCTTGTCGAGCCCCTTCGGCGCCAAGCCCTGAACCATCGTTTGGAGTTTCGCTCCGTGGTCTCGAGCCTCTTCGGCCTTCTCGTCCACAAGCGCGTCTTTCAGCACGAGATATTCCTGAATCAACGGCGTGAGGGCTCCGACAAACTCAGCAGGAACTTTCAGTTTCCTGATGACTTCCTCTTCCGTCTTCGGAGCGGTCGGTGCAATCTTTGCGATTTGCTCCGCGGTCATCATGCTGTACCTGGCCAGAATCTGCATGGCGCTGTCGATCTTGAAATTTCCTTGGGTGACGACACGCTCTCCTTCGTTTAGGCCCTGATAGACGAGGTATTTGCCTCCGGCTCGGGGGCCGAGCACCACTTCTCTCAGCTCGTACGTCGGCTGATCGGTTCCGGGCACCTCCACGTACACGATTGCCCGTTTGCCCGTGATCAAGGGCGCGGTGGCCGGTATTACCAGTGGAGGCTCCGGATTCGCCTCATCCGTGTATCCGAAGGCCGATGCGGGCCTCAGAGGCATCTTGCTGTCCACGCACGTGCCGGGGGTGATACTTGCGGATTCGCGAGGGTGCACCGGGCAGATGTACTTCCCGGCCCATTCCGATTTGATCACCCGACCTTCCGCGTCGACCTCCGCCTCCAATTCCGCACTGACGAACATTCCCGGCCTGAGGAGCTCGTCCGGGTTCGGCACTTGTACGCGGACCTTCACCGAACGAGTTTTGGTGTCGAGCACAGGATCGATGAACAGCACCCGTCCTTTGAACGATTTCCCGGGGATTGCCGGGGTCGTGAAGGTCACGTCCTGGCCGTATCTGATCCAGGGGAGATCGGTCTCGTACGCGTCCATTTTCACCCACACCTCGGAAAAATCGCTGATGAGGTACATGTCCTGGCCTTCTTTTACGAACTGCCCGAGGACGGCCATCTTTTTCGTGACGGTACCGCTGATGGGGGCTTTCAGGGTCACGTAAAGATCAGGCTTCTTGTTTTTTTCGATGGTAGCGATTTGCTCTTTGGTGAGCCCGAGCTGAAGAAGTTTCTCTTCGGCGCCTCGAATCACGCCCGCGTCATCTTCGGAGGCCCGCCCCTTCTCTAAGGTGCGCAGAGTCTCGAAGAGCTCCACTTGGCTCTTGATCAGGGTGGGACTCCAGATCTTCACCATGGGATCGCCCTGTCTTACCCGAATCCCCGTGAAGTCCACGTAGATCTCGTCGAGTCTCCCGTCCACACGAGCCGTGAGAGCAGCGACCTTGGTCTCGTCTTCATAGACCATTCCCGCCAGGTTGACCTTTACCTTGGCTTGGTCCCGCTTAACCTCCGCAGTCTCGACTTCGGCCAATCTTTTGGCTTCTGCGGACATGACGAGCCGCGTAAGGCTTCCTTCCCCTTCCATGGCCCGGTCGGACTCCACAGGGATGAGAGTCATGTAGCAGATCGGACACTTGCCGGGACGCGGCAATCGAATCTGAGGATGCATGGAACAGGTCCAAAGGGCTGGGGCTTTTGCCTGGGACGCTTCCTTCGGGGTTTCGTGATCGTCATGGGGAGGGGTGGCCTGTTCGGCTGGAGGAGCGGTGGGAGACGGTCCCGGTCCGCTTCGGCCTGCAAGGTAGTACCCCAGCAGGAACGCGGCGGCAGACACGACCAGCACAAGAACAATTACGGTGCGAGCGGCTTTATTCCGTATTTGATTCTGCAGCGGTGCGCGGTCCATGATTCTTTCCTTTCGAATGATTCCATGCGGGTAATGCCGTTTGGTTTCCCCGTTGTCACGCGCCTTCCTTTGGTGAAGCAGCGTCGGAGACGAAACGAGGTTACTGTCGCGCCCTTCTTGAGGTTCTGGTGTTGTCGATGAAATCAGGAACGGAAAGAACAGGTGAGGAGGAAAACCAACGGCCCTTCGGCAGACCTCGGACCGTAATCCCCGACTGCTCTGCGTTCGTCAGGGCAGACCATGCCGCCCGCGTTTGGTGTCAGGGTTGAAAGCTGATCCTGTTTGTCAGCCGAAACCTGCAGCCCGGACCGGTGGCCTATCGGATCGGTTTTCCCCGAGGTGCAATTGATGGCGTCTCGATCTGTCGTCTCGCAGCGGCAGCGGGGGATATCGGATGTATCGGCCGGGCAACAGGAGCAGGGTTCCGCTATTCCCTCATGCGAGGCGTATCCGGAGCGGCAGGACATCGCCAACCACTCCGGAGAAAATGGGGCGGCCATGACACAGATTCCGACGATCAGGATAAACAACGTTGCCATAATCTGCTCCCCTGCTGCGAGCAGTTGTATAGGAAAAATGTGTTGATGGATCCACTCGCTGTCAAGCTGCTCTGAGACCTAAGCATCTTCTTGGGCGAGACCTCTCATGCAACCCCGGGCCCAAGACCGGCCCCCGTAGGCCCGAGAATCAAGCCAGGGAACCGGTCCGCAGCAGGTCAGAAGAGCTACCAGAGGTTGGCCGGACCGTAGGTGGCCGGTCGCGAAACCTGCGCTCCCGTAGCGGCTCCTCGGGGAGCGCGAGCAACGGCTTCAATTCCCCTGGGAGCGGTGATTCCCGGTTTCAGAGGCACGGCCGTGTATCCGGGGAGTGTCCCCAGCCCAAACGGGCTCTTCGCCGGCCCGGAAGTCGGTCCCACTGCACAACAGTCAGGAAGTGCCGGAGCGGCCGTGCGTCGCGGCTGGACAGCGGTCGGCTGGCCCATCCCGCAGCACCCACCGCGCGGAGCCACGGAGTACCCGCAACCGGACCTCGCGGCCGCGCAAGAGCCGCACCCGGGCCTAGCCATCGAGCAAGAGCCACACCCCATGGTTTGCGGAGCGCAGCAGGACGGAACCCCACCGTTCATCTGGGGAGGTTGGGGAGCCGCCGGAGCCTGTCCCGGCTGAGGGGCCTGCGGACAACAAGACGGAGCCGCGTAGGCTGCGGATATGGTTCCGGTTGCGACTAAGAGCGCCGCGGCGACAATAGCGATGATTCTCATCATTCTCTCCTTTTTCTCGGTTCATGCGGCGACCAACGGGAGCCGCCAACATATTTGGAGTTTTTGCAAAAAGTCCCTCCCCGGAAAGCCTTTCCCTGTTCTTCCCTACGCGCAGGCGCACTTGACCGGATTCATGGTTTCGGCCAATCGTATGACCCCGTCGGCCACTTCGACGATCCGGTCCGCGAATTCCGCGTTCTTCCTGCTGTGCGTCACCATCACGATGGTCTGGCCCTCTGAATTGAGACGCTTGAGCAGATTCATCACATCCGCGGAGTTCCTCGAATCGAGGTTGCCCGTGGGCTCATCCGCGAACAGGATCGGCGGCTCGTTCACCACGGCCCTCGCGATGGCCACGCGCTCCTGCTCGCCGCCTGAGAGCTGGTTGGGCAGTCGCATGGCCTTGTCCTTCAATCCGATCCGTTCCAAGGCCGAGAAAGCGAGGGACTTTTTATCGCTCTCGGAATGATGGGTGACGGCGAGGGGGAGCTGAACGTTTTCGAGCACGTTCAAATAGGGAACAAGTTGAAAGGACTGAAAAATAAATCCCATGAACTCACGGCGGAAATCTGCGAGTTTGTCCCGCTTCAGAGAGTAAATGTCGATGTCTCCCACCACGATCTGACCGCCGGAAGGACTCAACAATCCGCCCAACATGGAGAGGAGCGTGCTCTTCCCCGCACCTGACTCTCCCATCAGGGAGATGAAACCACTCTGCTCGATGGAGAGGTCGATCCCGCGTACCGCGGTCACCTTGGCTTCACCATCGCCGAATTCCTTGATCACGTTCCGGGCTTCGATGTAACTCATGGTTCTACCTCCTTACAATGTGCGCAGGGCTTCGCTGGGATCCATGCGGGCAGCGGTCATGGCCGGGTACAGAGAGGCCAGCAGCCCTATGACCACCGCGAGGAACACCGAGCCGACCGGAATGATCGGATCCCAGTAAAAGTGAATGGTGTGATCGCTCATGAAGCTCAGCAGGGCCCGGGTCACGCCGATTCCAACTACATAACCGGCCACACCGGCCAGTAATGACACGACGAACGCCTCGAGGAGGATGATTTTCATGATGTGAGATTTGCGAAAACCGATCGCACTGAAAATTCCGATCTCCCGGGTGCGCTCGTTCACGCTGGCCGTCATGGTCACGAAAACCACCATGGACCCCACGAGGAGAACCAATCCGGAGATGCCCAGCGAAAACTTGCGGAAACTGTGAAGAGTGTCCATGCGGCCCGCGACCACCTGCTGGACCGCCGTGACCTTCGCGGTGGGAATCTTTTCGGAAATCTGCTCGACGATCTCCGTTATGGGGCAGTTTTTGCACAGGGCTGCGATCTCCACCATGCCCACTTTGCCCTCTTTGCCGAATATCTTTTGCGAGACGGGAAGATACATGAACAGCAGATTGTCGTCCTGCGATCCGGTCGTCTCGAGGACGCCGGACACCTTGAAGGTCTCGCCCTTGATGTCTACGACCGAGCCCGGCTTCGCTCGGAGGTGTTCCGCCGCTTCCGAGCCAAGCAGGAGGTCGTCCTCGTATTCGGGCGCGTTCCCGTTGATCTTCCACCATTTCTTCAGGGAGAGCTCCGAGGGGAAATCCACGCCCACCACGAGAGCCTTGTACCCCTCCCGCTCGAACACGCCGAAGACTTTGGGGCTTACGATGCGGATATTGGCGGCGTTGTGGATGGTTTTGATCTTGGCGATATCCTCCTGAGAGATCTCCTTGAGGTCAAAGGAGAGCCCTCCAAGACTCAAACCGCCGTACGTGAGCGAAAGGCCTTCGGATTTCGGAGTAATGAGGATGTTTGCCCCGAATTCGTCCATCTTGTGTCCGATATCCTCTTCGAGGGTGCTGGTGGTGGTGATGAGCGCCACGACAGCCGCCACTCCGACAAGCAACCCCGTGACGAGGAAGAAGACTTTCGCCTTCCTCCGTCGTAAGTTGTTTACAGCGATATCATGCAGTTTCATTGCAATCCCCCTCTACTGGAAATAGCGCAGCCCGGCCACGACGTCTTGTTGGGTGATGATCAGGTTTTTTCCGTCATTGGTAACTTTAAGGGGATGCGGGTTGCAGCCTCCTGTGAGCACGTTGATCTTGTCGGTTCTGAATTTCAGCCCGCAATTGATGCAGATCATGTTGGTGCCCTGCTGCACGTAACCCTTCTTGGCTTGGAAGCAGCGGTCGCAGGCGTCGAGCGCGGCCCGGATTACGCCGTCGGTACTCTTGACGATGAAGAAGCGAACTCGCTGATTCGGCGCGTGCGCGTACTCGAAATGTCTCGCTGTTCCGTCCTGGAACTCCGCAGCGGGAAAACTGAATGCGCCGTTTACCGGCTTCACTTGCACGGCGGGCACCGTAAAATTCCACGCGTGGGCAGCCCCTGAGACGAGCAGAACGCTACCGATGATTCCGATGATCAGGCCGGCAATGGCACGGGGTCTTTCCAACGCACAGATTGCTTTCATCTCTCTTATTCCTTCTTTCGTCGGTTTCGATTTTGTTACGGTCCGCGAAAACGCGGGGCCTGGTAGTGCGATTCGGATTCATGGCTTCTCAGGGCGTGAGCAAAGCCTTCAGGTCGGTTTGAGAAGCGATCATCCGAGGCCAGAAGGTTTTCCAGTCGTCCTGACCGGCCGAGGCCCGGATCTTTTCCTTCACCGCGGAATCCAGAATCCTGACATCCGCTTCCCGAAAGAGCTTGCCAGTCCATTCCATGGTCTTGCGGGTCTTCTCTTCGGGGTCGGTCACTCCCTCGAGGACCGTGTCTTCGAGCAACTTCCTGATTCCCAGTCGCTGTCCCACGATCTGACGGAATTTTTCCTCCGAGCCGAAACGACTTTTGACCTGAGCCATGAATTCGTCCTTGGAAATCCCGCTCTTCTTCAGGATCTCCTGGATTTCGGCCTCGATTTCCTGCGGTTGTATCACCACGGTCTGAGCATCGGCCGCCTGGAGAAGGATCTCCTTTCCAACCACGCTGAAGAAAGACGAGGCCGCGTCCGGCTCTTTTTGTTCCTTCCCGGCCGGGTCGAGCGATAGCTTCAAGTCCCGTTTGAAAATGGGCTTACCGTTCACCGTGGCCACGACCACGTCGTCAATGCCTGCGCCTTGGGGTTTAAACAGGCCGTCCAGCCTGGCCGGGTATCCGGCCCGGACGATCGCCTGCTGAATGTGTTCGGGTTTGGTCTGCTTCTCCCGAAACTTCACCGTGACGTCCTGGGACGCGAGGCTCACCTCCGTGTCTACGACTCCGGGCAATTTACTCGCCGCCTCTTTCACGGTGACGGTGCACGCGGGGCAGTACATCTGGTTTACCGTGAACCTGGAGGCGATTACATCTCCCGTCAGCATGCGGAACGCCCCATAGCCTCCGACCGCGGCCAACAGGAGAGCGGCAATGACAATTCCCGCCTTGCGCACCTTGTTGGCCGAAATCTTGTGCTCGGCCTGTTCCAGCGTATCCATATTGATCTTTTTCATTTGTCGTTCTGTGGACATACCAACACTCCCCTCATGTGGAGAAGGTCATCGTGCATGAACAGCCGTCCATGCGGTAATGGGCGAACCCGAAATCCGGGGCCCGTGCCCGATTGCCGTTGGGCCGCGTAGCAGCGGAACCGCTTGCGTTCAGGCTAGGCACGAAATGTCAAGCGCAACGCACGGTACAAGGTTCCTCGGCGAACCGGTGTGAATTAATCTACTGATGTTTTGTCAAGATTGAAAAGAGAGGAAGTATCAACAACGGAGAGAACAGGTCTGGAGCAAGGCGTCACCGCCGGGTGGGGCTATCCGGTCAACCACACTGACGCGTACCTGAGGCTGGGTAGTCTGAACCATCGGCGCTTGCCCGCAGGCAGTGCACGGGACCCGGACGGAACCGTCATCCACAGCGTACCCCGACAGGGCCACCAGTTGCATCTGCTCGAGGCAACGGCACGTGCGGCGTTCCTGCATCAGCACGTTTCCGGAGCAGCAGGATTTTGCCTTGGTTACGTTGTGGTCGGAACAGCACGACCGTGCCGCGGGATGGCACAGGTTGCGAGCGGTCGCCTTCATGGCGCAACATGACTGGGGGGCCTTTTGGGCCACTGCCGTCTTTCCCATGGTCTTGCAGCAGCATGGACGCAGGGACGCAGGGGCTACCGTGACACCCACCAACGAGATGCAGACCATAATGTTGAGAAGACGAATGAGCATGGCAACCGCTTGCGTATTTTGATCCTTAGTAATTCAGTGTACCCACTTGCCTTCGAATGTCAAGAAGCATGATCGTCTTTCCTCTGCCACGAACGATGAAATCTCGAAATAGTTCACCGGGAAGGAAAACTAAGCCCGACAGCGAGGCGGTTGGCGAGAATCCCCATCCCCTGACCCCTTCCCCAAGCTTGGGGAAGGGGACCAAAAAGCCCCCTCTCCATGCTTGGAGAGGGGGTGTGGGGGCATAGGCGCTAACTTTTGCTTAACTTGTTCGGTTCCATGAAATATTCGCCATCCGAATACCCGGAGTTGAAACTCCGGGCTATTATCAGTCGCCCCTTCAGGGCTTGAACAGCAATGTTTTTGTCCCGGAGGGACAGCCGATAATAGCCCGGCACTTCAGTGCCGGG
>Ga0172371_10009185_pt1 | contig 13645 bp, 14 predicted proteins | sample Lak12m_FD_114543 | JGI IMG/M metagenome (GOLD analysis project Ga0172371, IMG submission 114543) | Freshwater microbial communities from Kabuno Bay, South-Kivu, Congo - kab_022012_12m | ecosystem: Environmental > Aquatic > Freshwater > Lake | place: Democratic Republic of the Congo: South-Kivu... | reverse complement strand
TTCGGCCAACGGTTCGCGGCCCAATTCCTGCGCCAATTTTCTTTTTGTCTGAGTATATTTGGAAATGCTTTCAACCATGTGCACCGGAATGCGGATTGTGCGCGACTGGTCGGCCAAAGCGCGGGTTATGGCCTGGCGTATCCACCAAGTGGCGTATGTTGAAAACTTAAATCCTTTTCTGTAATCGAATTTATCAACCGCGCGCGACAAACCAATATTACCTTCCTGAATAAGGTCTAAAATATTCAAATTCGGAGTGCGGTGGATATAACGCTTGGCAATCGAAACAACCAAACGCAAGTTGGCGCGAATTAATTGCTGGCGGGCTTCTTCGTCGCCTTTTTCGGCGCGTTTAGCCAAATCTTTTTCCTGCTGACCGGTCAAAAGCGCGGTTTTTCCGATTTCTTTCAAATACATTTGCACCGCGTCGGGCAAACCGCCTTCGTCTACCTTTGTCGCTTCTTTCAATTCTTTTTCACTGACTTCGGACTTGTCTTCGACTTCTATCAGCTGGCTGGTTTCGATAACTTTAATATTCGCTTTGTCCAAGCGGTCGTAAACTTCTTCCAAAAATTCAACATCGTTTTCGATGTTCGGAAAACGGGAAAGAATTTCGTTGTCGGTAACAAAACCGCGCGGCCTGCCGATTTTAACAAGCTCGTCGATAATGGATTCGTCGAATTTAAATTTCCGCGGAGCCGGTTTTTTGGCGGCTTTTTTCGCCTTTTTGCTTTTTTTAACCGGCTTTTTTACCGCTTTCTTTTTGGGCTTGCGGATTTTGGGCTTCGCGGTCTTTTTCACTTTTTTAATTTTTTTGGCCTTTTTGAGTTTTTTGGGCATTTCAATAAAAATTCACTATTGCCAATAATACAATAGCAGCCGCGTTTCTATAACACTATTTTGCACTATTTTTAAGATTTTGACAACCCCGTTAGAAACCTTTGGCAAAAAATAATTTTAAACGATTTTTCAGATATTTTCGACCCATACCCGATTTCAAATATTTTTCTCTAGCCCTGGCATCTTCCATATTTAAGCCAATTTCACAATAAATAATTTTCCAAGGAAAACCATGCTTCGTGGATTTATTTTTACCAGCATTATGACTTAAAATTCTTTTTTGCAGATCTTTAGTCGAACCAATATACCACCCATTTTGCTTATTTTGTAAGACATAAACGTACCACACCCCGTTAGAAATTTTATTAGAAAAAATTTTAGAAAAATTTTTTCTATTATCTTTTAGTGAATTATCCTCCATAAAATATGACTACCCACCTACACAATGAATTATATAAAATTAAATTTCTAACGGGGCACATGGCAGGTTTCTAACGGGGCAACTCCCACTTATGCCGTCATCAGCCGATTGATTTGGCTGAATTCTTCCAAAAGTTTTTTAGTTTCTTCTTCGTTGCCATTGGCTTCGGCTTCTTTTATAAGATTTGCCACGCCTTTGCGTTTTTCTTTCAAGTATTCCAACTTCAACTGGCACGCCAAGTCGCAAAATTCTTTTTCAATTTTTTGTTCATATTCTTCGTCCTGCTCGTCCGCTTGCAAATCAAAAGCCGAACGCAAAGAAACCATATCGCGCAAATTTCCGATTTTTTCTTTTTCCACAACATCGACGCCAACAGAACCGTCAGACATGCTTTTGAAAACCAATAAATAATCTATCGGCAAATAATCGGTGTAATCGTTAAGGCGCTCTTTAAGGCCGTCTTTTGCGCTTAAAATACTCAACAATCTTTGGGCTATTAAGTCTCTGCGAGAGGCGGATTCGCGAAAACCAAACGCCGAATTGCGTAAATTTTCTTCATTATTTGTTTGTTTTTTATCAACGACAATCCGCGTTTTTAACATTGCCATCTCTTCAGCCAAAACCCTTTCTTCTATTTTTACCAACACCGAAAGTTCTTTTAGCCAATGGGAACGCTCTATTGGGCTGGCGAGATTTTTAATTTTACCCAAAATAAAACGCAGATTCTTCTTTAACCCGCCAATATCGTCATCTTTGTCCAAATAACGATTGAAATAAAATTCCATCGCGTGCTTGGCTTTTGAAACCAGTTCTGCCAATGTGCCCGGAGATTTTTGCACCGCTTCGGCCGGATCTTTAAATCCTTCAAGAGTTAAAATTTTTGCTGACAAATCATTTACCGCCGCCAAATCAATAGCGCGCTCGGCGGCGTTTAAGCCAGCTTCGTCGCTGTCAAAACAAAACACCAGTTGCTCGGCCATGCGGTTTAGGGTTTTCAAATGGCTTTCCGTCAACGCCGTGCCCGAAGACGCAGCGATATTTTTAACGCCATCTTGGTATGCCATTAAAAAGTCCATTTGGCCTTCCACTAAAATCGCCGATTTTTCTTTGCGGATATATTCTTTGCTTTTGTGCAAGCCGTAAAGAATTTTTGATTTGCTGAAAATCGCGGTTTCGGGGCTGTTTACATATTTGCCGAATTCCGGCCTTTCGTATTTCGGCAAAACTCTGCCTGTGAACCCGACCACTTTCCCAAAATGGTCGCATATGGGGAAAATTATTCTGCCGCGGAATCTGTCGATATAACTGCCTCTGTCATTTTTAAAATTCAAACCCGAACGTTCAATGTCTTTTATATTGAATCCCATCTTCAGCAAAAACCTGGTAAGCGAATCGAAATCATTTGTTGAAAATCCAATTTCAAATTCATCGATAGTTTCTTGTTTTAGCCCGCGCTCAAAAAGATATTTCAAAGCTTCGGCGCCGATTTCTGTTTTAAGTTGGGCCGCGAAAAAGTTTTTTGCGGATTCGTTAATATCATAAAGAATTCCAAATTGCCTGTGTTCTAGCGGACTGACTTTTTTTAATTCTATTCCGGCTTTCTCGGCTAAAATTTGCAAAGCTTCGTAGAATTCCAAATTTTCATATTTCATTAAAAATTTGAAAATGTCGCCGCCTTCGCCGCAAGAACCGAAACAATGCCAAGTCTGCCTGTCAGGCGAAACAATAAACGATGGAGTTTTTTCTTTATGAAAAGGGCAAACCGCTTTAAAGTTTTTACCGGCCGGCAAAAGAGTAATATAAGAACGGATGAATTCTACGATGTCGAGACGGTCTTTGATTTCCTGGACTGGAGAGCTTGTCATACCTATGATTTTAGCCAAAAAAAAACGGGGGTCAACCCCCGTTTTAGTCCCGTATTTGCTTGAAAAAATCGACTGCGGATATCCTAAAATTCTCCTTTATTATTTCTTTGATTAGGGCGGCATAGACATGGTGCCTGCCAAACCTGTTTATTTTAACCGTAATTTTTTTACCCAAATGCGCCACCTTTATTTCAATCTTCTGTCCGTCGGAAACTTTTTGAACATGCTCCGCGAAAAATTCGGCGTCTTTCGAAAATCCATAACTTATAATTCTTCTGTCGAGCGATTCCGCCATTTTTTTAATGCGCTCATCGTCAAAATTCAAAATCGCCAATCCGTTCCATTTTAGTTTGCCAAGTAAAAATTTATATTCCGAAGCGATTTCGTCGAGGTTTTTGAAATTTTCGGCGTAAACCATTGTTATCGCCGTAAGCACAACCGTGTTCGGCTTGGCAACGCTCAACAGATATTTCATTCCGTCAGGCCGGTCGATTGCCGCCTCCAAAACCAAAAATTCTTTCGTCATCGGCGCTTTGGCGCGAAAAGATTTTTTAATCGCTTGTTTTAAAACTTTAAGCCATAAGAAAAAATTTCCCTCTCCCGAAGGTAAATTTAAAATCGAAAGCGGCAGGCCGATTTCGGCGTTAAAATTTTTCTTGTTCGCCCGCACGGGAAACTTTTTTTCTTGGAGCGCCTCTACTATCGCTTCCTTAACCCAATGCCTGCCGGTAGTGCCCGCCACAATAACAACATGCGGCTTTATCCTGAAAATATAAATCTTCGCGCACCATTTCAATATTAATCTAACTATTGCTTTATTCATTGTATAATTTTGTATTTCGTATTGTTTCTATTTTGCAGTCTGTAAGCTTTCAGCTTATAGCTTTTAGCTTATAGGATTTAATCCTCAAACTTTTTAATTATTGTTATCAGCATTTTTTGCACTTCCAGCAATAAATTATCAACCTTGCTAAAATCCAATTTAGGATACAATTCTTTAGCTATTACAATTTGCGTTTCTAGTTCGGCGCCGGAACCATCAGCTATTCTTAAAAAATGCAGAAAATCTTTCTTTGTCTTTCTTTTCTTTCCTTCCGCGATATTCGAGGGAATCGCGACTGCGGCTCTGCGCATTTGGCTGCATAAACCATAAGTTTCTGATTTCGGAAATTTTTCCGTAAGCTTATAAACCTCAATCACCAATTTGATTGATTTTTGCCAAACTATCAATTGTCGAAATGATTCCAAATACATAATTCCTAAAAGCTACAAGCTAACAGCTATAAGCTGTTTATATATTCTTTTATTCTCTTCATCGCTTCGTGAATATCTTTTTCATTTCTGCCAAACGATAATCTGATATGGCCTTCGCCCGAAGGGCCAAAAGCTATTCCGGGCACAACCGCCACATGGGCTTTATTCAATAAATCCATGACGAAATTCCAAGACACGGATTTACTCTGATTTCGACTCTGATTTACTCTGATTTTATCCGAGTTGATCCGAGTTTGATCTGCGTTTATCCGCTTTATCTTGGGGAAAACGAAATACGAACTGTTTGGTTTTTGATAAGAAAAAACTTCCGGCATTTCATCGAGATAAGAGCAAATCAAATCGCGGCGTTCTTTGTATTGCTGGCAAAATTGCTTCGCGTCTTTATCGGCGAAATCCATGGCCGCCATGGCCGCGAATTGCGAAACCGTCGGCGCGCAGGTAACCAAAGCATCGTGAACTTTCACGATTTCCGAGATATTTTCTTCATCGCTGTGCACAAAACCTACCCGCCAGCCTGTCATGGCGTAAATTTTAGACATACTGAAAACCCTTATTACAATCTTGCGCAAATCGGGAATTTGCGCCAAAGAAAAGAAAGGCTCTTCGGATTCGTATATAAAGTCTTTATAAACCTCGTCGCAAAGCAGAAAAACCTTCTTTTTCCAAGCAATTTCCGCCAATTTGAATAATTCGTCTTTGGAAAAATAAGTGCCTGTGGGATTGTTAGGATTGCAAAACAAAATCGCGGCGGTGCGCGGCCCGACTTTTTTCAACAAATCGGCAAAATCTATTTTCCACCCGTCTTCTTTAGACCCTGAGTTTTTCGAAGGGTTCTCGACAAGATTTGAGAATATCGGTTTGCCGCCCGCCATTTTTACGGCTTCGGGATAAGAAGCGTAGCTTGGCGAAAATAAAATTACTTCGTCTTTTTTTTCATTAACCAAAGAAATCAAACTCGCGGTAATTCCCTCTATCGAGCCTACCGTAACAATAATTTCTTTTTCAAAATCATAATACATTTTTTCATCCGCCAATTTTTGCTCGATTGTTTCGCGAAGTTCCGGCAAACCGTATGTTAAAGAATATTTCGCGGCCGCTCCCCTGTTGAGGGCTTTTATCGCGGCTTTTTTAATTATTTCAGGAGTGTCAAAAGAAGGAATGCCTTGCGCCAGAGAAACCACGTCGGGAACCTGCGAAGCCGCAAGCTCCATTTGTTTTATAGGCGAGAGTTTAATTTTTTCCGTTCTTAAAAAAGGCATATTTGAATTATATGCCTTTTCACCTTTAGAGTCTATCGTTCGTTTTTAATATTGAAATGGCACTCTATTTCCATTTTGCAATGTGAATTCTGAAAAGAAATTGCCAACAACATCGCCGTTGCTGTCAAAATGATAATTTCCCAATACCCCATTATAATTTTTAATGCCGTATAAATAATCTTTAATTTTGCCAGAATCGTAACCAACTTTGGTAAGAGCATCGCGAATAATATAAGCCCTATCCCACGCGGCGCCAGCCAAAAAATTTTGTACCACGTCTTTACCGAAATTATTTTTATACCTCTTTAATAAGTCTTTCAACGCATTTGTTGGGTCAGTGCTATCACTTATCACAATACCATTCATATATTGTCCGCCTGTCGATAGCGCATCCGGCGTTCCTAAAGAAAAATTACCGTGAATAGGAATCTTTATTCCTAACTCTCTTGCTTGTTTTACTATTATTCCGCCCGCTTTTGCCGAAGTGCCAGGGTTGATGTAAAACATTTCGGCATCACTGGCTTTAATTTTACTAAGAACCGTACGAAAATCAGGTATTGCGCCGTTATAGGTTTCATCCGCAACAACGGAAATGCCCTTTTCGGAAAACACTTTCTTCATTACATCTCTTACACCCAAAGAATAATCTGTATTCTCGGACATTATCGCAACCTTCTTGTATTTTTTAATAATAACTTCAGCATCAAGTTTTGCCACATCGCTATCCGAAGGAGAATTTCTGAAAATATAATCGCCCGCGTTAGTAATGGCCGGATTACTGGAAAAACTGGAAAAAAGAATTATTTTATTTTGTTCAACAATAGGGGCCACCGCTAATGTTTCTGCGCTGCACGTTCCGCCCAGAATAACTTTAACTTTATCTATATTAATCAACTTTTGCACGGCAGTAGTAGCATCTTTACCATTACACTTTCCATCTTCATAAATCATTTCTATTGATTGACCATTAATTCCGCCCGATTTATTAATATCGTCAACGGCCAAAGAAATAACATTTTTTTCAGTTTCCCCAAAACTCGCCCCGTCACCGGTTAATGCGCCAATAAATCCAATTTTAATCGGCTCCTTTGAGGATGTGCTGCTCGGATTTTTGTAAAGCGTATACCCGACCGCTATAACCGCTACTGCAATTATTATACCAACGGCCCATTTTGTAGGGTTGTTCATTTTAGTATTTATTAATTATTTATTGCGTATATTCGACTGTCTTGCCGTTCTTGATAACTAAAACGTCAAATTTCATAACCTTCAATTCCCTGTCAGCGTCAAACTCTACCGAGGAAACAGCCATAGAATCTTTGAAGTTAAGCCTGACAAGCGCGTCTTTTATCGCCTTTTGGTCGGTGCCGACGTTCTTTATAACTTGAGCAAATATCCTTACGGCGTCATAGGCATACGGAGAAAATCCGTTTGCATTCTTTCCTGTTGCCTGTTTTATCTTATCCTGAAATTCGGTAGGGTTGTTTATCTGACCATTTGTGAACATTATTCCTTCAGCTTCCGGTAATGCAATCAAGTTATTATCAAAGAAGGCATCTCCTCCAACAATCGGAACATTAAATGCCATTGTTTTTATCTGTTTTAGCCCGGCAATAGAATTTTGCGGATAAACAATAAAGTAAAGGACATCGGGATTTGCCGCTTTGGCTTTTGCAAGCTGAGTTCTTAGATCGGTGGATGTTTGAATAATACCCTCGCTATAAACCACATCACCTCCTAATTCCTTAAACCTCTGAGTAAAGACATCATTCAGTCCTTGCCCCCAATCATTTTTGACATATATTATGGCCGCTTTTTTCTTATTAAGCGTGCTGTAGGTAAATTCTGCCGCAAATTTACCCTGCAAAAAATCTGAAGGGTAATTACGAAAAATATAATCTCCCGCTTTTGTTAAATTCGGAGCCGAAGCCGTAAGCAAAGTCGGAACCTCGCCAGTTTGAGCAACCGGCGCACTTGCTCCTGCCACTGCCGAACACATCGGACCAACTATCACCGACACTTTATCAGAAGTAACTAATTTATTCATCGCGCTAACGCCAGTGGTTGAATTGCATTGATCATCTTCCACAACCAATTTGATCTGCCTTCCATTTATTCCACCAGCATCATTTATTTCTTTAACTGCCAATGCTGCGCCGCCATAAAACCCTTCTCCATAACCCGCCGCTTCGCCAGTCATCGGAGAAGACAAACCGATTTTAATCGGCTCGCCCGAAGCCTGCTGGGGCTTATTAAAATAAAAATAGCCGCCAACAAGGACGACCAAAACAACGATTGCGCCGATGATTATTTTATTTGAGCCCATCGCCGCTATCGGCTCAGTTGGATTTTGTGTATCCATAAATTTAGATAATTGCTCAATATTCGACTTTTTTAAGAGTATTATTTGCCCCATTTTTTGGCAAATTACTTATCCACAATAAAAAATTCCCCGCTTAGCGGGGAATTTTTTAAAAACAATTTAGATATTTAAATCGTCAACTGCTTTGTCCACGGGGCTCCTCATCGGACGAGTTGAACCTTCCGGCTCAAGAATCTTGAGGTTCACGCGGGCATTGTTTTTGATGCCGACGATTCTCAAAAGCGAACGAATCGCTTGGGCGGTCGAACCCTTTCTACCGACAACCTGACCCATATCGAGCGGATGGACTTTCAAAACAAGAAGAACTCCCATTTCGTCGACTTTCCTTTCGACTTTAACGTCATCCGGATGGTCAACAATATACTTAACGAGAAATTCCAAAAATTGTTCGTCTCTGAATTCCATTATAAATCTTTAACTGACATTTGTGTGCAATTTCGACCTTTTGCTTATTCCGCCGGCGTTTCTGACGCCGTTTCTTCGGTTTTTATTTCTTCCGCGGGAGTCGCAGCTGCCGCCGGTTGCGCCGGAGCGACTTCTGCCGAACCCATATTAGCAGCGCTCTGCTCGGGCACGGCTTTTTTGCTCTTGGCATGAACCGCTATTTTAGCGCCTTTGATTATTCCCTTGGTTACCAAAACATTGTGTACTGAATCAGTTGGCTGAGCGCCGACTTTAAGCCAATAATTGGCCCTATCGGCGTTAATGTCCGATTCCTTGCTTTTCGGGTCGAGCCAGCCGAGGTCCTCAACATAGCGTCCGGTGGTCTTTAAACGCTTTTCGGTAACAACGAGCCGATAAGACGGCTGGTGTTTCTTGCCTATTCTTTTTAATTTGATTGCTAACATAGTTGCCTAAATATATCAAAATGCCTTAAAAAAATCAAGCCGCCGCCTCCATTTTCAAAGATATTATCTTTGAAGTGCCCTCGTCGCAAACCGTAATGCCATACAAGACGTCGGCCGCCTCCATTATTGCCCGGTTATGAGTAACGATGATAAATTGGGTTTTCTCGGAAAATTCTTTGACAAGGTTGGCAAAACGGCGAGAATTGTTTTCGTCCAAAGCCGCTTCCACTTCGTCCAAAAGCAAAAACGGCGGGGGGCTGATGGAAATAAGCGCGAAAAGCGCCGCTATTGAAACCAAACTTCTTTCGCCGCCCGAAAGCAATTCAAGTGAATTTATTTTTTTCTTCGGCAAGCTAAGTTCTATTTCAACGCCGGACTTCAATTCATTTTCTTTATCATCTTCGGCAATTGCAGTCTCCCCATTTTCTTCACCGTTTTCCTCGTTGGCTTTAACGCGCGCTTCATATTTTTTAATCTTCAATTTTGCCTGGCCGCCGCCAAACATCAAACGGAAAAATTTATTGAATTCTTCATTTACCATTTTCAAAGAACCGTTAAATTCCGAATGAATTTTTTCGCTAAGTTCTTTTATCAGGCCGCGCAAATCGACAACGGCTTTTTTCAAGTCATTCGATTGATTGGTAAGAAAATTAAAGTGGTCTTCTGTTTCTTTGGCTTCTTTAACCAATGATTCGTCTATTTCGCCTATCGAAGCAAGCTCCGAGCGAAGCCGGAACATTTTTCTTTCGATTTCCGTGGAATCGCCAAAATCTGTTTGTAGTTCGTAGTTTGCGGTTTGCAGTTCTTTTAAATTTCTTCCAATTTGGCGGAGCTGGCTTTCCAAGTCCTGCATTTTAAGGTTTAATCTTTCACGCTCAAAAAGGATTTTGTTTTTCTGCTCTTCCAAGCCGGACAAATCTTTTCTTTTTAACTCAAGCGCCTCGAAAACTTTTTGGAAATTTTTGTTGAAATCTTCCATCCCTTGGGCGATTTCGGTTTCGCGAGTTTCAAGAGCTTTAAGCTCTTTTTCAAGTTTGGCGAATTCTTCAAGTAAGTTTTCTTTCAATTTTTCGAATTCAAAAAATTCTTTCGGCTTGGAATTATCACCCTTAGCCGGATTCAAAAATTCGGTTATTTTACTGATTAAAGACTTCAAGCCGTGCCTAAGCTCGTCGACATCGGAATTTTCCAAGATTTTTTCCAAATTTTCTTTGGTTTCACTTATTAAAACAACAAGCTCTTGGCTATTAAATTTTTTACCTTCGCTTTTTTGCCCCTGGCCCAGAAATTCCATTTTGGCTTCCAAACGACCGAGTTCCTTTTCGATTTCCGAGCGGCGCGCCAAAATTTCTTTTCTCTTTTCTCTTGTCTCTTTTATCTCCGCGTATTCCTGCGGGCGGGTTTCGATTTTTTTAAGCTCGGCTTCGGCTTCAACTATTTCTTCGCGCTTTTCTTTTATTTGATGCTCTAAATTTTTCAGCGACGGAGCGACTTCGTTTTCTTTGTCAGTTATGTCTTTCAATTTTTGCGAGAAATAAAAATTCTCGAGGTTTTTAAGCTCGTCTTCGATTTCCGCGCGTTTAAGCCACTTGCCCGTTTGGCGCTTTAACATGCGCAAACGCGGCGCGACTTCCGCCAGCATGGCCGCCACTTTTTCCAAATTAAAAGAAGTGTTTTTAAGTTTTCTTTCGGCTTCGTTTTTTTTAAGCTGATATTCGCGAAGGCCCAAAATTTCTTCTATCATGGCGCGGCGTTCCTGCGCCGAAGCCTTAACGAACAAATCGCTGTCACCCTGGCCGATAATGGTTAAACCTTTTGTGCCCAAACGCGAACGGCTGAAAAAGTCGATTATGTCTTTGTGCCGGACTTCCGATTTATTTATAAAATACTGCGAAACGCCGTCGCGGCCGACGCGCTTGGTAATGGCAACTTCTTTAAAATCAACAGGGAAAAATCCCGAGCCGTTGTCGAAATAAAGCCCGGCCTGAGCCATGCTCATTTTCGCTTTTTTAAGAGTGCCGTTAAAAATTAAGTCTTCGGCTTTGGCGCTGCGGAGATTTTTTGTTTCGCGTTCGCCCAAAAGCCAACGGACCGCGTCGATGATGTTTGACTTGCCCGAACCGTTCGGTCCGACTATGGCCGTAATGCCGGCGGGAAAATCCAAAACCGTTTTTGACGCGAATGATTTAAATCCGTTAAGTTCTAAAGACTTTAAGCGCATATTTTTATAGCTAAGCGCGAAGCGCTTATCGCCAAGCGTACGATTTGCACTTTGCGATTAGCGATTAGCGATTTCTTTTAATGCGTTTTTTGCCGCTTCACTCTCGGCTTCTTGCTTCGAATAACCTTCTCCTTCGGCTGCCAACTTTTCACCGAAGAAAACTCCGATTTTGAAAATCTTTTTGTGGTCCGGGCCCCATTCTTCAAGAACCGAATAAGTCGGAGTAAGCTTCAATTTTTCCTGCACGATTTCCTGCAAATGGCTCTTTGGATCTTTATACAATCCGCCTTTGATTATTCTGTCGAGATTTTTGTCGACAATGGAAGTTTCGATAAGTTTTTTAGCCGCTTCATAGCCGGCATCAAGATAAACCGCGCCGATAACCGACTCCATGGCATTTGCCAAAATAACCTCGCGCGCGCGGCCGTCATCTTTTTTCTCGCCGCGGGAAAGTAAAATAAAATTGTCTAAGTCCAAGTCTTTGGCGACCAAAGCCATTGTTTGGTAATTAACCAAAGCGGCGCGGAAACTCGTCAGTTGGCCTTCGGGATATTCCGGAAATTTGGCGAACAAATTTTCGGTAACCACAAGCTCCAAAACCGCGTCGCCCAAAAATTCCAGCCGTTCGTTATGCGGAGTTTTCCACGAAGGATTTTCGTTAAGATAAGAACGGTGAGTTAAAGCCTCATAAAGGATGTCCTTATTTTTAAATTCAATGCCGAGCTTTTGCTCTAGTTTAGATATATCAATTTGCACTGCTTTTAAATCCGAAGCACGAAATCCGAAATCCGAAACAAATCGTAAAAATCCAATTTTCAAAATCCGAAACGTTTTAGATTTTGAATTTCAATAATTTGAATTTGTTTAGAATTTCGAAATTCGATATTCGAAATTTTTAACTATACTCTTCTCGATTTTTTCGGACGCGGTCCGTTGTGCGGAATCGGCGTAACGTCTTTAATCGACAAAATATTAAAACCTTGATTGGCGAAAGAACGGATAGCCGAATCACGGCCGGCGCTGACGCCTTTAACAATTATATCAAGATTCACAAAACCAAGCTTCTTAAGCTTTTCGCTGATCAAAGAAACGACTTTCGAAGCCGCGAACGGAGTGGCTTTTTTCGGTCCCGAAAAACCCATCGAACCGGCGGTTCCCCAGGCCACAACTCCGCCGTTTTTGTCGGTGGCGGTGATTATGGTGTTATTAAAGCTGACATTGATATAAATTCTGCCGCTTTCCATTTTTTTGGAGCCGGCGGCTTTAACAGCCGTCTTGGCGGCGGCGTTTTCAACCTTATCGGTTTCTTTTAAAGCCTGTTCTTCGGTTTGTGCGATTATTTTTTTCTTTCCCATAAATTTTAGCAAATCGCTAATCGCAAAGCGCAAATCGTACGCTTGACGATAAGCGCTTCGCGCTTAGCTTATTTTAGTTCCGTCTTTCTTTTTCCGCTGCCGACGGTTTTTCTGACATTGCCGCGAACTGTTCTGGAATTGGTTCTGGTTCTTTGGCCGCGAACCGGCAAACGCCTTGCATGCCTGACGCCGCGATAAGCCTGAATTTCTTTCAAACGGACAATATTTTGCTTAACCACCTGCCTTAATTCTCCTTCAACTTTATAACTCTTTTCAATAATGTCTTTTAACTTTCCAACTTCTTCGGAAGTTAAATCTTTGGCGCGTTTAGACAAATCGATTTTCGCGCTTTTCAAAATTTTAACGGCAGTTGTCGGGCCGATGCCGTAAATATAAGTAAGCGCAGCCTCCACTCGCTTATTGTCCGGAATATTTATACCTATGATTCTCATAATTTAAGCAAATCGCTAATCGCAAAGCGCAAATCGTACGCTTGGCGATAAGCGCTTCGCGCTTAGCTAATTATCCTTGTCTTTGTTTGTGCTTGGGATTTTTTTTGCAGATAACATAAATCCTCCCTTGCCTTTTAACGACCTGGCAATTTTGACATATTTTTTTGACCGAACTTCTTACTTTCATAGTATTGCGGCTAATCGCTAATCGCAAAGCGCAAATCGTACGCTTAGCGATAAGCGCTTCGCGCTTAGCTAAATTTAGAACCTCCGTGTTATTCTTCCCCTTTTTCTATCGTCGCTTAATTCGACGAGCACTCTATCACCGGGAAGAATTTTAATGTAATATATCCTCATCTTGCCCGAAGGATAAGCTAAAACTTCTTCGGTATCAGAAATCTTCACTTTAAAATTCGCCGAGGGCAAAGCCTCGACAATAATTCCTTCAACCGGTTTTTCCTTTTTTTTATCTGGCATTTTTAGGATATGTAAATAATAGCAGATTGGACAATTATGTCAATAAAACAGCACAAAACCTGCTGCGGCGCCGACTAAGTCGAAAAACAAATCTTTCATTTTATCCACTACCCCGCTTTTGAAAAGCGCCGGATTATTTATGCCCAAAACATACAGGTCGCGGACAAATTCGTAAAATTCCCAAAGCACGCCGATTAAAATAACAAACGACAGTGCAAAAACAAAATTCACCAGCCACTTGGGAAATTT
>Ga0172371_10009184_pt1 | contig 13646 bp, 9 predicted proteins | sample Lak12m_FD_114543 | JGI IMG/M metagenome (GOLD analysis project Ga0172371, IMG submission 114543) | Freshwater microbial communities from Kabuno Bay, South-Kivu, Congo - kab_022012_12m | ecosystem: Environmental > Aquatic > Freshwater > Lake | place: Democratic Republic of the Congo: South-Kivu... | reverse complement strand
AGCTGTTAAATCTTCGCAGAAATACCTGATTATTTTATTCAGTGTTCTTTTTGAAATTCTCCTGAATTTTAAAGGCATATTTAGAGATTACCATGATTTTGGTACTCTAGTGCCAATTTTTATGATATAATTGCCAATATGAAAGAAGAAAAAATTATACAAATGCCTAACGAAAAGGCAGAAGACGTTGCTCGTGAGAATTTGAAAGAGGAATTCAATGAACTTGGTCTTGTTACCTATCCCGATGGAAAAACCGACCAAGTGCACAATGTTATTCTTGAAAATGATTATTATCAAGCATTGTTCAGCCTGGGTATCCCGATCCTTTTGTTGAATTCGAGGGCTACGTGCGTCAGTCTGTTGGATGGTATGGAGGCGTTGAAAACAGACAAATTCCCATTGAAACAGTACGTCAAACAGTCGCAATGTATAAATCGATTACTGATGCTATTCGTAATGAGCTATTTCAAGACGATGAAAAATTAGTATCTGTTGATCGACAACTTACGGTTTTTTTCAAAAATCGCATTGATCATTTTTTAAAGACACTTGGTGAACGTATTCATCATATTGCACTTATTCAAGCAGAGCTTGGTACCGAATCAGCAAGTTATCTTGAACAAACTATGAAAGCGCATGTGCCGTCTGAAACACTTCATCAAGATAAACAAGAAGTTGAAGCAATTATGCAAGATCGTGATATTCATTTCAAAGCGGCATATCTTGCGCAGATTGTTCGCAATATTCATGACCAAATGTACACGCCACTTGAAAGCGACCGATTTACTGATCCTCTCGCACCTGAGACCTATCAATACCAAAAAGCAGCATAAATAATTTTCCCCAAAATTCGTTTGACAAATAAACGATTTTTGCTATACTTGCCCACAGTTTCTGGTTGATTGTGTTGCTGACGCATATATTCCCATTCTCCTCAAGGAAGTACATATAAGGTAAGTACGAAGTATGTAAAGACGTCGGCCTTTACACTTCGCGTAAAAGCATATAGTCGCTTTTATTTTTAATATTTTATAGAATTTCCATATTCAACGCATTTCTTTGTTGCTTTGCTCGTTTGTTTTCAAACTGTAGGTTTACTACAGCTTGAAAGTAAAGTTCGCTCGCGCCTTGAACTGCATTCAAATAGGTCCTTCTATTTTTAGTAACACGTCATGTCGAAAACTACACGTACGCAGAAGACGTTTTCAAAGTATCGTGAACCGTTTGTTCCGATACCTAACTTGGTCGAAACACAAGTTACTTCTTATAAATGGTTTATTGAGAAAGGCCTCAAAGAAACCATTAAAGAATTTTTCCCCATCAGTGATTATTCTGAGAAAAAATTCGAGCTTACCTGTGACAGTTTTGAATTGCTCGAACCAGAACATAATGAATATTATGCAAAAGAAAATAAACTTACCTACGAAGCACAATTAAAAGCGCAAATTACGTTGCGTAATAAAGGTATTGGTTCAACCAAAGAACAAGAGGTATTTTTGTCTGAAATTCCGATGATGACCAATCACGGAACATTCGTGATTAATGGTGTTGAGCGCGTTATTGTGCCACAACTTGCACGATCATTCGGAGTATTTTTTACTGAAGAAGAAGACAAATATGGAAAACGTTTCGGGGCAAAAATTATCCCAGCACGTGGCGCGTGGATAGAAATTGATACTGAAAAAGACGGTACGATTATTGTACGTATCGATAAAAAGCGTAAATTTGTGATTTCATCACTGTTGCGCGTTTTAGGCATGACTGAAAATGAAGCGATATTGAAAGCATTTAAAGATAATCCAAAAACATTTACAGCTATTGAGCATGCTCTTAAAAAAGATCCCGCAAAAGATGTTGATGGATCATTTATCGAAATTCATAAAAAATTGCGCGATGGGGAACTTGCAACGGTAGAAAATGCACGTGAATTCGTAAAATCACTTTTTGAAAATGATCGTTATGAATTGTCAGATGTAGGACGATACTATTTCAATAAACGATTTGATCTTGGTATTGAAAAGAAAGATCTTGAAAATCAATTGATTACAGCCGACGACGTTGTTTTGATTATCAAACATATTACACATCTTAACGAAACTCCGGGATCAAAAGCCGACGACATTGATCATTTGGGATCACGACGCGTACGATATGTAGGTGAATTATTGCAACAAAAAATTCGCAAAGGAATGAGCCAGATGAAACGAAATATCCAAGACAAAATGTCGACGATTGACGTTGAAACGGTGCTTCCTATTAATATCATCAACCAACGACCACTCCAAGCTCGTATCAAAGAATTCTTTGCAACCAGCCAGTTGTCTCAGTTTATGAATCAAGAAAACGTGCTTTCAGAAGTCGAGCACTTGCGAACACTTTCTGCTCTTGGTCCAGGAGGACTTACGCGAGAACGTGCAGGTTTTGAGGTTCGTGATGTGCACCCAAGCCACTATGGACGCGTATGTCCGATTCACACACCAGAAGGTCCAAACATTGGACTTATCCTCCACTTGTCACTCTACGCGCGTATTAGTGAATTCGGCATGATTGAAACGCCTTACGTAAAAGTTGTGAAGGGAAAAATCACGGGTGAAATCAATTACTTGAATGCAATGGAAGAAGAAAAATACAAAATTGCACATGCTGGAGTTAAATATGATGTTGCTTCAGGAAAAATTACGAATGATATGGTAGAAGGACGTATTACGGGACGACCTCAAATGATTGCGAAAGATGAAGTTGATTATACTGACGTTGCAACGGTGCAGGCATTTTCTGTAGCGACATCGCTTATTCCTTTTCTTGAACACGATGATGCAAACCGATCACTCATGGGAAGTAACATGCAAAAACAAGCAACACCTTGTATTCGTGCTATGGCACCACTTGTTGCGACAGGTGTGGAAAAACAAGCCGCTCGCGATACAGGACGTATGATTGTTGCCACAGAAGCGGGAACCGTGACAAGCGTTGATGGACGACATATTACTGTTGAAAACGCAAAAGGAAAAGAAAAAGTTTATACATTGATTACATTTTTACGAACAAACAACCACTCATTGTTCCATCAACGACCTATCGTTAATCTTGGTGATAAAGTAAAAGTAGGCGACGCTCTTGCTGATACATCAACAACAGATCAAGGACAACTTGCTATTGGACAAAACGTGCTTGTGGCATTTATGTGTTGGAGCGGTCACAACTTTGAAGACGCGATTATTATTTCTGAACGATTGGTAAAAAATAGTATCTTTACCTCAATTCGTGTTGAAGAGTATGAATGTATTGTACGCGATACGAAACTTGGTGAAGAAGTTACGACGCATGATATTCCAAACGTTGGAGAAATTAAATTAAAAAATCTTGATGAAGACGGTGTTGTCCGTATTGGTGCTGAAGTTCGCGAGAATGATATCTTGGTTGGAAAAATTACACCAAAAGGTGAAACAGAGCTTACTCCAGAAGAACGTCTCTTGCGATCAATTTTCGGAGAAAAAGCACGTGACGTAAAAGATACGTCAATGCGCATGGAACATGGAAAACGAGGACGTGTCATTGGTATTAAAGTATTTTCTCGAGAACAAGGACATCAATTAGAATCAGGAATCTTGAAAAAAATCTATGTTGAAGTTGCACAATTACGTAACGTACAAGTTGGAGATAAACTCGCAGGACGTCACGGAAACAAGGGTGTTATTTCAACCATTCTTCCTCAAGAAGACATGCCTTATATGACGGATGGAACGTCAATCGATTTGATTTTGACACCGCTCGGTGTGCCAAGCCGTATGAACTTGGGACAAATTCTTGAAATGCACTTGGGACTTGCTGCACATACTCTTGGGTATCAAGCAATCGTGCCTCCATTTTCTGGTGCAACTGCTGATGAAATTAAAGATGAATTAGAAGCAGCAGGATTCTCTCGTACGGGTAAAGTAAAACTTTTTGATGGACGAACCGGAGAATCATTTGATCAAGACATTGCTGTTGGGTATATGTATATGCTGAAACTTCACCACATGGTTGAAGACAAGATGCACTCTCGATCGGTTGGTCCTTATAGTTTGATTACGCAACAACCGCTTGGAGGAAAATCACAATCAGGAGGTCAGCGATTCGGAGAAATGGAAGTTTGGGCTCTTGAAGGATATGGTGCTGCTCACACACTTCGTGAAATGCTTACGATTAAATCTGATGATATTGTAGGACGTTCACAAGCATTTGATTCGATTATTAAAGGTGAACCACTTCGCGAGCCACATACACCGGCATCATTTAAAGTGTTACTTAATTATTTGCGAGGACTTTCGCTTGACGTTAATGTAAAAGGTCGACCTCAGGTAAATGAAACCTATGAAGAATCGGACGACGATGTTGCGACATCGGCTGAATAAATTGATTACTTCTTACTTAGGTTAACTAACAATATATATGTCATTCCAAAACAAAGAACATTTTATTCCCCATACTATATCACTACATGTTGCTTCACCCGAAGTAATTGCACAGTGGTCACGTGGCGAGGTCACAAAACCAGAAACTATTAACTATCGAACCGGACGCTCAGAACGCGGGGGTCTTTTTGATGAAAAGATTTTCGGTCCCGAAAAGGATTATGAATGTTACTGTAAAAAATATCGTGGTATTAAATACAAAGGTATTATCTGCGAAAAGTGTGGTGTAGAAGTTACTCGATCGATCGTTCGTCGTGAACGTATGGGACACATTGAACTTGCGTCTCCGGTATCACATATCTGGATGCTTCGTGGTATTCCATCACGTATGAGTTCGCTCATGGGTATTTCAGTTTCAGATCTTGAAAAAGTCGTTTATTTTGCAGGATACATCGTAACGCTTGTCGACGATGAAGAGAAAAAACGTGTACTTAAAGAACTTGAAAATGAATATCGTATCAAGATGAAAACGCTTGATACTGAAGCAGAACGAGAACGATTACAAGAAGTCTATGCTCGCACAAAAAAAGATATCATTGATATTGTCACCGGACGAGTGCTCTCAGAAACAGAATTTAATCGATTCTCATTAAAATATGCAACGGTGTTTGAAGCGGGAATTGGAGCCGAAGCTATTTACAATATTTTTAAAGAACTTGATCTTGATAAACTCGAAAAAGAATTAGAAGCATCATTAGAAAAAGCTCGCGCAACAACACGTGAAAAAACAGAAAAACGTTTGCAACTCGTGCGTGCGCTCATTAAAGCAGAAGTTCGTCCTGAATGGATGTTCTTGACGAATATCCCAATTATTCCGCCAGCACTTCGTCCGATGGTAGCTCTTGAAGGAGGACGCCATGCAACGTCTGATGTGAATGATCTTTATCGACGAGTCATCAACCGCAATAACCGTCTCAAGAAATTGAAAGAAATTGGTGCACCTGATGTGATTTTGCGTAATGAAAAACGTATTTTGCAAGAAGCTGTTGATTCACTTATTGATAACTCGATTCGTAAACATTCAGGAGGTGCTGCGATGAGTCAGTCACAACGACGCCAATTGAAAAGTCTTTCTGATAATTTGAAAGGAAAACAAGGTCTCTTCCGACAAAACTTACTTGGAAAGCGTGTGGATTATTCAGGACGTTCAGTTATTGTGGTTGGTCCTAAATTGAAACTTGATCAATGTGGATTACCAAAACACATGGCGCTTGAATTATTCCGACCATTTGTTATTTCAAAAATTATTGCACAAGAATTGGCCTATAACATCCGTGGAGCAGGAAAACTTATCGAAGAAGCAGCTCCAGAAGTTTGGGAAATTCTTGAAGAAGTTATTGCAGGTAAATATGTTCTCTTGAACCGTGCACCTACACTTCACCGACTTTCTATTCAAGCATTCCAACCAATCCTTATCGAAGGTAAAGCAATTCAAGTACATCCACTGGTCTGTGCAGCATTTAACGCGGACTTCGACGGTGACCAGATGGCAGTGCATGTTCCACTTTCTGTAGAAGCTCAAGCTGAATCAGCACAACTTATTTCTGCTGCACATAACTTACTTAAACCTCAGTCAGGAGATCCTATTACAACACCAACGCAAGACATCGTGCTTGGATGTTATTGGATGACCAAAGAAGTTCCGGGTGCTCGTGGAGAAGGAAAAATTTTCTCAAGTCCTAATGAATCAATCATGGCATACGATTTTGGTGAACTTGATTTTCGTGCAAAAATAAAAGTATTAGGTACTGACAATTTGCGCTATCAAGAATTCGGTGGAAAACCCTTTGAAACAACGGTAGGACGATTACTTTTCAATTCTGTTTTGCCTGCTGATTATGGATACATTAATAAACCGATGAAGAAAAGCGATCTTGCAACACTTATTAATGAATTGATCGTAAAATATGGTATTCCTCGCGTTCCTCCAATTTTGGATGCGATTAAAAATTTCGGATTCAAATATGTAACGGTTTCAGGTACAACGCTTAGTATTGATGATGCTCTTGTGCCAAAAGAAAAAACAGCGCTCGTGACTGCTGGACGAAAACAAGCTGAAGAAGTCATGAAGCAATTTGGAGAGGGACTTATTTCAGATATTGAACGATATCGTAAAACTATTGAAATTTGGGAAAGTGTGAAATTACAACTTGAAAAATTAATTGATACCCACCTTGCAGAATCTGAATCAATTTCTGACATGGTTACTTCAAAAGCTCGAGGTTCCGTTGCGCAGTTGACTCAGATGGCAGGTATGAAAGGACTTATCGTTAACACCAAAGGTCAATCGATTGATTTTCCAATCATTCCATCTTTCAAAGAAGGATTGTCACCAACAGAATATTTCATTACGACTCACGGTGCACGAAAAGGACTTACCGACACAGCACTCAACACGGCAAAGGCTGGATATTTGACACGACGTCTTGTCGACGTAGCACAGGATGTGGTGATTACTGAAGATGATTGTGGTACGAAAAAAGGTATCGTTGCTCGTGCTGAAGATATTGATGGATTAAAACGATCTCTCGCATCAAATATTCGAGGACGTGTTGCACTTGAAACCGTGAAAGATAAACAAGGAAATGTTCTTTGTGAAAAAGGAGGATGGATTACGAAAGCCCTTTCAGAATCTATTGAAAAAGCTGGTATTACTGAAGTTAAAGTTCGATCACTCCTTACGTGCGAAACGCTTCATGGTGTTTGTCAGGCATGTTACGGAGAAGACTTGGGACGAGCTCGCATGGTGAAACGCGGTGAAGCTGTTGGTATTATTGCCGCACAAGCTATCGGAGAGCCAGGAACGCAGTTGACATTGCGTACATTCCACTCGGGAGGTGTTACGGGACTTGATATTACAACTGGTCTTCCTCGCGTTGAAGAAATTTTTGAACGACGCAAACCAAAAGCACAAGCAACGGTTGCCGAATCAACAGGAGAAGTTATCGAAGTGCGAAAAGATGGCGAAGAAGTTACTGTGGTTATTCTTGGAGAAGGAGCAACGCTTGGTAAAAAAGATTCTCAAACTCAAGAATATGTCATCCCTATGAATCGTATGACGATTGTTGAAAAAGGAGATATGGTTGAAAAAGGAGATGTCATTACTGATGGTTCTGCAGATATTACCGAAGTCTTTGAATTCGGAGGTCAAGAAAAAGCTCAAAACTATGTCATCAATGAAATTAACAAAGTGTATGAATTGCATGGATCACCTATTTCTCCAAAACACATTGAAATCATTGTTCGACAAATGTTCTCACGTCGCAAAATTAGTCACCCAGGTGATACACAATTTACGACAGGTGAAATTGTTGAATATATTCAATTAGCTGAAGAAAATAAATTACTTGAAACATCAAGTGGTGAACCAGCCAAGGGTAAAGTTTTGGTTATGGGTATTACTGAAGTTTCTCTTTCAACGAAATCATGGTTGTCATCAGCGTCATTCCAACACACGACACGTACCCTTGTGGCAAACGCCATTCGTGGTGAAGAAGATGAACTACGAGGACTTAAAGAAAACGTGATTATTGGAAACTTGATTCCTGCAGGAACAGGAGTCAGTGATGATTTCATTGTAATGCCAGAATCAGATAACTATAAGTCATAAGAATTAAAAGGTAATCTTATACTTCTACACAAAACCCCGAAAGGGGTTTTGTGTAGGTTTATGATATACTTTTTTAGTATGACAAGTGAAAACTATGGTTCTGGTGACAATTCCAAAAAGATTAATATTGTTCCTAAGATTAAAAATACCGGAGAAGATAAGATTAGTGTTATTCCAAAAACATCAAATCAAGTTATAAGATATAAAGTAGGTGAAAAAGAAATTCTCTTTCAACGTCAATTAAATGTTGCTGACTGTGGGCCACTTTCTGTTATTAATGGTGTTAATTTTCTTGAAGCATTAAGAAATGTAAGAATTAAAAAAGATTATTTTCCTCATAGTACAGAATCATTTCGTCGTCTTATTGCAACTGGCTTAGAACTTCCGAGTTTTAAAACTATTGAAGAGAGAAAAAATATTTTACAGCACAATACTGTTTGTGATAACTTAGAACTTGCAGGAGTTATGAATAAACATCTCGATAAAGAAAAAATTATTGTTCTTGGGTCATCTTTTGATAGTTCGGCTCCAGGATTTTCTTCTCAGATAGAAGAATTAACGATATGCAAAAATTCTGATCTTCTCCTCATACGACCGAAAAATAACTTTCATTTCTTTTCTATGGTAAAAACAGAACAAAATACATGGCTTAAACTTGATTCTATGTTTCAATATCCTACGCCAGTTTCCCAAGTTGATTTTGAAGGTATTATAAATGGTTCGCTTGTTACTATGGCTTTTGTTTTAAATAAACCAGGAAGATACATAAGAGTTATAGAGAAAAGACCTCCTACAAAACTTCCTCCAATTATCATAAAATAAATCATGAGTTGGCAAGCACCGGGTGCTGGACAGAATGATATTTTTCATATAAAAAAGCCCCGCTTTTGCAGGGCTTTTTTGTTTTAATTGATAACCTCAGTATTTAATTTTTTATGTAATATATCGATAGTACGTTCACGCATTTTTCCGTGTGGCAAATACCTGCTGCTACCGTATATTTGGATTTTTCCATTTTCAAAATTTATAAATCCCGCATCGTAACTTGCGAAATTTAACGCGTAGTCCATATCTCTTTCTGATAGATATACTATATCGGCTAATTCACAAAAGAAAGATGACCTAACCCATAAATGTGATTGCATAGGTTCCTTATTTATTCTAATGAAGGAATACAATTTTCCATTTTGTTGTATATCTATCCTCACAAACCGTCTTTCAGCATTAGGTTGATGAAAAGGAATTTGCTCAAGCGTAAAATTTACAACAGGAACTTTCTCAATATCCAAATTCTTGAGAAATTCTGTTTTCCGATTCTCTAAATACTTTTTTACATCATCAGAAAGTTTTGTATTCGAAGTATCGAGACCACTTTTAATGGAAGGTCGCCATAAAATTGCTTCTCCTTTAATATCGCCTCCAATATACCAACAGAAGCCAGAGTCTTTCTCGGAGCCTTCGCGACAATTCTTTCGCTGAATATTAAATTCTTTCATCGAAGGTATATGTTCCCAGCCAACTTGAGGAGAATTTTTATCGCTATTACGTTTGTCGACCATCTGTATTAACCACAAAAGTTTAAATTTTATTTCCTTTTCGGTGATGATGATTTCTTCTATACCAGCCTCAATATAAAATCTGGTGCTATAGCTCGTTACTTTCAACAACCCATTAGTGTATTGGTTAATATTTTCTATTATTAAGCTCATATTGAAATTTTTATCTCAGATTACACTAGAAAAGTTTCATTGTCTAGAACCTAATCTCTTTATGGTATACTGCCTACACTATATGTCTCGCGATATTGACCTTATAAAAGAAAAACTTTCTATCATAGATATTGTATCGAGTTATATAAAACTCGATAAAAAAGGGCGCTATTTCAAAGCGAAATGTCCTTTTCATAATGAAAATACCGCATCATTTACGGTGACTCCTGAGCGAGATATGTTTCATTGTTTTGGTTGTGGCAAGGGTGGTGATATTTTTGTTTTTGTTCAAGAAATGGAATCTATGTCATTTCCTGAAGCGCTTGTTTTTTTGGCAAATAAAGCTGGTGTGACGCTTTCAAAACAAGATAAACCTGAATCTCATGAAAAAACAAAAATATATGAAGCATTAGAAATGGCAACAAAATTTTATGAAGTTGGTCTTCGTAAAGATAAAGATGTGGTTGCATATCTTTTAGAACGGGGAATGTCAAAAGAAACTATGGTGAATTTTCGTGTTGGATTTTCAGGCACCGCGTGGGATGCCCTATATCAATTGCTCAAGAAAAAAGGTTTTTCTGATGATATTTTGAAAAAAGCAGGTCTTGTGACACAAGGAAAAAAAGGATATGTCGATTGGTTTCGAGATCGTATTATGTTTCCGATTTCTGATACACAAGGTCGCGTCGTTGGTTTTACGGGGCGTATTTTTCTTCATCCTGATGAGCGTGATAACCCGCCAGAACATAAACGGAAAACAGGAAAATATGTAAATAGTCCCGAGACGATTGTTTTTGGAAAATCAAAAATTCTTTTTGGCTATGACAAAGCAAAACGAATGATTATGAAAGAAGACATGTGTTTAGTCATGGAAGGACAAATGGATGTTATTATGGCACACCAAGCGGGAACCAATTATTCGGTGGGATTATCGGGTACTGCACTTTCGATTGATCAAATTCGACTCATGAGACGTTTTACAGATCGGGTTATTTATGCGCTTGATCCTGATAATGCTGGACGCGAGGCTCTTCGTAAGAGTGCGCTGCTTGCTTATAAAGAAAATATGACCGTAAGTGTGCTTGCACTTCCAGAACATGAAGATCCTGCTGATTATATTCGTATCCACGGCGCGGAAGCATGGAAAGAGAAATTACAACAAGCGCAAGATTATATTGAATTTGAAACATCAAATCTTAGCCACGAATTAACCTCACATCGCGATCGTATGCATAAAATTGCACAGGTTATTTTTCCCGTGCTGTTTGTTATTGATTCTTCAATTGCTCAAGATATTGCACTGCAAAGTATTGCACACGAAACGCGCTATGCTATTGAAGCTATTCGTAGTGATTTTAAAAAATACATACAAGAACATACACAAGAGACTAAAGTTCCACAGAAAAAAATATCTCAACCTACTCAATCGGTACGTATTCGTCCTGTTGAACAATTACTCAAAGAAATTCTTGGTATTATGTGGTGGCAAGAAAAAAAGAAAACATTACCAGATTGCGCAATATATCAAAATAAACTTACTGACATTATTGCCAGTTTACATTATGCAACGGTTGATCCGAAAGTCTTTGAAGACAAGCGAGATACCCTTGTTTTTGGGGCTGATATGCGATATGATGGCCTCGCAGAAGATAAACTTGCCACAGAGGTACATGGCCTCTTGTCCGAGCTCCATTGCGCACTTCTTCGAGAAGAACGACGGTATGTCATGCGAGCAATGGAAAAAGCAGAACAAACAGGCAATGAATCAGAGTCTCTTCAATGTTTACAAGAATATCAAAAATTATCTCATCACATTGATGAAGTAAGAATATCTCGATCATAGTATGTCAACAAAAAAGAAAATGGTAAAAAAACTTAACAAAAATAAAATTGTGAAAAAGAAAACAGTTGCAAAATTGTCAAGAAAAAATGCTGTAAAAAAAGTTATTAAAACCCGTCCAAATGGTTCGTCTGGGCGGAAATCAGTGATCAAAAAAGCGATACAGAAACCAGTAAAGAAAGTTATTGTTTCAAAAACGGTAACAAGAAAAACCAGTTCAAAAGCTCATGCTGGCACATCTGCGCGAAAACCAAAATCTGAAAAATCAATTCAAAAAAAAGCTGAACAACTAAAAATAAAAGCAGATGCGCTTATTCAAAAAGGAAAAAAGCGTCGTTTTGTGACGTATGATGAAATTTTAAAAACATTTCCTGATGTTGAAGACGATATTCTTTTTCTTGAAGATCTCTATCAACAATTGGAAGAAGCAGGTATTGATATTTTAGAAGCAGGCACTATGCTTGATATGGAAGATGATCCAACGGTTGGGGGACTCCTTGATACAAAATATGATAAAGAATCAGGCACCTATGATTCTATCCAAATTTATTTGCGTGAGATTGGAAAATATCCACTGATCAATGCAGCTCAAGAACGAGAACTTGCACAACGTATTGAACAGGGTGATGAAGAAGGAAAAAATTTACTTGCTAAAGCTAACTTGCGTTTAGTTGTTTCTATTGCAAAAAAATATGTAGGACGTAGTCCCGATTTAACACTCCTTGATCTTATTCAAGAGGGAAATCTTGGTTTGTTCAAAGCCGTTGAAAAATTTGATTGGACAAAAGGATATAAATTTTCAACGTATGCAACATGGTGGATTCGTCAATCAATCACGCGTGCTCTTGCTGATCAGTCACGTACGATTCGTATTCCGGTACATATGGTGGAAACAATTTCAAAATATAAACAAGTGATGCGACGATTAACGCAAGACCTTGGTCGTCAACCATTGCCCGAAGAAATTGCTGTTGAAATGGATATTGATGTTGATAAAATTCACATGATTGGAAAAATTACGCAAGACACGATGAGTTTAGAAGAACCTATTTCGAGTGATTCTGACGAAAAATCAACACGAGGAGAATTTATTGCTGATTCAAAAATTGCGAGTCCAACCGAAGATTCTTCAAAACGAATTTTGACTGATCAAATTCATGAAATTCTCAATGATCTTACTGACAAAGAACGTAAAATTATTGAAATGCGTTATGGATTGCTTGACGGTATTAATCATACACTCGAAGAGGTGGGTCGCGAATTCGGTGTTACTCGTGAACGTATTCGTCAAATTGAGGCAAAAGTGCATGAAAAAATTCGCATGAATGACAAAGTTCGTAAATTACAGGATTACTAAATCAAAAACTAGTTACCGAGATTTAGAATGTTATAATTTATCGTATGAAAACCTTAGACGAAGTTAAAAAACTTCTTGAAGAAATTTCTTATATTACTATTGCATCGGTGACATCCGAAGGACTGCCTTGGAATTCACCTTGTTTTGCAGTGCATGACGAAACATATAATTTTTACTGGACTTCATCACCCGATTCTCAACACTCGCTCAACATCAAGGAAAAATCAGAGATTTTTATTGTTGTTTATAATTCAACAGCTCTCGCGGGTGAAGGTTGGGGAGTCTATATGGAGGCAAAGGCAGAAGAACTTGGCGATGGAGAAGAATTACAACACGCCATTCAGATTTTTTATGCAAAGAAAGGAACAGAACCTAAACCCACTCAATATTTTTTAAATGAAGCTCCTCGTCGTATGTATAAAGCTACACCAACAAAGGCGTGGATTAATGATTATGATAAAAACCGTATTCCGGCTGATTTAAAAATGGAGATTAAACTTGTTTAGGTTGTTTTTAGTCACAAGTCTGATGTGTGGCTGAAAATGTCTTGTAATATCTCATTATGATATAATAAAAAGGTAACGTTAAAGGTCATTTATTAAATTATTAGATAGTTAATTATTTAAATTTTATGTGTAAATCAGGATGTTGTAAAAAATCAATTTGGTGTACTCTT